>Ga0302154_10000137_pt1 | contig 70339 bp, 46 predicted proteins | sample I_Bog_N2_3_FD_193507 | JGI IMG/M metagenome (GOLD analysis project Ga0302154, IMG submission 193507) | Peat permafrost microbial communities from Stordalen Mire near Abisko, Sweden - I_Bog_N2_3 | ecosystem: Environmental > Terrestrial > Soil > Wetlands > Peat | place: Sweden: Abisko, Stordalen... | reverse complement strand
TCAACGCGGATTTTGGGTTTCGGGGTACGGCGATCCTGGAACCGCTCTACGGGCTGCGGAAAAGGCCCGAATTCGGGGGGATGGCGTGGGGGCTGAAGCCCCTTCTCTCATTTTAAGAGCTTATGGCACGACTGAAGTCGTGCCCCTTCGCACATCTACGCCAAGGCGGATTTTTTCCGCAAGCTGTGAAGTCGTGCCCCTTCGCACATCTACGCCAAGGCGGAGTTTTTCCGCAAGCTGTGAAGTCGTGCCCCTTCGCACATCTACGCCAAGGCGGAGTTTTTCCGCAAGCTGTGAAGTCGTGCCCCTTCGCACATCTACGTGAAATCGGGATTTTTCCGCAGCCTGTATCGCCCCCGCTTTACGGGATGGCGAGTTAGCAGGTTGGCGGGGCGCCGGCCGACATCCCGATCGCCGCGTTACGCGAGCGCATCCCGGCGGCTACTCCCATGCTCCCGCGCCGACAAAGCCGGCCCAGTACCAGGGATGGGTGCTCTTGCCAGCGGCTCGTCGCGCGAGCATCAGCTTCCGCGACGCATTCCACACGGCATCGGCAGTGGTTGCGTGGGCGCCGAGCCGTTCGGCGTACAACTGGTGCATGAACTGGCGGGTCACATCGTCGTCCACCGGCCACAGCGCCATGATGACGCTGCGCGCTCCCGCCACGCGAAAGGCCCTCTGCAAGCCGAGCACGCCTTCGCCGTCGCGCAGCTCGCCGTTGCCGGTGTTGCATGCGGAGAGCACGGCCCAGTCCACGCCGCCCAGATCCAGGGACGCAATCTGCTGCGCGGTGAGAATGGACTGCTCACTGCCGTGGCTTCCCCCGGCGAACACCAGGCCCGAGTGCAGAAGGGGATTGCCGCCTCCGCAGCTCTTGTCCAGCAGGAACGCGTGCGTGGCTATATGGAGAACGCGGCTGTGCGGAGCATCCTGGATGAATCGGGAACGCGTGGCGTCATCGCCGGTCACCAGTTGCGAGCGCTCCGCTGGATTCCAGCGCCGCCACGCGGAGCCAATGTCCGATACTTCTCGAGCGGTGCCCGGCAGGGGGGCGAACTCCACGTTCTTAAACTCGTCGCAGGTGGGAGTGGCGCCGCGCATGGTCGCCGGAGGAAGCTTGTTTTCGGCCAGTTGAAAGGAGGGGCTGCCAATGGCCAGCAGGCCCTTTTTCCATTCGTCTCGAACGGCCGGCAGCAGATCGCGCTCGCTGGAGAGAGTGTGAATGACCGGTCCATGCTCCACCAGGTAGCCCTTGCCGTCGGGCAGGCCGGCAAAGGGGATGAGGTTCAGATTTCCATCCGCCACCACCAGCGCCAGCCTGGAGTCGCCAATCTCTTTGGTGAGCGGGTCCCAGATGCGCCGGCGAATTGCCAGGGCGGCCTCGCGGTAAGCGCGCTCGTTGCGCGCGGAACCCAGGCCGCCGCTGTGCGCTTCGGCGTCGGCGGCAGCGCGGACCTTCAGAATCAGTGCGTCCAGCGATGTGGAATCACCCAGGTCGAAGAGGGCGATGCGATCAGAACCGGGGTGCAGCACAAACGCCATATACGAAGGGGTTGTGGTGTGTGAGGGGTCCACCTTCCCCACGGCTACGCGCTGGTAGCCCACATACGATACGAGCACCGAGCGGGCGGGCAGGTTCTCGCGCAGGTCTTTGAGATCCACCGTCAACGCGCGCTCGTCGTTGCGGATCTCCGCGCTGCGCCCGGCCAGTTCGGTCTCAATCTTCTCCATGTGGCTGGTCGCATCGGCAATCGCGTCGCCTTGATGCGGTTGACTGGGTGTCGCCTTTTCCTGAGCCAGTAGATCGGCCCGCGCCTTGTCCATCTCGGCCAGCAGGCGTGCTATCTCCGGATCGTTGTTTGTGTTGAGATTCTTCTGCCGGCGCGCCATCTCGTCGGCCACCATGGAGCGCGAACGAACCATTTCCTGGTAGATGGCGGCCGAGGGCATATCGGGATGAAGTTCCAGGATCGAGAGTGCAACATCCAGACCCTTGGCACGCTGAGTGTTGTAGGCCAGCGCCTGGCGCTCCGGCAGGCTGCGGGCTTGTAATCGAAAGCGCTCGCGGCCCATTGCAGCAGAGTTGAGGCTCTCTTCAGTCGCCCGCTGCAACTCTCCGCCCGCGGCCAGCGAACGCGCGAAGTTCACATGGCTGCCGATTCTTTCATCGACGGAGAAGTGCTGGTTGTCATCCAGGTCCTCAAATATCTTCCAGGCCGACGAGAAATCTCCCGTACGGTTGTAGATGTCAGCCAGGTGACCGCGGATCGCCAGGAAGAGCGGGCTGTCGGGTCCGTAACTCTTGCTCACTAGTTGCGAAGCGCGGTTGAAATGGGCGAGGGCCTTGGAGAAGTCCTGCGTGTGAATGGAGTGCTCGCCTGCATTGATTTCAAGTATGGGCACCCGTCCGTCTTCAGGGTAAGTACGCTCGGCAATGGCAAGCGCCTCTTCGATGGCGGAACCTGCGCCGGCCAGATCGCCTTGTTCCTCCTTCACGTGATAGATGCTCGACAGAGCCGCGATCAGCGGCCATTGATCGCTGGCCCCAGACTTACGCGCTACTGCAAGCGCCGCTTCATTGGCGTGGACGGCACATGCCAGATCGCCCATGGTGTCACAGGCATACGCCAGGGTGTGGGCCGCGGAAATAAACTCTTCGCTCTCCGGAAACTCTTTCTCGGCAATCTCAAAGGCACTTTTTGAAAGGTTGAGGGCGTCAATTGGCTTGCTGAGCACAATGTCGACGGATGCGATATCGTCCAAGGCGTTGACGTAGAGTTTGCTGCGTGGACCGGCTGCAGCTTCGGCCACCGCCATCTCACGCTTCGCCAGTTCCAACGACTCCTGGGGATCTCTCCGCTCTCCGATCTCGATGCCCACCAGGTTGGTCAGCGCATTGGCCACTTCCTCGGTGTTTCCCGGATGCGCAGCTTGGGCCGCGCGCAAAGCCTCGCGCGCCTCGGCAATGGGGTCGATCGGGGGCTTTGCCGGCTCCTGGGGCGTCGTATCCGGCACCGGCTTGGCAGGGACCGGAGACTGCTGGGCCAAACCATGCGCACAGAGGATGCCCAGCACGCAAAGTGTGAGACAACACACCGTTCTTCGATGCACAGAAGCCTCCTCTTATGATTGGCATCGCAAGCTTAACACCAGGTCCGGGGGATTTGCCGCATAGTACAGGGAAGTTCATTTCAAACCCTGAAATCCGACAGGGATGGTTCCATTCAAGTCATTTATAGCCAGCCGAGGCCCCTCCATCTGCCAGGCAAAGGGCCGCCAGGGATTGGCGAGCGCGATTGGCGATTGATGGGCGTTGCGGGGGGTTCAAGAAGGGCCTGGAGCTAACCTTGGGGGGCAATTTGCGTCCAAATGGCAGACAACTCCCTAAGAACCTTGCCCAGGTGTTCCGGGAAACGTAGAATAAGGGATCGCAGGAGTTTTGAAGGCAATGACGCTGAATAGCCGAGTGTTTCTCTATGCCGCATTGGGTTGCGGCCTGGTATTGACCCACGCAGCCGGGATACGGGCGCAACAGACCAGTGCGCCCGCAAGCGGCGCCCAGGCCCAGCCGGCCGCCGGAGGGCAGGAAGTCGACCCCCTCAAACGGGAACGCTCCGACAAGGAAAAAATCCAGGCGCAAAGTGCGTTGAGGACGGAGTTGAAGGGCGCGTACAAGACCTGGCTGACCCAGGATGTGTCCTACATCATTACGGACGAAGAGATGAAGGCGTTCAAGAACCTGTCGAACGACGAAGAGCGCGACGCGTTCATTGAGCAGTTCTGGCTGCGCCGTAATCCGAATCCGGATTCGCCGGACAACGAGTTCCGCGAAGAGCATTATCGCCGCATCGCCTACGCGAATGAGCACTTTGCGGCCGGCAAGCCGGGTTGGAAGACCGACCGAGGCCACATCTATATATCGTTCGGCAAGCCGGATTCGATCGATTCGCACCCCTCGGGCGGCAGCTACCAGCGGCCCATGGAAGAAGGCGGCGGCGAGACTTCGACTTTCCCGTTCGAGGTGTGGCACTACCGCTATCTTGAGGGCATTGGCGAAAACATCGACCTGGAGTTTGTGGATACCTGCCAGTGCGGCGACTTCCACTTCACCATCGATCGCAGCGAGAAGGACGCGCTGCTGCACGTTCCCGGCGCCGGCCAGACGCAGTATGAAGAGATGGGCCAGGCCAAGAAGGCCGACCGCTTCAAGGGCGGGATGGAAAGCCTGGGCACCGGCCCGATGTCTTCGCAGAACCAGTCCAAGCAGTTTGACCGGATCGAGCTGGCCGCGAAGATATTTGCGCCGCCGCCGATCAAGTTCAGCGATCTGGACAACTTTATTTCAGAGCACAAGCTGATCAACGGGCCGATCTTCCCGTTCGATGTGCGCACCGACTTTGTGAAGGTGACCGACAGCACGGTGATGGTTCCGGTGACGGTGCAGATCAAGAACCGCGACATCACGTTCGTGACCAAGGATGGGGTGTCAAAGGGATTTGTGAATATCCTGATCAAGGTGACCACGCTGACCCACAGGACCGTGCAGAGCGATGAGACCACGGTGGAAGTGGAGCAGCCGGCCGAATTGCTGGAAAAGGCGCTCGATCGGAAGTCGGTGTACTGGAAGGCGCTGCCGCTGCCTCCGGGGCTTTACCGGCTGGACATTGCGATCAAGGATGTGAACAACGCGGATCACATCGGCGTGTACGGCAAGGGATTTGAGGTTCCGACGTTCCACGAAGAGAAGCTGGCAACTTCAACGCTGATCCTGGCCGACGAGATGAACTCGGTTTCGTCGCACGACATCGGTTCAGGCAGCTGCGTGATCGGCAATACGCATATCTGCCCGCGCGTGAGCTCGAATCCTGCCACGCCTGTAAGCTTCAAGCGCAACCAGCAGTTGAACTTCTGGATGCAGGTGTACAACCTGGGCATTGACGACGCCACCAAGAGCAACCAGGCGACGGTGACCTACCAGATCATCGACACCGCGACAAATACCGTGGTGTTTGAGAAGGAAGTGGCGTCAAAGGACCTGGGAGCGCACAGCGACCAGTTGACGGTGGAGAAAACTCTGCCGATGGCCGGGCTGCAACCGGGAAAATACAAGGTCAATATCAAGGTAAACGACACAATCTCAAAACAAGAGATTGCAAAATCGGCCCCTTTTGTCGTGGAATAGGGAGTATCCCGCACAGCAGGTTGACCGGACTCAAGATTCGGAAGCCGTTGCGGGGCCATTTCGGAAGAGTCTTGCCAGAGACGCCGCCAGGTTACCGATGGTGCATATGCGCAGGGTGAATCTCGTCGTTTTTGCAGCGCTCGTTGCCATGGGGAGCGCTTCGGCTTTCTGCGCCCCGGCGCATGAAAGCGCTGGACCGTCTGTTACCGGGGTGGTGTACGACTCGGGCGGCGTTCCGCAGATCGGCGCGGCGGTTCAACTGCTGCGGCCGGACCTGAGCGTGCTGGCGGTTGTCTACACGGACAGCAAGGGGCGGTTCACAATTCCCACGGTTCTTCCCGGAAAATATGCGCTCAAGGCGATGGGGGCTTCGTTTCTGCCATCGCTGCGGGAGAACATCCGGGTTCGCTCGGCCACTGTTGTCAACCTGACCCTGAACACCTTATATGAGGCGATGCAGTGGCTGCCCTCGCAGCCGCGCGGCGCCGATGCCCAGCCGGACGACTGGAAGTGGACGCTGCGCTCGGCGGCCAACCGTCCGTTGCTGCGCTGGCTGGAGGATGGACCGCTGGTGGTGGTCTCCGACGGCTCCGGGAAGTCGCCGAAGCTGAAGGCGCGGCTGATGGCTACCGGGCAGGAAGGCACGTTTGGCGAGAGCGGCGAGCGGATTTCCGCTGCATTGGAAGAGACGCCGTCCAACAGCCGGGAACTGCTGGCGCGGGTGGATTTTGCGCCGGATTCGGATGCGGGCATGGAATCGATGCTGGGCTTCCGGCAGGATCTGGGATTTGCCGGTTCGGTCCAGTCGGTAGCGGCCGTGGCGATTCATCCGGTAGTGGATGCAGGTGGCTCCGAGGGTGTGGACGAGGCGGCCATGCGCACCTGGGAGACGCTCAACCTGGGAGATGAGTTGGAGGCCGAAGCCGGGTCGACGCAGGTGGTGGCGCGGTCAGCGGGCAATACAGTGTTGAGGGCGCTTCCGACGGTTTCAGTGGGCTATCGCGAGGGCAACTCGACGGTGCGCTACCGGCTGGCGACGGCTTTACCTGCCACGCAGGATGCGGACGAGACTGAGGCCAGGGCCTGGCTGCCGGAGCTTTCAGTGCGGAATGGACAACTGACCATCGAGCGCGGGCTGCATCAGGAGATTGGCTGGGAGCGGCGCACGGATACGTCGGGGATGTCGGTGGTGGTGTTTGCCGATCATCTGACAGACCCTGTGATTGAAGCGATGGGCCGGTTTGCGCATGGCGGTCCGAACGCGGCGATTGCGCCGGCGGTTCTGTTTGATCCTGCCAGCGGTTTGATGCGCGCGGCGGGGCCGGATTTTTCAACGGCGGGCGTGATGGCCACGGTGGAGAAGCGGCTTCCCGGCGGCAACGTGATCCGCATGAGCTACGCCAACGGCGATGCGCTGGTGATGCAGGCGAGCGGGACCAACGCGGGGCTGCCGCAGGTGGTGGCAGCGGCGCATCCAAAACGCGCGCAGATGTATGCGCTCTCAGTTTCAGGCACGCTGGATGGAACGGGAACGCGCTGGCGGGCCAGCTATCGCTGGCAGCCGGAAGACACGGTGACCCGCGTGGCTCCCTATGCGGCGAACGCCGTGGACCCTTACCTGAACCTGCACCTGCGCCAGCCGATTCACAGGCGCGGCGACGGTGCGGGCGGCTTTGAGGCGCTGCTGGACATGCGCAATCTGCTGGCACAGGGCTACCGGCCGTACATGATGAGCGATGGTTCGCTGCTGGTGTTCGCGCAGGAACAGCGCGGCTTCCAGGGCGGCCTGGCGTTTACGTTCTAGGCGGTCCGGCGGAGGCTTTGGAATCCATTGCGGTTTGTGCTATATTTTTCAAGGGTCAGCATGGAATTTCCGGCTGAACGAAGCGTGTGCATAATCCCCGCCGCACGGCTTTTTCCCAATCTGGACGCGTAGCTCAACTGGCAGAGCATTCGGCTCTTAACCGACAGGTTGTAGGTTCGATTCCTACCGCGTCCACCATTTATATTCAATGATTTACACCGCTTCTCAACTCCCCGATGATCCTCGAAATTACAAGACTGTAGGGACTTTTGTAGGGACTCCCCTTCAGAATGCTGCGTAATCATTGGTAATTCTGAGTAATGCGATTCCGTTTTTTTTGCTTTGGGAGAATTCGCGGGTTGCACGCTACTGTCGTTGTTCTGCAATCCATGTAGGGCTTCTTGCTGGGGCACCTCTGCCTGCCCGTTTCGTTGAACGTGCGTATCCTTATTCGCTGACTTCTTGACGATGGATTCGAGGGCCGTCCGCTTGGCCTCCATGCGAATGTGGCTGTAGTGTTTGAGCATCTGCTTGGAGACGTGACCGGCAATATCCATGATGGTTTGATCCCCGGCACCGCTCTCGGCAAGATCGGTAATCAGCGTGTGCCGGTTGTCGTGCCAGCGGCCCTTCACCTTTGCATTCTTGCGCACGTTGTTCCATGCCGTCTTAAGCGTGGTGACCGGGCGCGTTGGATCGCTCGGACTCGGTTTCCCGAAGGGGAAGACATACCACTCGGGGTGAGGCATTCCGAACTTCTCGCGATACCACTCACCATACTCGGAGAAGACCTCCAGGAGCGTGGAATTCAGAGGGATCGTCCGCCCTTCGCCGGCTTCGGTCTTGCTCCGGCCCACGGCCAGGTAGTTCTTTGTGAAGTCGATCTGTCCCCATGTCAGCGTCTTGATTTCTGCGTCACGCATTCCAGCGTTGAGCGCCAGCGATAACGCCGGAAAGATGTGCGGAGAACGGGCCTTCCTGGCCTCCTCCAGCAAACTTTCCTTTTCGTCAGGCGTGAAGGCCCTCCCGACTGTCTGACGAACCTTGAGCTTGAGCATCTTTCTTTTGTGGAGCCGGATGCGCATCAAGTCGCCCGGATCGCCGAGGATGCGAAGCAGAAAACCCACTTCCTCATTGACACTCTTCGGGGATGCCTTTTCACCGAGGCGCGCGTTCTGGTAATGGATGACAGTTGCTTCGTTGAAATCAACCAGCATCTTGCTGCCGAGAATTCGCTTCAGATGATCAATTGCATAGCCGGCAAAGCGTGCCGACTGTGGCAGGCGCAACTTGTAACCGGTGAAATACTCCTCCGCCATGTCACTGAAGGTGCGAATTCGCTCTTGCCGTGTGTCGGTGAAGTTATTGAAGCCCTCTTCTAATTCGCGCCGACGCTTCTGTTCCGCATTTTTTGCAACCGTCTTGGACGGGCTTCTACTCGACTCCTGAATACGCCGTCCCGCAAACCAGAACTCATACCACCAGACATCGCCGCGACGGAGGAGACTCATGCGTCCTCCTTCATTGCCCGAATCAGCGCCGCCGCTGGTTGGGCAGAACCGTCGGAGAGCAGCTTGGCGAGACGCACAAGCTCCTGCCTGGTCCATGCGATGGGAGCCTTTCGGACCACTCTTCTGTGGGCAGCGAACGTAATCAACCCGGTTTGTGTCATCAGGGCCTCCGCAATGGCTAACCTATCCCAACTTGCGCATCAAGATGCCGTGCCTTACAGGCTTTGCCGTGATTCGCTGGGTGGGATCTTCTCCGCCGCTTGGCTGAGCCTGCTCCCATTGAATCAGTTCCTCCACTCCGTAGCGCACAAGTGAACCGAATTTAGAGTATTTCGGTCCGCGATTCTCCAGACGCCACCGACGCAGGGTTTTGAGGCTGATACTCGTCCGTTCGGCCACTTGGGTTTCTGTCAGGTATCGTTCGGTCATAACAATTGCCACCTCCTGTCCTGTTGTTCAGGACACCAAATGCGATTGACCAATACTCAGCGTACGGGAAACTCCGGGGCCTTCGCGTCGCAGGGGCAGGAACGCGGAAAAGGACGCAAGGGGTACCTCGGTGAACTTGCCATACTTGACACTACTGCCATTGTAGACATAATGTCAATCTGTAAAGTTACAAATGCTCACTTGTAACCGAGAGAGGAATTCGATGGCCGAAAAAGTAGCGCCGACACAGCAACTGGCCGAAAAGGCAACGCCACTGCAACAGCAACCGGTGATCTCGATCCGCATCTCAGAGGCGCTCCGGTACAGGCTCGAACATCTGAAGAAAGTCCTTTCATTCAAGAGCGGCGAAAGCATTACGACATCAGAAGTGGCGAAACAGCTTCTTGAATCCGCCAGAGACGACCGACTCGAATTCGTCAAGCTACTCACAGAACCGACGAAGTCTCTGCTCAACGCTCGCCGGAAGGCGGAATCAAGACTCCCGCTTTCCCAAACCGAATGGATGGTGGCGGCCTACTACTGCCAGCTGGGCGCGGAGGCATTATCGGACAACGTGCAGAACCAGATCTCCTACGGTTCCCTGGTCGGGATTCTTGAGGCGTTTTTGGCGGTTTACGGACTGCAAAGCGCGAAGCGGACTCCCAGAGATTCGTACTACGTTGCCAATCTACCCCCGGATGAAGAGACCGCAAAGAAAAACTTGCGGGAGATCGGAAGCAGAGATGTGCGCCGCGTTGTGGAGAAGACGATCCAGGCGCTCAGGAACCCGAAGCCGGACCAATGGAAGCCGACCCTAGCGGCGCGGAACCTCTTCTTTGTTCTGGACGAACAGGAGTTCTCGAATATCGAAAAGCTGAACGAGGTGCTCTTACCGTACTGGCCGATCCTCTGGCAAGTATGCGCGCGAGGGCACTACTTCCAGCAGGGCAAACCGCTGGTGGACGAGACATCCACGGACGAGGTTTATGACCCCATTGTTGATCCGCCATTGCCAGGGTTTGAAGAAGGCGATTGCAGCATCTTTCTCCCGCGTGGGCGGAAGGGAGGATTCGCTCTCTGTCTGAATCTGCCGGGGAGGCTCTCGCCAATGTATCCCATGAGCGAATTCGCCATGATCTCCGAGTTCCGGGCAATGCTGGAGCGCTTCAATTCGGAACACGACCGCTCCTTCTGGCGCGGATATTACTTCTTCGTTTTCACGTCGAAGTTGGAGACCGGCGAGATCGATATTGCATTCCGGGCCAACGACAACGGGATTACGTTCCACCTTGAACGCGCCGCGTGGCTGGCCTTTCGCAATTTGCTTCGGCGTGCTTGGGAACATCCAGAGGTGCGCCGCCTGTGGGATGAGGAGATGCTTCGATACGGCGAGATTTAGAAACCGCGCTGCTGCGCAGCGGATGAACGGTGGACACGTCACCCCCAATTCGGGAACTGTGGAGCGCCCGGCGGCGCGGTGAGGTTTACACGGGTAAACATCTTTTGAGTCAGCAGCTTCGCTTCGCGCTAACTCGAAACGTAAACCGAGGTTTCCCTCTGTAAACGGAATGAGCGCCCAGTATCGCCGAGGCGTAAACACGTTGAAGTGAAAGAGCTTCGCGTGAGTTCGCAAGATTCGGCGCAGAACGACGAATATCACAGGTCAGAAGGGCAGGTTCCGCATGAACGCTTCCCAGGCGACAATTCCATTCGGCAACAAGCCGTCTCCAACGGACGAAAGCAAGCCCAGCTTTCGCACCAAAACTATCGCCACTCGGCTGACTCCCAGCGAGCTTGCCGACATCGAAACCGCCGCCGAGAGTGCAGGCAAGCCGCTCTCGGAGTGGCTCCGCGAGACGGCTTTGGGCGCGGCGCGGCAGCGGCCCGCCGACCCTGCTGAGCTGCTGCTGGCCGAGGTCTGGGCGGTTCGATACGTGCTCCTGAGTCTGTTCCACGCGGGCGCTCAGGCAACGTCCGAAGGTAAGGTATTGCTCCCCGATTCCATTCTCAAAATCCGCGACCAGGCCGACACCCGGAAGCTACAGCAGGCCCGCAAATTGCTTGCGGAATTCCTTGCTTCGGAGCCCAAGGGAAGGGGCAAGTAGCCATGAATTTGATGCCGATTCCGAGGTATATTCAATGGCTCGCAGCCGTCGCCGCGCTGGTTCTCTGCGGCACGATTTTACTGTGGTACAGGCTGGTCTGGACACCCGTCCAACGCTACTACTTTGGAACGTATTTCAGGTGTTCATGGCCGGGCTTTGACCCGGCTTCGCCGGTCGAAGTGCGATGGATTTACATGACCGCGCCAAGCGAGAAGCCGGAGCTTGCGTTGGAGGACGACGCGATTCCGGCACATTCGAGCGGCACCCGCCAAATATCAATGGAACTCTCGCAGGTAGCCCGGCAAGCAGGCTGGACCGGCCTGATGCAGGGACCGGAAGAGCAACTCCAGATTGCGACGCTCAAGCCGCTTCTTGAAAACCAATTCTTCGACGGGGAGAGTCTTTGGACCCTGTTGCTGCTCCCGCTGCTTTGTGGGTTTTTGCTGTACTTGTTTCTGCTCATTGTGTGGGCCAAACACGAGGACTGGATAGACAGCGTACCGTGGCCTGCGGAATGGATCGAACTGGGCGAATTGGTCCGAAGTCTGTTCCATAAATGCAGGAACAAGATGCGCACAATCCAATTTCGAATGCCCGAATTGAAGAAGTATTCGGCGCGAAAGACTGCGCCGAAGGTAACGCCCACAGTGCCAGCCGTTGCACGCGTGGAGCCGCCGAAGAAGCCTTCGCAAGTCGCATTTTCGCCCTTCGGCGCGACCGATGGAACGACCAAGAGCGGCTTCGTTTGGAGCAAGAAAAATGAGATCGAGTGAAAGGAAATTCGTCCGCAACGCGGACCAGACCTAACAACCGCAGGTCCGGGAAGCGACCTGCGAGGCCATCCAGGAGCACTCCCCCATGCTCACTATCTCGAAACCGTTGTCAGCCAGCCAGGCGCGCACCTACCACGCGCGCGAGTTCGCATCGCAGCAACAGAACTATTGGAGTCGCGACCGACAGGGTCATAGCGAGTGGCAGGGCCGGCTCGCCCAGAAATGGAATCTCAGCGGCGCAGTCGAAGCGGAACACTTCGCCCGGTTGAGCGAGGGCCAGCACCCGCACACAGACGTGCAGCTTGTCCGCCATCAGGTTTCAAGGACCTATGAGGGCAAATTCGGTAAGGAAGTCACGAGCGCCGAGCATCGCGCCGGGTGGGACGCGACGTTTTCCGCGCCGAAATCGGTATCGCTCACCGCGCTTGTGGGAGGGGATGACCGGGTTCGGGAAGCGCACCGGGAAAGCGTCCGCGCGGCGCTATCGGAACTTGAACGGTATACCCAGGCCCGGATCGGAAACATACATGTGCCGGAGACAACGGGCAAATTCATTGCTGCCGCGTTCGAGCACGACACAGCCCGGCCCGTCGAAGGCTACGCGGCGCCGCAATTGCATACACACGCCGTCATCTTCAATGTGACCGAGCGCGACAACGGCCAGACTCGCGCCTTGCAGCCGCACGAAATCTTTGTGTCTCAGCGTTACGTCACGACGGTCTATCGATCGGAGTTGGCGCTGCGGCTCGAACAGCTGGGCTACGGAGTGGAACGCGGAAAGCATGGACAGCCGGAAATCCGAGGCTACACGAAGGAGTATTTGGAAGCGTCCAGCCCACGCCGGGAGCAGATCAAAGACCATCTCCGGGAGCAAGGTATCGACGGAGCAGCGGCGGCGCAGATTGCCGCCCACCGCACGCGCGACAGCAAAGAACTGCTGTCGCCGGAGGAGGTCTTGCGACGGCACCGGGACTTGGCTGCGCATTATGGGCACCAGGCGGACCGGGTCGTAACACTGGCGCGGGAACACGGACAACACCAGATGCGGGAACCGGAGATGCACGCGCAGCGGGCCGTGACCTGGGCGCGGGATCACGTCTTCGAGAGATCGGCGGTGCAGGACCGCCGCGCGATCTTGGAAGCAGCGCTGGCACGCGGCATAGGAGACACCACGTATGCCAGCGTCCGGCAGGACTTCGAGCGCCGGATCAAGGCAGGCGAGTTCCGCGAAGTCGCGCACAGTGGCGCAGGGCGGCAGTTCACGACTTCGGCCATGATGAGCATGGAACGCGAGATTGTAAGCCGGATGCAGGCGGGCAATCGGCGGGACTACGGCGATCCAATGCTGGTTTCGCCTCAGGTGCGGATCAGGACCGAAGAACGGCACCCGGAACTGAGTGCTTCGCAACGGCAGGCCGTGGACGACATCCTCATCTCGCGCGAGAAAATCGTGGGCTTGGATGGCATTGCGGGTGCCGGAAAGACGACGGCATTGGCCGTTGTCCGCGAAGGAGCGGAAGCCGACGGATACAGAGTGGAGGGTTTCGCGCCCACGTCCCGAGCTGCACAGAAACTTGCCGAAGCGGGCATGGAGACATCCACGCTCCAGAAGCATCTGGCGCGTGGACAGCAACCAGACACCGGGGAGAGGCGGCTCTATATCCTCGACGAATCTTCACTGGCATCGACCCGCCAGGTGTATGAATTCGTGAACCGGCTCCATCCGAACGACTGGGTATTGTTGGTTGGCGACCGACGCCAGCATGAGGCCGTGGAGGCCGGGCGTCCCTTCGCGCAACTTCAGGACGCAGGCATGAAGACGGTCAGGCTCGATGAGATCGTGCGCCAGAAAGACCCAGAACTGAAACGCGTGGTCGAGCAGCTTGCGCGAGGCGACGTGCGTGAGGCTGTTCAGAACCTTGACCGGCAGGGGCGGGTCCATCAGATTCCAAATCGCGACGACCGTATCGCCGCCATCGCGCGGGAGTATGCGAAATCGCCGGGAAACACTCTGGTAGTCTCACCAGACAACCATTCCCGCATGGAGATCAACGAACGCATCCATACCGAATTGCAGAGCCGCGGCATTGTCAGCAGCGACGAACACCGCATAAGAACTTTCGTCCCGCGCCAGGACCTTACAGGCGCGGATCGCACATGGGCCGAACGGTACGAAGTGGGCGACGTGCTGCGTTATTCGCGCGGGTCAAAGGAGACCGGAATCGGCAAGGGAGAATACGCGCAGGTGAAGAGGATCGATGCACCTGCTAACCGGCTGACGGTCGAATTGCAAGATGGCTCGGCACGCACGTACGATCCGCGCAGGCAGCAGGGCGTCTCAGTATTCCGCGAAGAACTGCGTAACTTCTCTCACGGCGACCGCGTCCAGTTCACCGCGCCTGCCAACGACCTCAAAGTGGCTAACCGTGAATTGGGCACAATCGGGAGCATCGATGGAGACGGGCGGCTGAATTTGAAGTTGGACAATGGCCGCGCAATCGAACTCGATCCGAACCGGCACATGCATCTCGATTATGGCTATGCAGTCACCAGCCATTCCAGCCAGGGCCAGACTGCTGATTGCGTACTGATCCATGTGGATACCGAGCTGAGCGCGAAAGATCTGGTCAACAGTCGTGTGGCCTATGTTGCCGTCTCACGTGGCGCGTATGACGCGCAGATTTTTACGAACAACGCATCGGCGCTGGGTCAGGAACTCAGCCGCGATGTGTCCCATGCGCCCGCGATCCAGCAGACACCGGTTTCACAAGCAATCGAACAACAACCTGCCCACGCCTACGAGATCAGTCAGGGACTTGGTATGGGCGTGTAATCCAGACCTAAGCAGACATTCCCCGGATAGCAGCAGCGTAGCCGAGGCCCGGCCGGAGTCAAGGCCGCGCTACGCGCGCCGCTTCGCGGTCGAAGAGCCTTGACACCGGCCTCCCAGCCTCGGCTTATCATTCCAACTATCCGGGGAATGTCAGATTAAGTCTTCCCATTCCTGCCAAGACCCCGAATCGACTTTGCTTCGTCATCGGCGGATGCCCAGTCGATTTCTATGACTCCGCATCGTGAGAGATAGATCAGCGTTGGCGTCATTGAAATTGACCTCCTCCTCGCCTCTCGTCAAAATTGACCTAGCGAGTTCGTGAGGCTGGATCACAATTGCTCTTGGCTCTTCACTGCAATTCAGTGGGATGTCAACTCCAAGAAGAACGCACAGTGAATTGAGAAACGGTGACGTCGGCCAACAAATGTCAGAGAGCGTTTACGGCAGTGAAGAACTCCTGTTGATCCATGAATCCGATGCCGCACCAGTAAACTGGCCAGTTGGTGCTGATGATGGGATTGGAGGTATTGTTGCCGGAATGGAATGCTCCCTGGTATTGCTTCTGTGCCTCGTTCGAGGAATTCAGCGTGGGATACAGTTCCGCCAACGATGTGGCGAGAGGGCCTTCGAGGTCATAGGCTTGAGAGAATGTGTAATAGTTGCTGAACTGAAAAGGCGTCTCCAAGAGGTTGCAGCTCACAGCGGTATAGTCTGTCGGGGCAAGACTCAAGCTGTCCAATGCGAAGATTTTGTAGGCGGGGTTATTGCCAAAGACCGGACTGATACCCGCGGTAATTGCCAGCGTATTGCCCGGCGACATCAGCCGGAATTCGTCCATGTGCGTATGCCCGGCAAGAGACATAGGAATAACCCCGGGATACTTTTCAATGATGCCCATAAACGTTGTCTGATTCGTGTCGGCCCACAGCATTGTGGCTGTTGTTATTTCGCCATTGTCGTTGCCTGACCCGCCGGTTGTGCCCTCATCGGCGCCGGGAGGCGCATGCATCAGCAGCCAAACCTTCTTTCCGGCCGTACTGGCTTCTGCAAGTTTGGCATCAAACCACACAAACTGAGCCGCAATCAAGGCCGGATCGGCGGTCACAAGCGGGGAAAGTGCGATCGTGTTGAGTGCGATGATCATCAAATTCATTCCCGCGGGCTCCGCCGAATAGTATCCGCCATTGGTAATGCTGCTGATCACATCCTGCTGATTCCCCGCGCCATTCAATGCGAGCGTGTATAACTGCTGCGCGTTATTGGTAAGGAAAGTGCTGTCCGGCCCAGAACCGGTATAGGAATCGCAGTTGCCCAATGCGAAGTAGACGGGGATCGCGCCCACTGCCGCTCTGATCTGCTGCAACACGAAGGTGAGTGTCTTGTCGACAAATGCAGCGGCTTGGGCGGCTGTTTTGTTCACCGAATACACCGGGTAAAGCTGGCCCAAGCCGTGCCCGAGAAAGTCGCCTGTAAAAAGAACCGCCGGGCTCGATCCCAGGTTCTGCTTGATGCTTGCGAGCGCCAGACTCAGCAACGCATAGTTGGGGTTCGTCGGGCTGCTTTTGTGGAACATCATCACTCAATGGTCTATTCACCCAGATGCAGGCTTCGGATATAGACCCGGATTTGCCTATTTGAATGCTTTTGCCCAAAAACTTAAAAGGCCGCTCCCGATTTGATTGCAAATCGCCGACTTCGTCCCCGCTGACACCCAATGGGTCTTCACCCATCGGGCATCAGTTATTGCATCGCGCAGTCGCGCGGAGAAGCGGTGATGCGCCGTTTTGCCGGCATCGATCTAGGCTGGGCGTCGGCAGCGGACGAAACGACCATTCTAAACTTTCGCCGCATGAGCTATGCGGGGAAATGCTGGACAGAGTCAACTCAACATTCCCTAAAAGCCGCTCCACCCGCGAGGCGACCGGGACTGTCACTCTGCTCCCGGCCACTGCGGTCCGGTATAAGGGAAATACTGCGCCCCTTTCGCAGCTCCCATATATACCTGAACGTTGCTGTCCGTCAGGGTCGTTCCCGCTATTCCGCTGCCAAAATTCGTCACCCATACGTTTCCTGATTTGTCGATGGCGATGCTGTAGGGCTGAAAGCCAGTAGCGTATGTCTGGAGAACAGCGCCGGAGGAGCTCAATTCCGTAACACTGCTATACGTTGGACTTACTCCTCCCTGCCCATACCCATTCGTGACCCATACGTTGCCGCCGGAGTCTATGGCTACAACTTCCGGAAAACTTCCCACTGGGTAGATGCCGATTTTGGCGCCGGAGGGGCTCAGTTCCGTAACGTTGCTGTCACCCGGGCCAATGCCTATGATTCCGTTGCCCTTGTTCACTACCCATATGTTGCCGTTGGGGTCTATGGCGAGGCCTTCAGGATAACTTCCCGCAACGTAGGTGCCGATAACAGCGCCGGAGGGGCTCAGCTCGGTAACGTTGCTGTTCATCGGGTCCGTCGTCCCCAGCCCTGGGATTCCGTCGCCCTTGTTCGCTACCCATATGTTTCCGGCGGAGTCTATGGCGATGCCCCCAGGAGAGCTTCCCGCAACGTAGGTACCGATCGTGGCGCCGGATGGGCTCAGTTCCGTAACATTGCTCTGGGTCGAGGCCGTTCCCGGTGCTCCCGGGGTCTCCGAGGGCGCGCCCCAATTTGTCACCCATACATTTCCAGAGGCGTCGACGGCTATGCCGCCAGCAGGAAACCTTCCCGCAACATAGGTGCCGATAACGCTGCCGGATGGGCTCAGTTCCGTAACGTTGCTGTCACCCGGGGCCGTTCCCGGGATTCCGTTGCCGTAGTTCTCCACCCATACGTTTCCTGATTTGTCTATGGCTATGCCGATAGGAACCGTTCCCGCAACGTAGGTACCGATAACGGCGCCGGAGGGACTCAGCTCTGTAACGTTACTGTCACCTGCGGCCGTTCCAGGGATTCCGTTGCCCCCATTCGCCACCCATACGTTTCCAGCCGAATCTATGGCATCGCCGAAACAAAAACTTCCCGCAGCGTAGGTGCTGATAATAGGGCCGGAGGAACTCCCTCCGCCGCAGCCGGAAAGAGCGAGGGAAACGAACATTAGAAGAAGGCCTAAGGCAAGAAAAAGGCAATAGCGATTAAAGCTTGCGAACTCAAGAAATGTACGGCGTGTTAGTTGTGGCATTCGAGTTTCTTTCTTTTAAGTCGGCTGTTAAGCGGTTTCTTATGGATAAGGTCAGAATTGAGGCGCCGTGACTGGCAGCTTGGATGAGTCGATACCTTCACAGAGAGAGTTATCGACCGTCAAGTTGCCTGCGGAGTCAAGCGTTACCGTCCAGATCGAGTCATAGTCGTCGTCCGGCCACGCTGGAGCCGTTTTGGCCAGTCCATAGCTCGAAAGCAGGTCATTGACGATAGGTGGGATGTGATCGTGTTCCCACGCCACCAGCACCTTCCGATTGGAGAATTGTCCACCGGTGAAGAAGAAGTCGCTGGTCAGTTGCGGCGAGTTGGGGGCGAGGATCTCGATGTTCGAGACCAGGTTGTAGGGCAGCCCATTGGCGATTGCATAGGGCTCTACGGTCAAGGCCGCCCTGACATACGAGAAGTAGGAATGACTTGAGACTGCTACCTGAGCCGGATCGATGGAGTAAACCAGATCGGGACTGATTTTGCCTTTCAGCGCAATGGGAAGATCGAGCGCACGCCATTGACCTGCTGCGACATAGTTGCCGTCTTCCCAGGAACTGGTCGGATGCGCTTCTACATGGCGGATCAAGTAGACCGTTTCGTTGGTATTCATTCCTGGCGGGATGCCGCCGATTGTTGCAATTCTGAATGGTTGCTGCACGGTGCATGGAGCACCTCCTAACTGCGGCGGAGGAAGCGCCGGGTAGGTTGTGGAGGGAGTCACATTGCTGTTGAAAGTAGCGAAGCTGGCGCTTCCCGACGGCGTGATCGAGATGGCGTAGATATAGTTGGGACCTCGATAAGTTGCTGGAAGGGTCAGATTGTAGCCTTGGCGCCCGTTAACTTTATCGAGCAGAGTGCTGATAGTTTCCCACGGCGCCGAAAAGACATAGAAGCCGGGCGAACCTGCGCCTGCAATACCGATTGCCACGGCTTCGTTGCCGTCTCCCGAGTCTTTGAAATCGAGGCCCTGGCACGCGTAGCAAAATAGCAACGGTGAAGCTACTCCGCTTGGTATGGGAGCTAACGGATAGGATGCGTTGAGCGGGTAGCTGTTGGCAATCGTTTGGCTCAGTTCATCGCTTCCATTGGGCTCGGCGAACTGATTGAGGAGCGCGAACTGCTCGATGGTCTCGAGCGCCGCCATATCAGGATAATCATTCGCGGTTTGCAGATGGGACATCGGTTCGAGCGCATAGATCCCGGTCACATTCTGGTTTCCTAGAACAGTTTGTTGCAGATAGGGAGCCATCAGGAGGGACCGTTGCAGGCCCTGGCTAGTGAGGTTTGCCGTGTCGGCATTGACGTCGCCGGGACCCGAATATTCGAGGTCGTCGCTGACCACGAAGATGAGATTGATGTTGCCGGATGCAAGGGGCGCTGGTGTAGCCTGCACAGGGGCTACGGGATTCGAAGCGGCGCCGCATCCGACGATCAGAGTCAGGCCAAGGGTAAGAAAAATGCGGCGATCAATTTCTAAGGACATTTGGGACCCTCACCGAACCTGAAATTGCCCGGTAAGAGTGCTATCGGCACTTGTTGGGCTGCGCGTAAGTTTCCGCGCGCCAAGTTCCAACCGTTACAGAGGCCAGTTCCGGCGGGCCATAGGCATTTCAACGCGCTTCCACACGCTCCAGGCTCACTCCTTAAGTTTGAGTGGAAAATGTAAGTGCCTTGGATGACACAGCATACCGGTTCCTAGGGAGCTGTTCGTGGAATTGCGTTTGTGTGGAGGAGTCTGCCTTAACCCAGGGACATGAATTCTTACCCTATGGCGAATTCCTATCGCGGAATTCCCAAGCTGGCCCATTTGAGCGGCGAATGACCTCACAGAATCTGACTACCTTCTGCGCTGTTCTCCTCTGTGTCTCATTTTGGCGAATGCTGAGTTGATGTGAGCGTTTCAACAGAAGAACTTCGCGCGCGCAGGCACCTCTCGAATGTGAGCATTTGTGGACAGTTCGCAATGCGCGAAGGTGGTACCGTCGTGGGGAATTGTTTGGATTCACGCGAAGGCGATTCCTTGAACTGTGCAAAAGCGCTAGAAAGGTAGTTTCCATGCGAGTCCCGCTAGGAATTGTCCTCACATTCACCGCTCTCACCGCTTTTGTTTGCGGATGCGGCAACAATGGCAGCGGGAATGCACCCTCGTCGCTCAGCTACTCGGCCGGCACGGCAGTCTTCACAAAGGGTGTGGCAATTGCACCGGACAACCCGACGAGCAGCGGTGGAACGGCGACCTCATATAGTGTTAGCCCGGCTCTTCCCGCGGGGCTGAGCCTGAACTCCGGCACGGGAATCGTCAGCGGAACCCCCTCCACCGTGACGGCCCAGGCCAGCTATACGGTCACGGCCTACGGAGCAGGCGGCAGCACAACGACGATCTTGAGCATCACAGTGAACGATCAGCCGCCCTCTGCGTTCAGCTACGCCATAGGCTCTGCGGCCTACACAATCGGTATGCCCATCACGGCGAACGATCCGACGAACAGCGGCGGATCGGTGATCTCCTACAGCGTGAGCCCCGCCATTCCGGCCGGCCTGAGCCTGAGCACGACAACGGGAATCATCAGCGGAGATCCGACAGCGCTGACGGCAGCGGCCAACTACACCGTAACGGCGACCAACTCGGGCGGCAGTGCAACGGCAACCCTGAACATCGCGGTGAACGCTGTGTCGGTCCCGACGAATCCTGGGGCCCCGGCGGGTCTGGTCTATAGCCCCGGAAACGCGGTCTATACTGTGGGCGTTCCGATCCCGGAGAACGTCCCGACCAGCACTGGCGGAGCGCCACTCTCGTATAGTGTGAGTCCGGCTCTTCCGGCGGGCCTGAGAATGAGCGTCTTACCGGTCGCCTTCGGCGACGCCGCCACGGGCATCATCAGTGGAACACCCACGGCGGCAACTGCCACGGCCACCTATACAGTAACGGCTGTTGACGCGGCTGGCAGCACGACGGCGACACTTGCCATCACTGTAAATGCTGCGGACACGTCCCCGGCAGGTCTGGCTTATAGCGCCCCCGCTCCGGTCTTTGCAGTGGAGGTGCCGATTACGCCGGACGTCCCATCGACCAGCGCCACCGGTGCAACGCCAACCTCGTACAGTGTGAGCCCGGATCTTCCCGCGGGCCTGAGCCTGAATTCCGTCAGCGGGGTTGTTACTGGAGCTCCCTCGGCTGTACCCTCCACGATTGTGCCTCCGCCGCCCTCTACGGCAACCTATACAGTAACCGCTTCGACTTTGGCTGGCAGCACCACGGCGCCCCTGACTATTACGATCTATAACGCGCCTCAGGTCGTTCCAAATATGAGCCAGTCGCTTACTCCGCTGGCAACCGCGGGTTCGAGTTTCCAATTTCTCGACACCGGCATGACGATCTCCGATACGATCGATCCGCAAGTGCTCCCGGTGGAATGGCTGGCAGGGCAAGCGGTCAGCACAGCGGTGAGCCCGGATGGCAACACTTTGTTGGTACTGACCAGCGGGTACAACCGCGTCTTTCAGGGCGCGTTTCCGATTTTTGACCCGCTGTACTCAAGTGAATACATATTTATCTTCGACATTACGAATCACGCGCCCGTTTTCAAGCAAGCGGTTCCAATTCCCAACGCCTACCACGGAATTGCCTGGGATCCGGGCGGCCAGGCGTTCTACGTCTCCGGCGGCATGGGCGATTATCCCTTCGGCACCGACCCGATTTCGTACCCCCTGCAGAACAATGGAGACAATGTCCACATCGTTACGCAGAAAAACGGAGTCTGGGTGAATACAGCCGAACTCGACCTGGGCCAAAGCCCTTCAGCAGTTGTCCTTGGCCACTCATCGGGAAACGGTCTTCCGGTGCCCAACAGTCAATTCTCCTCTGTCAACGCCGCGGTTTTCGTAGCGCCGATGGCTGCCGGCATCGCGATTTCCGGCGATGGACAAACGCTGGTGGTGGCGAATTACTTCAATGATTCGATCACCGTCTTTACCGGTGGCTTGAGCGCCTGGTTAACCCAATGGGTGGCAGACCCCGCTTCGGCGCAGGGAGGCCAGGGAACGCTGCAAGGCACGGAACTCGATCTACGTCCCGGCCGGGCCGCTACGAATGCGACTCCCGGCATACCGGGCGGGGAGTATCCGTTCTGGGTGGTGCTGGCGGGGAGCAACGGATCGGGGGCAACGGCCTATGTGTCGAGCCTTCGCGACCGCGAGATCGACGTCGTGAACCTGACAGCAAAGCCAGTTGTATCCGCCCGCATTCCCCTAAGAGGCCAGCCGAACAAGATGACGTTGAACAAAGCGCAGACACTTCTTTACGTGGCCGAAGACGAGTCGGACACTGTGGACGTGATCGACCTCAACCCTCTGGACAAAGGCAGCCCCAGCCAGAACCAGCCGGCCACGGTGAACACGGTAATCGAATCCATCCCGGTGATCGCACCTGCGTCTGCATTGACGTCGTTCTCGCTGACACAATATACGGGCGCGAACACCAACAGCGTCACGCTCTCGCCGGACGGGAAGTATCTCTATGTGACCAATGGCAATTTGAATAACATCGCGGTGGTGGCGCTGACTGGAACCAATCACGGCGACCAGGTGGCCGGGCTGATCCCAACTGGTTGGTATCCGAACTCGGTGAGCCTCAGCAACGATGGAACATGGGCCTATGTGGTTAATATGAAGTCGCCGACGGGCGCCAATCCCAACTGGTGCTATAACTACGGGCCGTCGGGATATCCCGGTTGCGCTCCCTCGAACGAGTACAATCCTCAGTTGACCAAAGCCGGCTTGCTCAGTTTCCCGGTAGCCGGCATCCTGGCCGAGCTTCCGGCGCTGACCGCGCAGGTAACCACGAACAACCGGTTCTCCAGTGTTGAGAGCCCCGGCGCGGCTGCAATCATGGCCACGGTGCATAGCGGCATTCAGCACGTGATCTACATCCTCAAGGAAAACCGGACCTACGACCAGATCCTGGGTGACCTGGGCCGCGGCAACGGCGATCCGGCTTTGGCCATGTTCGGACAGGCGATCACGCCGAATCAGCATAACCTGGCGCAAACCTTCGTCACCCTTGACAACTTTCGCGCTTCTGCTGAAGTCAGCTACGACGGATGGTCGATGAGCACGGCGGCTCGCACCCCCGACATCGTTGAACACCAATATCCGGTCAATTACTCGCAACGCGGCCTCTCTCTTGAGGGCGAAGGTTTGAATCGAAGCGTCAACGTGGCCCTGCCGACCCTGGCCCAGCGCCAGGCATCCGATCCCCTCGTGCCGGGCGGAGCCCTATCGCCGACTGTTACCGGCGGCGAGGATCTGCTGCCGGGCCAGACGAACGCCGACGCGCCGGATGGACCGAACGACGAAATCAACACCGGCTACTTGTGGGACAACGCCTTGCGCGCCGGTCTCACGGTTCGCGACTATGGCTTCTTCATCGACGCGACCTGCTATAACGAACCCCCATGCCAGACTCCTCTGGCGCATGACCCATACTCAACCAACACCATCGTGGCCCCGTCCTCGAATGTCTCGCTCATGCCATTCACCGATCCCTACTTTCGCGGATTCGATCCCGCCTTTCCGGACTACTACCGCTATACGGAGTGGGAGCGGGACTTTGATACCAATTACTCAAAAGGCGGCCTTCCCAATCTGACTCTGGTTCGCTTCATGCACGATCATACCGGGAGCTTCGGGACGGCGATTGACGGCGTGAATACTCCGGATCGAGACGTGGCCGACAACGATTATGCGGTCGGCCTGCTGGTGCAGAAGATAGCCAACAGCATCTACGCGAACAACACGCTGATCTTTGTTGTGGAAGACGACGCGCAGGATGGCGGCGACCACATCGACTCGCACCGCACAACGGCTTACGTAGCAGGCGCCTACGTGAAAAATGGAGTGGTCCCCACCGCCTACAACACGCTGGACTTCCTGCGCACGATGGAAGAGGTTCTGGGCCTGCAACCGATGAACCTGAACGACGCGCTGGCCACGCCCATGACCGACATCTTCAATACAACACCGAGCACATGGACCTTTACAGCCACTCCTGCGGCGATTCTTTACTGTACGAAGTTGCCGCTTCCCGCTCCCGCACTGCCATGCAACAATCCGACGCCGAACGTGGCCTACTGGGCGCGGGTCACCAAGGGCATGGACTTCACCGATGCGGATCTCGTCGATGGTGGACAATTCAATCGCATTCTCTGGAAGGGGCTGATGGGAAACAAGCCTTACCCAGCTCGGCCGACGGGAAAGGATCTGCGCCTGAACCGTGATAAGCTGCTGGCGCAGTATCGGCGCTCCCTTCGACCAAAAGCGGTGCAGATTCCGAAGCCGGCCGGAGACTGATCGGGACTGGAGAAACGCATGGAGGGGAATTCAGTTCACAAGACAGGATTCTGCATCGCACACGACCCGGCTGGAGATGGCGTCCTGGCTGAAGCCGCCATCATCTCTTAGTCGATCAGCGATCAAAATGGATAGAATTCCGCTGCTTAGCAACGATGCCAATCAGGACGGCTAAGAAAGGATTCTCTATGGAGACTTTTCGGGCAAGGCAGGTCTTATGCTTTCTGGCGCTGTTACTTGCCCAGGCTGGTTGCTTCGGACAGATTGATCGCGCCGGGCTGAACGGAACGGTGAAGGACAGTGGCGGCCGAAGGCTGCCGGGCGCGCAAATCACCGCCATTCAGGTAGCTACTGGCCTGGTGCGCGAGACGGTCTCCTCATCGAGCGGCGCTTATGATATTCCCGAGTTGCCGGTCGGCTTGTACCGCGTTACCTGTTTCGCGTCTGGCTTTCAACAGACCGTCTTTGACAGCGTTGTGCAGACCGTGGGGCGCACGCGCACTCTTGACATCACACTTGTTGTCGGCAGCATCACACAACATGTGAATGTCTCTGGCTTGACCGCTCAACTGGACGAGACGACCGACGCGCTTGGCGGCCGCACGGAGTCAGAGCAGGTGAAGGACCTGCCGCTGAACGGCCGCAATTGGTCCACCTTGACGGCACTCGTTCCCGGCGCCGTGGACACGGGCGGCAGCAATCAGCGCAGTATCCGCTTCGCCGGCCGAGGCCTCGACGACAACAACTTCACGTACGATGGGATCGACGCCACCAACATCGTGAACCAAGCGCAGCAGTCCTTTGTGCGCCTCGCCATTCCCACCGACGCCATCCAGGAGTTCCACATCGACACGATGCTGTTTACCGCCGAAAACGGAAGCACGCCGGGCGGGCAAGTGAACGTGGCCTCGAAAACCGGCACGAACACCCTACATGGCGGTCTGTTCGAGTTCCTGCGCAACGACATTTTCGACGCCCGCAACCCTATCCTTCCGGACCGGCTCCCCTTCCGCCTCAACCAGTTCGGAGGCGACCTCGGAGGCCAGCTCGTCCATGATCGCAGCTTCTTCTTCTTCAACTATGAAGGGCTGCGCCAGAGCTACGCACAACCACTTTCGGGCTTCGTCCCAAACCCGGCCTTCGCTGCCCAGGTGGCCACCGCTAATCCTGCGCTTGCATCCATCCTCGGCGCCTACCCTACAGCAGGGCTGACGCCTTATGCTACGGACATCGACCAGTTCACCGGCTCCGGACGGCAACTGGATCACGAAGACTCCGCAATGCTGCGCCTGGATCACCATTTTTCGGCGTCCGACACGGCCTACCTTCGCTTTAGCTTCGATGCCGCTTATAGCGATGTGCCCTCCGATGGACTGAACGACCGGCAACTTACCACATCCCGCCCGGTGAACGGCGAACTGGAAGCGCTACACATCTTTTCGCCCAGGCTGGTGAATGAGTTGAAGTTCGGCTTCAATCGCAGCACTGTCTTCACCACCAATCAGGGACTCACGGACCTTCCATATTCGATCGCTGTCGCTGGCCTCACTACCCTGGCAAGCAACGAATTCACAACCGGCGTGGGCAACTCCTTCTCAACAATCGACAATTCGACCATGGTCCGTGGGTCGCACACCTTCAAATTCGGAGTCGAAGTCCGGCGCATTCAACTCGATCAGGGGAATACCGCCAACGGGACGGTCGTCTATTCTTCCTTTAATCTTCCATCGTCCAGCTTTCTTGCCAATTCTGTCAGTTCCTCGACCTACAACGACGCATTGCCGCTAAATGGACTGCGCAAGACCGATGTGTACTCTTACGCGCAGGACGAGTGGAAGCTCCGCCCCAATCTCACGTTGAATCTCGGCGTCCGATACAGCTTTTACAACATCTTTCACGAGGTTCACGGAAAGGCCAATCCTTTCGACTTCGCGACCTGCGGTGCATCGGGCTTCTGTGGCGTCGGAGCCAGCTTCGGCAATCCCAACACACTCGATGTCGACCCGCGCATTTCCTTTGCCTGGTCGCCGTCGGCTCTCCGCGGCAAAACGGTCATTCGCTCCGGCTTCGGTATCTACCACGGCGATGGTCAGCTCGACGACCAGAATGTCCCCATCAAGAATGAAGTGGGTGCATACTCGCTCAGCGCAAAGTCGACCCCCGGACTTTCCTACCCCGTTACGCCATTCCTGGACGGCCCCGGAACCTTATCGGCGAACGCGGACTACCGCGACCGCAAGGACATGTACGTAACCGAATGGGGACTCTCAGTGCAGCGGGCGCTTCCGCACGATCTGGTCGGCACACTCTCCTATGTGGGCAGCAAAGGCAGTTTCGAACTGATCACCTCGTATGTAAACCTGATAGATCCGGCTACCGGCCTGCGCCCCTATCCGGCCTTCGGACAAGTAAGGTGGCGGGGCAATTCCAACAGCAGTTCCTACGACGGCTTCGTCGCCAGTCTTCAGCGCAGCTTCACTAATGGCCTGCTGCTCTCCGCCAACTACGCATACACTCACCAGATCGACCAGGATGCACCCGGTGGCGGGGATTCCGACAATCCCCAGAACCCCGCCTGCATGGCATGTGAGCGCGCGTCCGGAGACTTCGATGCACGCCATGTGGTCAATGCCAACGTCATCTATGATCTTCCCTTCGGCCAAGGAAAGGCATTCCTTTCTCGACCGGGAATAGCCAGTGCAGTCCTCGGCCACTGGAGCCTGACCGACATCTTCGCCGCGCGCACTGGTACCCCACTCAATCTCACCTACTCCCGCTCCAGTGCCTCCGTCGCCACCGGCTATACGACCAATCAGCGCCCAAATCTGGTTCCGGGCGTTTCGCTTACACCACCGGGGGGAAAGACGATCCGTGGGACGGACAGCAATTGGATCAACCCAGCGGCCTTTACCGCGGTGACCAACCCAGACAGCTACGGCGACACGCCGCGAAACATCGCACGCGGTCCTAACCTGTGGCAAACTGATCTCGGCGTTTCAAAGCGCATTTCAATCACCGAGCGCGCCCAACTCCAATTCAGGTGCGAGACATTTAACCTCTTCAATCGCGCTCAGTATAGCCTGCCGCTTGAAGAGATCTGGCTACCGCCGACAGGGACATCGGCATCGAGCATTGAGCCACAGGTATCCACAGCAAGCACGACCCCGATTGGAACCGGTACGCCGCGGGAGGTTCAGTTCGGGCTGCGTCTGGAGTTCTAGCTGAACAGAGTTAAGGAGGACCCTGGCTATCTGTCGTCTCACTACCGATGGGAGCAACTCAGTTCATGCGTTGCTGAGTCCTGCGTGCACCAGCTCGACTGTGTCCTTCAACAATTACGATAGGGGCAACGATAATGTCAACGACACGGCCTTCAACGAAGACACCGCGAATACTGCGGCGGGCATCAATGGCGGTGAGCCAACACCGGGCATTGGTCTGAATTCCTTCTACGGCCCTTGGATTGAGAGGATCGATGCTGCGCTTGGCCGAAGCTTCTCCCTGAAGGAAGGACATGCACTGCAAATCCAAGTACAGGCCTTCAACCTGCTTAACCATGCAAACTTCTATGCGCAGAACGGTGACGGAATCAACCAGTCGCAGTACAACCCGATCGGCAGCAATTGCGGGGGTGGCGCCACACTGAATCAGACCTGCTACCTGATGCCCAACTCCGGGTCGGGCAACTTTGGATCGCTGCAGGAAATCAGCCTTAATGGCCTTCCCCGCGTGCTGCAGTTTTCCGCGCGTTTCTCATTCTAGTAGATATTTCATAGCCTTGTTCTGAGAGGGCGCGGCTTGGCAGTTGCTAGAAACCAAGTGACACTTCGCCTCTGCGACTACCATTGTTGCAGGCGGCAATGCGGCGCAGATCATGGAAGAGCAGTCCGGGAACGCTGGCTGGGAACAAACCGCCAGGGCGCCCTATCGCAACGCCGAAAAGCATATAGTAAATCTTGTATATCAAGGTCGATTGCGCTACCATCGATGTGATGGCACCCAGAGTAGACGCCCCATCAGCCGCCGAACTCCATTTTGAAGGGGACTCGTTGGAGGTACTGTCTAGCTTTCCCGATGAGGTGAAACGGGCGCTCGGATTCTCGCTGAGGCAGCTTCAAATCGGCAGGGAGCCAACATCGCAGACACGCAGAATGAGTTCCATCGGCTCCGGCGTCTACGAGTTGAAAGAGGCCGATGAACGCGCGTGGTACCGGGCGATTTACCTGTCGAAGGTGGGGAACACGATTTACGTATTGCACTGCTTTGAGAAGGAGAGCCGGAAGACTGACCGGAGAGACATTGAGGTTGCTGGGCAGCGGCTTAAGGTAGTAAGGCAACGATTACAGGAGCGGGGAGCAAATGAAAAGCACGGCGGGAAATAGGCCGACCCATATCGTAAAGGGGAACATCTTCGATGCCCTGGGCTTCTCTGCGTCGGAAGCCAGCGCGCTGAAAATCAAGGCCGAGATTCTGTCCGCCATCCTTGAGCATGTGCGGGCCAAGCGCTACACGCAGGCGCAGCTTGTGGACATTCTGGACGAGTACCAGCCGTCAGTGAGCAGCCTGCTCAAGGGTCGAATATCCCAAGTCAGCATCGAGAAGCTGTTGCGCTATGCCGACCGCCTGCATTTGCAAACGAGCGTCGCAGTGCGGCCCATAGACGGGCGGAGTCGGCGCGTGAGGATTCGGGAAACGTCGGACACGCGACGCCCAGCGCGAAAGCTGGCAGCGGCAAGCTAGCTTGCTTCGAGCCTTCCAAGCATGAAGGCTCACTATCGGAAAAATGCGCAAAAACACTGTAGGGACTTTTGTAGGGAACATGCTTAAAAGAGACGGGTAAAACCGGGCAGTCCCTACAGTCCTCCCCTTCGGATGGATCGCTGTAACAGTGTAAAAACAAGCAAGATAAGGCAATATCGAGCACTGCTGAGCAAGGCAGGATTCTAGCTCTTAACCGACAGGTTGTAGGTTCGATTCCTACCGCGTCCACCAAAGAATCAATAATGTACAGAATCTAGACGAACTAACCAATCCCACACAACCTGACAGTTTTCAGACTGCCACTACCTCAGTTTCAGGCCGCGGCTTTGGTCGCGCTTGTCGCGGTTTCTCTCTCAAGGTCCCTCCGGACGGAACGTCTGGATGATTTCGAACGTAATCCTCCACGGGTGGATTCATAATCGTCCAGTTGAAGCGTCATCTCTATGAACAGTTCAGAAGGTGTTCCCGTGGCCGCATGCACCGCAACATTTCCATTGACCGAGCTGTCCCTGCTCTTCGGAGAGCATTACAGGCGCGTGCTCAGGGCGGCTTTTCGCATTACCGGCAACATGGCGGATGCGGAAGATGTGGCGCAGGCAGTATTCCTGCGGCTGGCAAGCGCGGAGGCGCCGGTGACGAATGCCGGCAGCTATCTGTATAGAGCAGCCATTAATGGAGCGCTGGACCTGCTGAGGCGGCGGAAGAGCGCCGCGGCCGAGCCGCTCGAATCCGCCGAATATGTGACGGCGGCGGGATCGGGCAGTTCGCCGGAGGCCGAGGCGTCCGGCAGGGAGCTTGGTGCGCTGTTGCGGATTGCAATCAGTGAATTGCCTCCGCGGGCGGCCGCAATGTTCATCCTGCGCTACGTCGAGGAGCACGGGAATCGGGAGATTGCAGCGTTGATGGGCACGTCGCAGGCGGTTGTGGCTGTGACACTCTATAACGCGCGATCGAGATTGAAGAAACGACTTTCGGAATTGGAACGGGGAAAACGATGAAACAGGACGAGATGCGTTTGAGAACCGCGATCCAGGCGCTTCAGGCCGATGAGCCGGAAGCGGAGCAGATGGCAGTTTCAGCACGGCGCGTGGCCGAGAGGCTGGAGATCGACACAATGAGCGAATCAAGAGTGGACGCCATCACCAGTTGCGACGACGTGCAGAGTCTCTTCGGATCGTATCGGGCAGGCAGGCTGTCGCATGCACGCTCACTTCTGATCGAGGCTCACCTGCACGACTGCGGCGCTTGCAGCCACCGGTTCAAGAGCGGCGCTGGCGCGGCGGTGCTGGATTGGTCTGCTCCCAAGGCTCGGCGCGTGGTTGCCTGGCATCCACAGATCTTTGGATGGGCGTCGGCCTCCGTCATTGCACTCCTGGTCACATTCTTTTTTGTCTACACGGCCTATTGGCGGGTACCGCCCGGAGTACGCGCCGAGGTGGAATCGATCGACGGGTCAGCCTATCGGATCTCCGATACGGGCGATCGCCGGCTTGCGCCTGGGGAGAAATTAGGCGAGGGCGAAACCCTGAGAACGAGCGGAGGTGGCCACGCGGTGCTGCGGTTGACGGATGGATCGTCGATTGAGGTGGACGAGCGGAGTGTCGTCGGTGTCGGCGCCAGGGGACACGACATGACAGTCACGGTCGCGAATGGAGCGGTGATTGTGCAAGCCGCCAAGCGCACTTCAGGGCATTTGTACGTGCGGACTCCCGACTGCCGGGTTGCGGTGACAGGGACCATTTTCTCAGTGGACTCAGGACTGAAGGGCTCGCGCGTTGCAGTTCTTCAGGGCTCGGTGCACGTGTTGCATGCGGGCATCGACACGCTGACAACGGCGGGCAACCAGGTGACGACCAATGACAACCTGAGCCGCGAGCCGGTTTCAGAACAGATAGCCTGGAGCCACGATCGCGATAAGTACCTGGTGCTGCTGGCGCAGTTTGCGGCACTGCGGCAGCAGATTGAACAGATTCCATTCCCGCAGCCAAGGTATAGCAGCGATTTGCTGGACCGGGTTCCCGCGAACACCACGTTGTATATCAGCGTCCCCAACCTGGGCGATTTTCTAAGTGAGGCGAACCAGATTTTCCACGACCAGTTGAAGCAGAGCCCGGCACTTGAGGAGTGGTGGGACAGCGGACATGCGAACAACATGACCGATCTTGATGGGATGGTGGAGAAGATTCACCAGATGAGCAAATACCTTGGCGACGAGGTCGTCATTGTAGGGAGCAGGCAGGCGAAGAATTCAGGATTCGCGATCATTGCGGATGTCAAGCAGGGCGGCCTTGACGATTTGTTGAAGCAGCAGTTCCCGGCGTCGGATTCGAAACCCGGGATCACCCTGCTTGATCAGCATTTTCTGAGCGGCGGCAAAAAGCTGAAGGATGATCGCGTCATCTATGCTGTGGTGAGGGAACACGAGGCGATCTTCTCAAACAACGCCGCGACCCTGGCTCTGATCAACGCGCAGTTGAATGCCGGCGCCAGCGGTTTTGCGACAAGTGATTTTGGCAAACAGATCTCGGCTTCCTATGGACGCGGTGCAGGAATTATTCTGGCGGCGGATCTGCACCAGATGATTGGAAATCAGACCCAACCGATGCAAGCCGCGAAACGCGCCAACGAAGCGATGGAAAAGAGCGGAATGGAGAGCGTGAGTTACCTGATCGCAGAACATCGCGAGGTGAATGGGCAGCCCGAAAATCGGGTCGACCTGGAATTCTCAGGGACAAGGCAAGGGATTGTTTCATGGCTGGCTGCACCGGCGCCGATCGGGTCGCTGAACTTTGTCACGCCCAATGCGGCGTTTGTGGTTGCGGGGCTTTCAAAAGACCCAAAGGCCATTGCCGACGATCTGCTCGCAATGACTGTTCCGAATAACGATTCACAAAAGAATGAATTGACCGAGGCAGAGGAGAAACTGCAAATCAACTTCCGCGAGGACCTGGCGGCCAACCTGGGCGGAGACTTCCTGCTGACGCTCGATGGGCCGGTGCTGCCGACACCATCGTGGAAGGCTGTGATTGAAGTGAACGACTCGGACCGCCTGGAACAAGCCCTGGAGCGATTGACCGAGGCGATTCGCAATCAATCCAAAGGCAACGCGGCGCATTCCATCACGATAGAGCCGAGCGACGAAGGTGGTCAGCGTTATTACTCCGTCCAGGACACGGTCACGGGCAAAACCCTGGCTCAATACACCTATGCGAACGGGTACATGATTGTGGCGCCGAGCCGTGCCCTGGTGAGCCAGGCGTTGCAGACGTATTCGAGCGGGAATTCACTGGCAAATTCGGCAGCGTTTAAAGCATTGTTGCCCAAGGATGGGAATGAGAATTATTCCGCGGTGGCTTACCAGAACCTCAGTCCGGTGCTGACTCCGCTGCTGAGTCAACTTGACGGAGAGACGGCTAACGCTGTCCGTAAACTGGCCGCGGATGCAAGACCCACTGCCATTTGTGCGCGAGGGGAACAAAGCCGCATTGAAGCCGCGAGCGACAGCCGTCTTTTTGGCTTTGACTTCCTGACTCTGGAAACTTTGATCCACTCCGGGAACAAGCACGCCGCCACAAGCGTAAGAGAATGACATGGGCGTCATTGATCTTGATGGGGTAGAGGTCCGGCTTGCGAACCGGATTGTGCTGAACAACCTCACCGGAGAGTTGCGGGGACAAGCGATTGGCCTGCTCGGCCCGAATGGCGCGGGGAAATCCACGCTGATCAATACGCTGCTGGGGTTTCATCTCCCTTCAAAAGGAACGGCCCGCGTGTTTGGCCTGGACACGCTCAAAGACCGGGCACAGATTCGCGGCGGCATCGGCTACATGCCTGAGAACGATTCGTTCATTGGGAATATGAGCGGTGTCCGTTTTGTCCGGTACATGGCCGAATTGGCCGGCCTGCCCTCGGGGGTCGCGCTGGAGCGGGCCCATGAGGCCCTGTTTTATGTGGGGCTGGGCGAGGTGCGCTACCGCAAGGTGAACACCTATTCACTGGGAATGAAGCAACTGGTGAAGCTGGCCCAGGCGCTGGCGCATGGGCCAAAGCTGCTGATCCTGGACGAGCCCACCAACGGTCTAGATCCCGTCGCCCGCCAACGCATGATTCAACTCATCAAGGATATTCGCAAGGAGGGCAGCATCCGGCTGCTTATCTCGTCGCATCTGCTGCGCGACATTGATGAGACCTGCGACGAAGTCCTGATCCTGAAGAACGGCCGCATTGCCTCACTCTGCAACATCGAAGAAGAGCGGCGGTCAAACCGAAGTTTCATGGAACTGGAGACAGTGGGCGCGACCGAACGCTTTTCAGTGAGCATCCGGGGCCTGGGCTGCGAGTGTGCAACATTCCCGGGCGGGCGCATCAAGCTTGTGATTCCCGACCATATAGAAGCGCGCGATCTTTATGTCATTGCCGCAGACCAGGGTGTCCAGATCCGGCGCATGAATCAGCGGCGCGATTCTCTTGAAGACATTTTTCTGCGAGCGATGGACAACGAGCAGGAAAGGACCGCGCATGGCAGTCTATAAGCGCAACTACACAGCGTATACAGGGACCGTGACGCCGGTGGGTGCGCGCGTCCTGGTGTTGGCCCGCTATGCATTCGAAGAGGCATGGTCGTCGAAGATCACGGTGGGGCTCTTCATTTTGTGCCTGGTCCCGTGCCTTGGGTCCTTGCTGGTGATTTATCTTGCCGATAATCCGATTGCGAGGGCTCTTGTGGGAGGACGCGGACAGGAGATGCTTGCGATCGATGCGAAATTCTTTCTGAAGATCCAGCAGACGCAATCATGGCTCGCACTCGTGCTGGCTTCGTGGATCGCTCCGCGGATGATTACCTTCGACCTGGCGGATAATGCATTGCCGATTCTGCTGAGCCATCCCATTTCGCGATTCGGTTACGTGTTCGGCAAGTTCATTGCACTGTTCGGATCGCTGTCTCTGGTGACATGGATGCCTTGCCTGCTGCTCTTTGTTTACCAGGGGTACTCTTCTTCTCAACCCTGGGCAATGAGCAATCTTCAAATCGCGTTTGGCTTGCTGGCCGGGTCGGTGATCTGGATTGCCTTTCTCTCGATTCTTGGCCTCGCGCTGTCGTCCTGGGTGAAGTGGAGGGTGGTGGCGACGGGCGTCATCTTTGCGGCAGTCTTTGTGCCGGCCGGCGTCGGGGCCATCGTAAGCGCGGTGCTGCGCACACGATGGGGACTGCTGCTGAACGTTCCAGTCATGATGTCGAACCTGTGGCAGCGGCTGCTTGGCGCTCCGGCGCCGATCAACGAGAGATTTTCAGTGCCGACACTGGCTATCGCGGGGATGCTTTCGCTGGCCGGCCTTGTCTGCGTGGGCATGTTGAACAAGCGGATCAGGGCGCGCGAGGTGGTCCGGGGATGAATGACAGGATCATTTTCGAAGATGTGTCGAAGTTCTACGGCGAGGTTCTGGGGGTGAACCGGATTTCGCTGTCGATTCCGCCTGGAATCACGACGCTGGTCGGACCCAACGGATCAGGAAAGACCACGATCATGAACCTCATGACGGGATTGGTTCAGCCTTCGCACGGACACATTTCAGTTCTGGGACTCACGCCGGCGGACCAGACGGAACTGTTCAGTATTTTGGGGTATTGCACGCAGTTCGATTTTTTCCCTCGGGGATTGACCGGATGGCAGTTTGTACTGGACGGTCTGATGCTCCATGGGATGGAAGAGGCGATGGCCGTTGACCTTGCCCGCCAGGCGATCGAACGAGTGCAGCTTGGCGAGGCAGCGGGGAGAAAGATTGCCGGCTACAGCAAGGGCATGCGGCAGAAGATTCGGCTGGCGCAGGCGATTGCTCATCATCCTCGGGTGCTGGTGCTCGACGAGCCGCTGAACGGACTGGATCCGATGGCGCGGGCGGAATCGATCGCGCTGTTTGAAGAACTGAGCCGCCAGGGAATGCATGTGCTGATCTCGAGCCATATTCTCGACGAGGTTGATCGAATCTCCGATCGAGTGATCCTGATAACCGGCGGATACCTGATCGCGGAGGGGAATATTCACCAGGTGCGGCAGGAAGTGCGCGAGAAGCCGATGCAGGTGCTGATTCGCTGTGACCGGCCTGAAGTGCTGGCGTCGAAGATGTTCGCCCTCAATCACTGCGTTGAAGCCAGATTGCATGCGGATGGAAAGGGCGTTTTCCTGCGCACCGCGGATATCGACCAGTTTTATTCCATGCTCAACGGAATCGCGGCGGATGGGCTGGTCAAAATTGACGCAGTCGCTCCGGCGGACGACGATGCCAATGCGATTTACCAGTATCTAATTGGTACGGATGGGAGCGCATCGTGACCCAAGTACAATTAGCCGGCCGCGCACGAGAGCTTGCCAAACAGCCGTGGGGTCTGTGGTGGATGCAGGCACAGCGGTTGACGCGCATCGAATTGAGACGGAATCTTTTCTCGTGGAAGGCGACCTGGATTTACTGCCTTGCCTTCATCCCGACCGTCATCATCGCCATCCACGCGCTGGCTGATACACATCCCTCCTTTCAAATGAGTGAGGACACGAATATATTGGCAGGCATCGTCCAGCTCTATTACATCCGGCTGGGGGTTTTCTTCGGGTGCCTGGGGATTTTTTCGCGGCTGATTCGCGGAGAGATGATTGAGCGCAGCCTGCACTTCTACCTGCTTTCTCCGGTGCGGCGCGAGGTCCTGCTGCTGGCAAAGTTTGCGGCCGGATCCATCAGCGCCGTGTTCCTGTTCGGAAGCGCGGTCGTCGCCGATTTCGCGCTGATGTATGCCGGCTTCGGTGCGGCCGGCCGCGATTACATTTTCAACGGACCCGGCATGGGACAACTGGAAGCGTACCTGCTCATCATCGTGCTCGCCAGTCTTGGATATGGCGCTGTGTTTCTGCTGCTGAGCATGATGTTCAGGAACCCGACGCCGGCCGCGATGCTGGTGCTGGGGTGGGAGACCATCAACCCGGTGCTTCCGTCGCTGCTTCAGAAGATCAGCGTGGCTTCGTATCTTCGCCACCTGATGCCGGTCACCGTCGGCGCCGAAGGTCTGTTTGCGCTGCTGACGGTTGAAACCGAACCGGTATCCGGCTGGGCAGCCACGGCGGGCTTGCTGGGATTGATCGCCGTCGTCCTGACTTACTCCTGCTATCGCATTCGCAAGCTCGAGATCCGCTACTCGACCGAGTAGAGAAGCACGAGACGAGAATTGCAGATGCGCATTTGCCAACTTCCGCATCATCGACCCAACTGAGCTTTACGGACCAGCATACGTTCTACGCCGCGACTTCGCTTTCTCCATCTTGAGATCTCGTTCAGGAGGTACGTTATGAAAGCGAAACCGTTGCTTCAAAACTCGTCGTACGCTACTTGATTATCGGGAACAGCCAGATCTGACAACATGCGAATGCATGCCTTGATCATCATGGGAGGCCCGCACAAGTAATACTCTGCCGCTGAAGGGTTCCGGTGGCCGTTGAGATAGTGCTTAAGCAGAGCCTCATGGATAAAGCCCTCATGGCCGGCCCAATCATCGCCCGGCAACGGTGAGGACAGGGCGGGATGAAAAGAGAAGTTACGGTGCAGCTCTGCCAGGCGTTTGAAGTAGTCCTCATAGAAGATCTCCTGCCGGGAGCGGGCGCCATACCAAAAGCTGATTTTGCGAGCGCTTGCCTGCGTCTCCAGAAGGTGCGATAGATGGGCGCGCAGCGGGGCCATGCCGGCGCCGCCGCCGACGTAGATCATCTCGCGCTGCGTAGGCTTGATATGGAAGTCCCCGAACGGACCGATGGCGGATACAACGTCGCCTGGTTTGAGGCTGAACATATAACTGGAGCCGACGCCGGGCGCACAGTCCTGGCCTGCAGGCGGCGTGGCGATTCGAACGTTGAAGCGCAGCGTTTCCTCAGTGTGAAGATTGCCGGCGAGAGAATAGTTATTGCGCCTTCCGGATTTTGGATTGCGGACCGTTAGATCGAAGAGGTTCTGATTTGTCCACGCGGGTCGGAACGGTTCGGCAACATCAAAATCCTTGAAGCGAATCTCATCGTATGCGGGGATGTCGACCTGCAAGTAGTCGCCTGGGGTGAAATTCAATTCATGTCCGTCTTCAGGAATCAGAACGACTTCCTTTATGAACGTAGCGACATTGAAGTTACTGACAACCCGGAAGCGAAGGGGCTGCGCTTCGCGGGCTCCGGCGCCTGCAGGGTGAGCGATGTTGATTGAGATGAGGCCATTGCTTTCCTGCGCAGGATAGGTGGCGATCCCGCGGCAGATGGGAGCGCGAGCGGGAGAGCCGTCCGTGAGGCGATAGCGGCCATTATGTTTGGGGCACTCGATGATGTCATCCTTGACCAGGCCCTCGGCGAGATGAACATTCCCGTGCGTGCAGATGCCATCGACGGCGTAGAGGCGCCCGTCGTCGCTGCGGCAGACTGCGTAGGTTTTCCGCCCGCGATCAAAGCGAACGATACCGGCAGGCGCGAGTTTGGCGGCGTTACAGACCGCGATCCAGCCTTCGCTGTCGGGTGAGTCGGTGGATGCGATGACATTTTCAGCAGTTCGCTTGCGCGGCTCCGGAAGGCGGCGCTTCACATGCCAGGCCGGATCCCGTACCTGATGAAGTACCGCGGGAATGATTTCGCGCCAGGCAGCCAGCAGGCTCGGATAAGGCGATGGACAATCCTCCTTTACTGCCTCATGCAGTTTGGGAAGGGCATGAAAAGGAACCAGGGGGAACATATGATGTTCAATGTGATAGTTCATGTTCCAGTAGAGGAATCGGTTGACTGGATTCATGTAGACGGTGCGGCAATTGAGCCGATGATCGAGCACATTCTCCGCGAGCCCCGCATGCTGGGTGAGTCCGTATACAACGAGTAGCCACGTGCCGAGGAGATTGGCCAGGCCGACGAACATCAGCGGCAGGATGGAGTGGCCGATGATGGCCAGCGCGACAACACCCGCATAGATCGCTATATAGATTCGCGCTTTTAAAAAGACTTTAGAGAACTCCATTTCAGGAATAAAGGTCTTCTCCTGCGGCGTCATCCTGCCAAAACAGTGGAGAACAATGTGCCTGAAGTATTTGGGATAGTTGATGAGATTGAAGAACGAAGCAAGGATGGCAACGACGTTGGGGGGACGAGGTACGGCAATCTCCGGATCGCGACCGATGATGATGGTGTCGCTGTGATGGCGCGTGTGACTCCAGCGCCAGACGGTTGACTCGCGCATCACCATGAAGGATGCGACTTCATAGAGAGCATTATTCATCCAGTCTGATCGAAAGGCTGTGCCGTGCCCGGCCTCATGCCAGCGGGAGTCTGAGGTGGAAGCATAAAGGACGCTGTAGATCAGATAGGGGAGGATGAACCACCAGGAACCCCACAAGCGCCACGCGGCAAGTCCAGCGCCGAGGATGAGACCAAACCACAGCAATGTATCGCGAACGGCGGGACCGTCGCGGCGTTCCAGCAAAGAGCGCAATGTCGCGCGCGGCACAGCGCACTGGTACCAGTCTGCTTCGGCGAGCCCCATTTCGACGGCCGCAGAGGCATTGATTCCGGTGAGATTGTAATCGGGCTTAGCGGGCTGCGGTCGGACAGTTTGTGAATGTGCGGCCATATGGGATTCCTCTGTTTGATCCGGTTGTTCTGGAAGTGGCGATGGGGCTCAAGAATTCCGGTCAGGGTATGGCTGGGCGTAGCCAAGTGGAGACGCATTGCAACGGATCGCAACCGACTCTTGCTTCGCCGCGTGCGGAGTTATGGGGCGAAGCATCATCGTGGTGTCTCGGTACTCCACCAGCGCGTGATTTCCTCCAGTGAGCGGTTACGAGTCTCCGGGATGAACTGCGCGACCAGCCAAACCTCGATGAAGCAGAACAGGGCGTAGATATAGAAGGGGAATCCTCGTCCGAAATGGGCGATGACAGCAGGGCTCTGGGAGAGCATCGGAAATGTTTGCGATACCACGAAGTTCGCTATCCATAAAGCCGCGGTGCTAATGGCCATAGCCTCAGCGCGCAGATGAGAAGGGAAGATTTCGGAGAGCAGTATCCAAGTGACAGGGCCAACAGAGAAGGCGAAACAGGCAATGTACGCCAATACCAGAATCAGGAGCAAGAGGGACGAGGTGGCGTGCGTGATTGCCCATCCCGTGGACAGGAGCGCAATCGCCATTCCGGCGGAACCGCAGATGAGCAGAGGCTTGCGGCCGGCACGGTCAACCAGGACCATGGCGAACACTGTGAAAATCAAGTTGACTGCGCCCAGGATGACGGTTTGCAGCAGAGCGACGTTTGTCGAGCGTGTGACCTGGGCGAAGATGGACGGCGCGTAATAAAGGAAGACGTTGATGCCGGTTACCTGTTGCAGGACGGCAAGACTGATTCCGAGCACCAGTATGCGCGGCGTATGGCGGCTTCGAACTTCAGGTTGCTGTTCTGCGAAGAGGATCTCGTTCAAAGCATCCGGGCCGATGCGGGCTGCCACTCGCTCCGCTTCCGATCGCCGGCCTTTCGACAGGAGAAATCGCGCAGTCTCAGGAACGGTGAAGAGGAGCACCAGAAGCAGAATGGATGGCACCATCCCCGAGCCAAACATCCATCGCCACCCAGATATCTCGTTCCAAAGCTCGGTGCCACTCAGGTGAATGCGGTAGTTTACCAGATATACCACCAGCATGCCGAAGACGATTGCCAGTTGATTGACGGCGACCAGCCGTCCACGCCAGCGCGCGGGGGAAGACTCCCCAATGTAGAGCGGACTTATCACGGAAGCGGCGCCAATTCCGATGCCACCGAGGATGCGAAAGAGAATGAACATCTGGAATCCAGAGCTGGCAGCCGTACCGATTGCGGAAAGAAGAAAGCAAATGCCGGAGAGGACCAGCAACCTGTGACGGCCGAAAACATTGCTCGTAAAGCCGGCCAGGGAAGCGCCGAGAACGCATCCCGCCAAAGCAGAACTTGCTGCCCATCCAGTGGCGGCAGGCGTCAGATGAAAATGAATTTGCAAGAGCCCGATTGCACCGGAGATTACCGCTGTGTCATAGCCAAACAGCAAACCTCCAAGCGCGGCGACGCAGGTGATGAGAGTGAGATAGATCGGCGCCGATGTGCCGTGCGGGGGGATTTCCGCCGGAGGGGTTTGAATGCCGCGGACAACGCTCATATCGGCGATGTGCCTCAAGGGGACCGGGATGGAGCGATTACAGCACAGCGCAAGCTTCGGCCGCAAGGCGATCCGGTCACTACGAGTGTGCCTGATTGACTTCACATTGGGCCATTGCTGAAATGACAAGTTATATATCTCAGGTGAATCGAATGCGCAAATGGACATAAGAATGAAGCCGCCCTGTGGAGAGGCGGTGAGGAACTTGCGGACGCCTCTTGACCGCAAGCAATATGCGTTGCCATACTGCAGCACGAGATGAACTTGACCAGCACTCTGAATCTCGCGATGCAGGTTGCGTGAATCGATGCCGTGACCGAGTGGCTCCGGCTTGCAGCAGAAACAACAGGATGGGACCGGCGATGAGGAGATGCCGGAGGGCGACGGAACCGATGACGGGTGGTTCAGGAAGGGCTGTCTTGCATTTCAATCGAGGAACTGCGGGATCGGAAACCCGCTGATGCAGCAGAATCAAGGCCAACTTCCGCGCGGTTTGGATCCAGATGCCTTCCAATCTTCGATCACCTGGAGCGAGTGCAAAACTCGACAGAACCTATCCAACAGAAAGGTAAACCCGCGATGCCGAAGCCTCCGCGCAAACTCCATTGTTATTACAATTGGCTTTCACGAGAAGGTCTGACGTGTCCCTCTGAAGGATGGCTGCCGGCCATTCAACGTGCCGGCTATGACGGCATACAGCTTGTCGAGCCGCTGGAGATCGATCTGGTTTCTGCATGCCGCGACCTCGGCCTGGGAGTCTGCGGCTGCGGCCGCGTCAACACACCGGACGATGCGATGCGGCTTGCAGAACAAGGAAGCCGCTTCGGGCTAGAGTGCGTCACCCTTCATGTTGGTTGGGGAATGGAAGATGACGAGTATGCGGGCAAACTCATCGAGGCAGTACTTGCCGCGTCAGAGCAGTCGTCGCTGCAGCTTTACATCGAGACACATCGTGCAACAGTTTTTCAGGACATGTGGCGAACGGTGCAATTCATTCGTAGATACCCTGAAGTGCGCTTGAATGGGGACTTTTCCCATTGGTACACGGGTCTGGAGATGGTCTACGGTGGTTTTGAAAAGAAGCTGGAGTTTATCCAACCTGTGATCGAACGCGTCCGATTCTTACATGGGCGCATCGGAAACCCTGGCTGCATGCAGGTGGATATCGGCGATGTCGAGAATGCCTGTGCATTGCCTTACGTCCTGCATTTCACTCAAATCTGGACGGCTGTTTTCGCTGCTTGGATGAAGCAGGAACACAATTCGCCAGTCTTCTGCTTCACAACTGAATTGCTAGCCCCCGATATTTACTACGCCAGATTGTTTCGTGGGCACGAAGAGTCCGATCGGTGGCAGCAATCGCTGGTGCTGGCAGAACTGGCAAGGCGTTGCTTTGCAAACGCGCAGAAGCAAGGGAGCGGGATTGGCCTCATTTAGCCTGTTGGCTTCAGAGCGCGAGTCTAGAGCGAAACCAGAGTAATTGTGTCCTCTTGAGTTTTGTGCAGGGTCGCCGCTCCCTGATGGTCGCATCGACTTGAGTGCAGGGGCTCCGGGATACATCGACTCTGGTTTCGCTGTAGCTTGGCAGAGGGGCTTCGCCAGTCAGTGCGGGCTGCAACCGGGAATGCGTGTTTGAAGCGGATATGCGCCTCGTAAGTGATCGAAAATCGCGGACAATTCGAAGCCGTGCGGCGGACGCGCAGTCAACTCTAGTGTGAGGATTATGTACTTACAGCTTTATAGTGTTCAAAACAGATTTTTCCCCGAATATCCTTGTATTATTCAATCCGTGAGCAATCGTTGCTTTCGAGCAGGATGAAAAGCTGTTAGTACAGGTGGGGGACGGATGGGTGATTCCGCAGAATTGCTGATTGCAGTGATGAAAACGCTGCCAAGCGCCAGGGTAACGGTATTCGGAGACTACTGCCTCGATGCCTATTGGGACATTGACGACGGCGCTTCGGAACTCTCCTTGGAGACTGGATTGGCAGTTCGCCGCGTGAAGAAGCAGCGCTATTCTCTTGGCGGAGCCGGGAGCGTGGTTGCGAACCTGACGCAGATGGGCGTGGGCTGCGTGCGCGTGGTGGGGCTTGCGGGGGCCGACATGTTCGGCGAAACACTGCGCAGCCTGCTTGTGTCTACTGGAGCCGAGACTTCGGGCTTTCTGCTGGACACGGCTTGGGAAACAATGGTCTATGCGAAGCCGTTCTTCGGGGCGCGAGAAGACAGCCGAATTGACTTCGGGACGTTCAATCACGTAACTCCGTCTGTTCTGGACCGTTTGCTGGGCGAACTGAACACGGCCATTGAACAGAGCGATGCAGTGGTTCTGAACCAGCAAGTGCCGGGAGGGGTTTCTTCGCCCGCCTTGATCAAGCGGATCAATGAACTGATTGCGGCTTATCCGAAGGTCACTTTTCTGGCTGATTCAAGACACTATCCAGGGGACTACGAGGGCGCCGCGCTCAAACTCAATATGAGCGAAGCAACAAGATTGCTAAAGGAAGAAAGCACTGGAACCGGGAGCGATGAGCGGGCAAGAGACATTGCGCTGCGAGTGAACCAAAAGACGGGGAAGCCGTTCTTTCTTACGCGGGGTGAGCGCGGGCTCGCAGTGGCGCTGGATGGACAGGCAACGCTGATTCCCGGGTTACAGGTGATTGAGGCTGCCGACCCGGTGGGGGCAGGCGACGCGGTTGTTGCAGCCCTGGCAGCGGGACTCGCTGTCGGGGCTCCGGCCTTTGCGGCTGCCGCCCTGGCAAACGCCGCGGCGATGATTACTGTGAAGAAAGTGCGGACGACCGGCACCGCATCTTCCAGCGAGATTCTTGCGGCCATACCGGATCTGAATTACATCTTCAGTCCGGAGTTGGCGGATTCGCCACGTCACGCTCATTACCTATCCGGCACAGAGATCGAAATTGTGACCAAGTTGCCCGGCGACCTCGTGATCAGGCATTGCATCTTCGATCACGACGGCACACTTTCGACGCTCCGAGAAGGCTGGGAGCAGATCATGGAACCGATGATGGTGCGAGCCATTCTCGGTAAGCAATACGATGTTGTCGGCGAGACGGAATTTGAGCGTGTTCGCGAATCTGTAAAGCAGTTCATCGATCGAACTACGGGCATTCAAACTCTTGTGCAGATGCAGGGACTGGCTGACCTGGTAAGGAAATCGGGATTTGTTTCATCCAACGAAATACTGGATGAGCACGGCTACAAGCACATCTTCAATGTGGAACTGCTCGATAGAGTGAAGGCGCGAGTAGATAAGTTGAACAGGGGCGAACTGAAGGCCAGCGACTTCCAAATCAAAAATGCACAGTTGCTGATGGAAGAATTGCACGGCAGGGGTGTAAAGCTCTATCTCGCCAGCGGCACGGACGAAGCAGATGTCATTGCAGAAGCAGAGGCAATGGGGTACGCCCATTTCTTCGAGGGGCGGATATTCGGCGCAGTGGGCAAGGTGGATGTTGAGGCGAAGAAAGTTGTACTCGAGAACATTATCCGGGAGAACAATCTCTCCGGTCATGAATTCGCGACCTTCGGGGACGGCCCGGTTGAGATGCGAGAGACTCAGCGGCGCGGCGGGTTATGCATCGGCGTGGCAAGCGACGAGTTGCGGCGATTTGGCCTGAATCTCTCCAAGCGCCGGCGTTTGATCCGGGCTGGCGCGGACATCATTATCCCTGACTACAGCCAGCTTGCTGCGCTGCTGACCGCACTTCAACTGGGCAAGAGCGAAGGCGCCATGCACACAGGAGAAGGATTGGTGACGCAATGAAGATAGACGAACCCAGGATATTGAGTGTTGCGGAAATGCGCGCGGAGCGGGACCGGCTGGTGGCGGAAGGGAAGCAACTCGTCTTCACAAACGGGTGTTTTGATATCCTTCATGCCGGCCACGTTTCGTATCTGACGTTTGCCCGCAATCAGGGTGACGCGCTCGTCGTCGCAGTGAACACCGACTCGTCTGTGAAAAGGAACAAAGGCGATAATCGCCCGATCAACAACGAGCAGGACCGCGCGTATGTGCTCGGCTCTCTGCGAGCGGTGGACTACGTCGTGTACTTTGCCGATAAGGAGCCCAAGGAGACCATTGCGCAGATTCTCCCGCAGGTGCTTGTAAAGGGCAAGGACTGGGCACACTACGTGAGCGGGCGCGAAGTGGTTGAGGAGAACGGGGGGCGTGTGGTTCTGGCGGACATGGTTGAGGGCCGCTCGACAACAAACACCATCGAACGGATTCTTCAGGTCTACGGAGATGAGGGACAGAAGAATGGCTAAGCAAATTATTGTTACCGGTGCAGCTGGGTTTATTGGACGCAACGCGGTTTGCGAACTCAATGCCAAGGGTTATCGCGATCTAGTCCTGGTGGACACGCTTGGCCGCGACGAGAAATGGCGGAACCTGCGCAATCTGCAATACGAGGATATTGTTTCGCCCCAAGCATTTCTCTCGCAAATTGATGGCGGCCGTTTTGCGGACATTCAGGCGATCATTCATCTGGGCGCTTGCAGCGCAACCACCGAGCGAGATGCGGACTACCTTCTGGAGAACAATTATCACTACACGCGGCGGCTTTGTGAATTCAGCCTGAGCCACGGCATCCGGTTTATCTACGCATCCAGCGCGGCAACGTATGGAGATGGTAGCCTTGGGTATTCAGATGAGGATGAAGTTACAGCGACTCTCAAACCGCTGAACATGTATGGCTATTCGAAGCACATATTTGATCTGTGGGCTCTCAAGAGCGGGGCTCTGAAGCAGGTTGCGGGGTTGAAGTATTTCAATGTCTTCGGCCCGTTTGAGGATCACAAGGGCGACATGAAATCAGTGGTTGCGAAGGCCTACCGCCAGATTAAAGCAACCGGCAAAGTGCAATTGTTCAGGAGCTATAACCCGGACTATGCAGACGGTGAGCAGATGCGGGACTTCATCTATGTGAAAGATGCAGTGGCCGTTACGCTTGCCTTTCTGGAGGATCCGCAGGCGAATGGTCTCTTCAACTGCGGCAGCGGTAAAGCAAGAACGTGGAAAGACCTGGTCACGGCCGTCTTTCACGCACTGGGCGCGCCGGTGAACATTGAGTATATTGAGATGCCCGAAATGCTGCGGGGCAAGTATCAATACTTCACAGAAGCCAGAATGGAAAAGCTGCATGCGGCAGCCAACGTGGCGCCGTTTCACAGCCTGGAAAATGCAATCGCCGACTATGTTGAGACCCATTTGAACAAGCTGGAGCAGGAATGATGAATGACCGCGCAGGACAACTCATGCACGACAACGCTGAGGAGTTAGCCAACCTGCTGGCGCAGGCATCAGGCTTTGCTCCGCAGGTTGCAGCCGCCGCCAACAAAATCAGCAACGCCTTGCGGCAAGGAAACAAGCTTCTGGCCTGCGGCAACGGCGGAAGCGCCGCTGATGCTTCGCATTTCACGACGGAATTTGTATGTCGATTCAACAAGGACCGTCGTCCCTACCCAGCGATCTCACTTGCAGCACATGGGGGAGATCTCACGGCGATTGGAAATGACTACAATTTCAACGACGTGTTCGCACGCCAGGTGGAGGCCTTTGGTCGGCGCGGCGATGTGCTGGTTGTCTTTTCAACCAGCGGTCGCAGTGAGAACATCCGTCGAGCTTTACTGGCCGCTGCAAAATGCGGTGTTGCGACCATTTCGTTCCTGGGGAAAGACGGTGGCACCTGTACTGGGCTGGCCGAAGTCGAAATGCTCGTACAGAGCAAGACGACCGCGCGAATTCAAGAGATGCATCAACTGCTGCTGCACACAGTTTGTGAGTTGATTGAAGAGCAACTCTAGAAGGGGAATCGCATGCTCACCGAGGGAAATATCTTCTGCCAGCCTTCATGGGTCATGCAAAGCAACTCTGTGGTTATGTCCATCACGCAGAGTGGCGCCCAGATGGCGCCTGTGGACTTCGACCTTCCCGGCAACCAGCGGGTGCAGCCTTACTATATTTCACCCTGGCAGCGCGAAGGGTACGCGGATTTCGATGGACGGTCGGAGGGCCCTCTTCGCGGAGACTTCTTCTGCTTGCCGTTTGGACACGCAGGTCCGAAAGACGGAGTACACCCCCATGGCAGGTCCGCAGGTTCCCGTTGGTCGCTGAGCGGCTACAAGTCACGCGGCAAAGTGCATGAGCTTGATATTCATATGGAGAATGCGCTGAGGTCGGCGAACATCAGGCGTCAATTCTTTCTGGTGGACGATGAAGCCGTCGTCTACGACCGGACAACAGTCACCGATCTGGAGGGAGCCCACACGTTGGGCCACCATGCGGTGCTGCGGCCGCCGTTACGAGAGTCGGCGTTGTTGTTATCAACAAGCAGGCAAGTATTCGGCATGACCTACCCAGTAGCATTCGCCGATCTGGCCGAAGAGGAGCATCAATCACTTGCCATCGGTGCGCTCTTCGACGATTTGTCATCTGTAACTTCCATATTCAGGGACACGGCAGATGCCGATTGCAGTGTTTATCCAGCGCGTCGTGGATTCACGGACCTGTTGCAGGTTGCAGTGGCCGCAGATGCCGGACAACCTGCGTGGTCCGCGGCGGTGAATACGGAGGAGAACTATCTCTGGTTTTCGTTGCGAGATCCTGGGTTATTGCCTTCGACAATTCTGTGGTTTGAGAATGCAGGACGACACCGGCCGCCATGGAGCGGCCGCAATGTATCGATCGGCGTGGAAGACGTCTGCAGCTTCTTCGATCTGGGAAGCGAGGTGTCTGGCGAAGCGAACGCATTCACGAAGAGGGGAATCAAGACCGTTCACGATTTCGGAAATGGCCTTCCGTTGAGCATTCCCTACGTACAGGGTGTTATACAAACCCCCTCTGGATTTGGGCATGTTCACTGCTTCTCGTGCGGAGATAGCGGGGTGACATTTGCAGACGAAGCCGGACGCGAAGTATGCGGCGCATTGCGGACTCACTTTGTATTTGGGGAGGAATTGTGAGAGAGGCATTGTTCATCCCGTTGGAATGCGATCGGTGTTTCTCGCATGTTGTGGCGTCCTTTGAGACTTACACCATTGATGAGTTGAATAGGACTTCGGCGTTTTGTGAAATGGATGGAGTGTTGTGAAAGTAAATGGAGTGGTTGTCAGAGGCGCAATGGTCGGAGCGTTGGGCGGCTTGCTCTTCGGGTTCGATACAGCGGTGATTTCCGGAACAACCGGGGCACTCACGCAGGTGTTTCAGCTTTCGCCCCGTGACCTGGGATTTACTGTCGCCATTGCACTGGTTGGAACCGTGTTTGGCGCGATCGTGGCGGGACCGCTCGAAGGCCGCTACGGCGGCCGGGCCATGCTTCGATTGATGGCGATCTTCTATCTGCTGTCGGCAATCGGATGCGCGGTCGCTCCGAGTTGGACCATGTTGATGGTTGCGCGATTCTTCGGTGGCATCGGCATAGGCGGCTCGTCCGTCATTGGGCCGGTCTACATTGCGGAGATCGCTCCAGCGAGGCTTAGGGGCCGCCTGGTTGGGATGTTTCAGATCAATATCGTTGTCGGAGTTTTGCTGGCTTATCTTTCCAACTACCTGATATCGCGGGCAGCGTTGGGAGACCTTGAATGGCGTCTCGAATTTGGCGTTGCCGCGCTTCCAGCGCTGTTTTTCTTTCTCCTGCTGTTCACCATTCCCAAGAGCGCTCGCTGGCTGGCAGCGAAAGGACAGGTCGCTGAAGCCAAAGCCGTGTTGGAGAAGACGGGTTCTGAATGCCCTGACGATGAGTTGAAGAGTATTTTATCGGCGCTCGACGAGAATCAATCGAGCTCGACAGAAAACCTGTTTCAGAAGATGTACAGCAAGCCCATTTTCCTGGCGGTGTCGATCGCAATGTTCAACCAGCTGTCTGGCATCAATGCGATTACCTACTATCTGAGCGGCATATTTGTCTCAGCGGGTTTCAGTAAGATCTCCGGCAATCTGCAGGCAGTCGCGTTCGGCCTCATGAACCTTTTCGCGACATTGCTGGCGATGTCGGTGATTGACAAGATCGGGCGCAGGAGGCTTCTTCTTATCGGCTCGGTGGGCACAGCGGTCAGCCTGGCGGGCGTGGCGATGGTCTTCTTCAGCGGAGGCCACGCCAAGTTGCTCTTGCCGCTGCTGATTGTCTACATCTTCTTTTTTGCGACCTCGCAGGGCGCTGTCATATGGGTCTATCTCAGCGAGGTGTTTCCGACCCGCGTGCGCGGCAAAGGGCAGAGCCTGGGAAGCAGCACGCACTGGGTGATGAATGCACTGATTTCCGCTGCCTTTCCGGTCGTAGCAAAGTCGTCCGGAGGGTTTCCGTTCGTTTTCTTTTCGATCATGATGGTTATTCAATTCATTGTCGTCAAGGCTTACTATCCGGAAACGAAGAACACCTCGCTTGAGGAGCTGCAACATCAACTGGGCATGTAAGCGATAGAGGATCTGGGCAGACATGTTGTGTGTCCCTGCCGGTATGGGAGACAGTGGGGACTCTCTGATCTGCCCTGGAGGATTTTCGATGAAGCATACTTTCCATATTGGGGCGGTTCAACTGGCGTTTGCCGCATCCCTGGTGTTTACGGGCTGCATTGCGGCCCAGAGCGCGGGAGATGCCCATCTTCCGCCTGAGTCTCGCGCAGTGATGGGGCGGCTCTCAGGGCTGCGGCAGTTGCCGGACGGTATATGGAAGATACATGCCGGGGATTTGCCTCACGGGGAAGCGGTGGACCTGGACGAAAGTTCATGGCAGCCAATCGAGTCAGGGGGAAAGACCACCGATGAAGCGATCTGGCTGCGCCAGACGTATCAGGTGCCGGAAACGCTGGACGGTTACGACCTGACGGGATCGCGCATCTGGTTTGACTTCCACTCACAGACAAATGGCCCTGTGCCGCAGATCATCTACTTCAATGGCAGACGCGTGGCGATGGGCGAAGAACTGGAACCGATCATTCTGCTTGACCACGTCAAGGCCGGCGACAAGGTTTTGGTTGCCGTGAAACTTCTGCATACCGCGGATGTAAAGAGAATTGAGGGAGCGCACCTGCGCATTGAGTTTCCTGAGGGGCGCCCGAGTCCCGAAGACCTGCGCCAGGAATTCCTTTCAGCCGAACTACTTATCCCCTCTCTTGCGCCCGGTGACGGTCCGCAATTGAAGACGCTGAACAGTGCGATTCACGAGGTAAATCTGGACGCTCTCGACAAGCGCGATCAAGCCGCCTTTGACGCGAGCCTGAGGTCTGCGCATGCAAAGCTCGAACCCCTCAGACCGCTCTTGCAGCAGGCCACCTTCCACGTTACCGGCAACGCGCACATCGATGCCGAGTGGCTTTGGCCCTGGACTGAAACCGTGGACGTTGTGAGACGCACGTTCGGCACTGCGCTGCAGTTGATGTATGAGTATCCTGACTACACATTCACGCAATCTGCCGCGGCATACAACGAATGGCTCGCAGAAAAGTATCCGGATCTGAATAGAGACATTGCACGGCGCATCAAGGAGGGCCGCTGGGAAGTGGTCGGCGGCATGTGGGTTGAGCCGGATCTGAATATGCCGGATGGTGAATCGCTGGTGCGTCAATTGCTAGTGGGCAAGCGCTGGTACAAGAACGCATACGGCGTGGATATACGCGTCGGCTGGAATCCGGATTCATTTGGCTACACGTGGCAACTTCCGCAAATCTACAAGAAGAGCGGCGTGGACTATTTCGTCACGCAGAAGATGATTGTGAACGACACCAACCAGTTGCCGTTTAAACTGTTCTGGTGGGAATCGCCGGACGGTTCGAAGGTGCTGGCTTACTTTCCGCATGACTACTTTAATGCCAATCTGACCCCGGAGCGACTGTCGAGGGATCTGGTTACTGCGAGAACTCGCGCGCCCGGAGAGACGGAGATGATGGACCTCTATGGGGTGAGCGACCACGGCGGCGGCCCCACGCGGGCCATGCTCGATGAGGGCTTTCATTGGGCCGGACCAGGGCATGTCATGCCGAAGTACGAATTCGGAACGGCGCAGTCTTTCTTCTCGACGATTGAAAAGCAAATCGCTCCTGACAGCCCGGAGTGGAACTACCAATCGATCGCCAAAGGATATACACCTCCACCGGCTGCTGAAGGCCGCGTGAGCATACCTACATGGAAGAGCGAACTTTATTTTGAGTATCATCGCGGCATCATGACGACCCAGGCCAACCACAAGCGGAATATGCGAGATGCCGAGATCGAAGTATTGAATGCGGAGAAATGGGCGTCGCTGGCGTGGCTGAATGGAATGAGCTATCCGGGACCGGAACTGGTAGAGGACTGGAAAAAGGTTCTCTTCAACCAGTTTCATGATACTGCTGCGGGCTCGGGAATTGCAGTACTTTACAGGGACGCTCAGAAGGACTACGACGTTGTGCGTTGGTCGACAAACGAGATTGACGCCAAGGCGCTGGATGCCGTGACTGAGAGGATCGATACCGCTGCAGCGGGAAAAGGTGGAGATAGCCAGGCGATTGTTGTCTTCAACCCGCTCGGATGGGCGCGTAGCGGCGAAGTGACTGTTCGTTTGCGTGGCTATCCGGGTGGGTTCTCCATACGTGATCCGAGCAGCGGAGAAGTGTACCCGAGCAGTGTTCTTGCGAAGGACGTTCGGGATGGTGTTGAGGAGTTTCGAATTCCCGTCGCGGATGTGCCGGCACTCGGATACAGAACACTGCAAGTTCTTGCGGCCGGCAAGGGAGAGCGCGGGAACCAAGTCAAATCCATCACGAGAGAGGTGACGGACGGCTTTGTGCTGGAAAGCGACGCGCTCCGAGTTGTCATCGACAAACAGACCGGATGCGTTACGAGCCTTTATGACAAGCATTCAAAGTTTGAGACGCTGGCGGAGGGAGCCTGCGGCAATGAATTGCAGGCCTTCAGAGATACTCCAAAGGAATACGATGCCTGGAATATCGATCCCGGTACTCTCGATCGAGCGCCGACGCTACTGACACATGCGGACAAGGTGGAACGAGTAGGAGGCAACTCGGTTCGAGTGACCAGGAACTGGCAGAGCTCAACCTTCGTTCAGACAATCGCGCTTGACGCGCTGGAGCCGCAGTTGGATGTGGACAACGAGATTGACTGGCACGAAACACACGTGCTGTTGAAGGTGGCTTTCCCGCTGTCCGCGTCGGGCCCGTTTGCGACGTATGAGATTCCTTATGGGACGATCGAGCGCCCCACCACGCGCAACAATAGTTGGGAGAAGGCGCAGTTTGAAGTGTCCGCCTTGCGCTGGGCTGATCTTGGCGATGGCAAGCATGGCTTGAGCGTGATCAACAACTCAAAGTACGGCTACGACGCTGTCGGCAATGTGCTGCGCCTCTCGCTGCTGCGCTCCCCTACATGGCCTGATCCCGAGGCGGACCGTGGACCCCATCACTTTCAATACGCCATCTATCCCCACGCAGGCACATGGAAAGACGCGCTGACTGTGCGCCGAGGCTATGAATTCAATTACCCTCTCACCGCGATTGTGACGAGGGCCCACACGGGCTCATTGCCGACTCAATATTCTTTCGCGTCGATTGCGCAGGAGAATGTCGTGCTAACGGCGGTGAAGAAGGCAGAGGACGCGAGCGGTCTCATATTTCGTGTCTACGAGTGGGCCGGAAAGGACTCGGTCGTCGAGCTTCATGCGCCGCCGGGAGCGACTGGAGCAACCGTGACCAACCTCATGGAGACCCCCGAAGGCGGCCCAATTGAACCGAGCAATGACATTTTCAGGGTTCCCATTCACCCGTACGAGATCCTGACCATTCGAGTGGACTACCCGCACAAGGAACCGGACGGCAAGCTTCGCGCGAATGCGATCCAATGACCGTTTGGAAAAACCTGAATCGCGCCTGCGCAATTGAGGACCGTCTAGATCTTCGGGGACTGTTCAGTTCGCGTGGATTCACGAATTACAAGTTCATGCGAGTGCAGAATCTGACGAGGCGGAAGATCGGGATTCTCGATGCGTTCAAGGAGCGCCTTCACGGCCGAGCGGCCTAACTCGCGACAGGGCTGCCGGACAGTGGTGAGGGATGGGGAGAGCATCATCGCGTATTGAACATCATCGAAGCCGGCAACCGCAATCGTCTCGGGAACGTGGCGCTTCAGTCGAATCAAGGTTCGAATCAGGAGCGCTGCTGTCTGATCATTGGAGCAGACAATTGCGTCCGGTTCCACGGCGCGAAGCAGTTTCTGTACGAACTGCGTGTCTGCCGGGTCGCCAAAGTGCGCAAGCTTATGGTTCAGTTGTATGCGATGACGGCGAATTGCTTCACGACATCCCAATAGGCGCAAATCCGTGGTCGAAGGGAAATGGGGGCGGGCCAAAAAGCAGATGCGCCGACGATTCTGATCAATCAAATGCTCTGTAAGAGCGATGGCTGCCGCCACATTATCAATACCCACCAGGTCAAACTGACTGCGCGAAGGGAATTCACCAAGGTCACGGTCGAGGAGCACAAGAGGAATTGAATGTTGAGTGAACTCATCGGCGATGCGTCGATTCCATAGCTCGCGATCCGGAATCGACTCGATAGGCGCCAACAGAACACCATCCACCCTCTTTTCGATGAATTGCGTGCAAAGCTTCAAAGCATCTTCTCCCGAGCGAACGGGAGTAGCTGCATCTCCCCACAGCACGCTGCAGCCGAGCGACTGCGCCGAACGCGTAATCTCATTACAGATTGGATCCAGGATCTCTGTATTTCCCAGGCCGGGCACGAACAGACCGATTGTTCGCGAATTTGAAGGTTCAGCGGTGCGAGGCAGCACGACATAGCTCCCGGAACCGGCGCGGCGAGTGATGATCCCCATCTGTTGCAGGTCACGCAGAGCTCGGGAAGCGGTAGGGCGGGAGACCTTGTAGTGAATGCATAGCTCGGCTTCACTTGGCAGGCGTTTCCCGTTTGAGAATTTCCCTTCGAGGATCTCACGTTGCAAAGCACTAAAGACAATTGCGTACTTACGAACAGTTGTCATTACAGATAGTGTAGCAGCGTCAACAGGTCGGCATCCGCGTAAATCCAAGACTGTGAGGGTCTAATGGCCTTTCATTCAGGCGCAAAGGACAAGCTGATAGTACAAGACCGCGTAGACTGCAATGCGCCATCCAGCATGCTCAAAAAGCGCCCGGCACGGGCATGGGAAACAAGCGAATGGCCTTGATCCATTCAAGAGTGTCGACCGGGACCACGATCAATACATTCTGATCCTCACAATGGGATTGAGAGACAGTGCGTGGCGTTTTGTTCCCCATTTAATTCCTGCCCCTGACTTTGAAACCAGGGAAGATTTCCAGTGGAGTTGTTCCACCAGAAGGCGCTCGCTACATAGGAAGTGTATTCGTCATAATTAAAGGTGTTGCCCTGGGTGCTGAAGAGCCCGTTGTCGCCGTTATCGGTAACCCCGCCAGTATTTCCGCCTGCAGACATATCGACACAGTTCTCGTGGAAATGCACATTCTGAACCAAGTGAGTTCCATAGAGGCCGGTTCCACGTTCTTGCTGGATGAGTACAAGCCCGTTGCCGGGGGGAGCCGATGTGATCGCGTTGTTGAAGATCTCAACCGTTTTTTCATTGACACCGCCCGACGCCGCGATTTGGATCTCGCCGCACCAAAGCCAGCCCGTACAGTACAGCGCATTGGCGTTATTATGCACGAGGTTATGTGCAATGACCGCATCCCACGAGATCTCGTGAAAAATGCCGCCACTCCAGTTGTTCTCGACACGATTGAATTCGACGTCGGTGGTCTGGTTGTCGATGTCAGTCCAAATTCCCGGCCCATGGTTGTCGTGCACATAGTTATAGCTCGTCACCAGATTCGTGGTGCCTGTGCACTTACCGCCTCCCGCTTCAAATTGTGGATCGACTGCACCGGTGGGATTGTTGTGAGCAATCTCATTGTCGGTAATCGAAATATTGCTTCCCCCAAATCCTCTGCCACCCGTGCAGGCATAGCCTTCCTCAACATTGTCATGCAGATAGTTTGCAACTACGTGGGTGCCGCTTCCGCAGACCAGCACACCTGCGTTGCCATTACGGGCGATCTCATTGTTTGCGATGATCCAGTTGCTTGATTGACTCGCGCAGTTACTTACAGGCGCATCCTGGATTGGCGCGTTGTAGTTTTGAATCACCAGATTCTGAATCATGACGTTGTCGCCGCCGCCCAGGAATGCATGGATCGCAGTCCCTCCGCCATCCAACGTGGCGCCAGGCTGACCCACATACCGATCTCCACTCTTCGGAGTGATTTGCAGTGAGGTATAGGTGCCGGGCGCAAAGCAATATGTTGTTCCCGCTGGATGATGCGCGACGATTGTATTCACGGAATCGGTGGGATGGAGGAGGACTGCGCTAAACGGACACGAAAGCCCCTTCTGTGGTCCCACAGGCACCCGAGGCCCAACAAAAGAGGGAGGGTCAAAATCCTTCCCACGTCCCGATTGAGCATTCGCGTGGCTTGCCTGAATGTGTGCTGTATCCGAATCAACTCTCTGTGGAGGCGTCACGGGCAGGGCAGATTGAACCTTCCCATTGACTGTCCCAAACGCCATCTGAGCATGAGCGATTTGACTTGTAAACACGACACAGAGAAGCAGTGGCCTCACGCAACGAAATTGATCGGGGGCTGGCCTTCGACTTGCCGTCCTGGTAGCTTGCAGTGAGTTCACGTGGTTCATACTCTGCTCCTTTGAATGAAATGGCTCCGCGGCATGTGGTGAGAGCTCGAGCGATTGGCGGTTCCAGATTCAACGCTGCAACCTGACCAATGACAAGATGTTCAGGGTGTAGACATTCGCTGGCGCCTGCGGCGGATCACTCAGTTCGTGCGTGCCTGGTGCGGTTGCGTAATACTCGATTGTGCCGTCGGTCTCTGCAAACGGCCCTAACCTCGCGGCGTAAACGTTGCGTCCCACATGGCTGGCATCCGACTGACTCCATCTCTGCAGGCCTTGGCGGCGCGTCATAAGCTTGACTGGAATCGTTTGTTCCTGGCCGGGACAATGAATGAATAAACGGAGTGAATCGCCCTGGGTCAGAATGGAGGGTCTGGTGGGGATGAAGAGACGCGCCGGATTAGCGTCCGCACTGGCGATTGCCGATACGTAGGCCTGATCCATCGCGGGCGGGAGCACTCCGAGAAACTCCTTGATGGAAAGCCGCAGCCGTTCGAGCGTGATACGAACGAACTTGTTCTGCATGGAGGCAAGCTGCCCCAGATCGTTGCGTGTTGCAATCACTGCCTGGTACTCGATCATCGTTCGCCTCGCGAGGGGAGCAATCGCGAGCCACAGAGGCACTCCTTGATCGACAATTACCTTTCGCGCTTCGTCGGGCTTTGCTGCCTTCCTCAACTCCACTGCATTTTTAAAAATCGCATCGAGCTTGTGGGCCTTTTCATACGCGTCGCAATAGGGAACCATCAAGCCGACATAACCTGCGAGATAGCCGAGGCGCTCGCGCTCGAGAGGCGAGCCGGCGCGTTCCACAAGATTGCGGAAGCGCTGAGCAGTGTCGCGCTGTTTGGCCAGGTCGGCGGGATCAAGCTCTGACGCGGCGCAGTCAAAGCCTTCATCGAAGTCTCCTGTCAGTTCAATTGTTTGCGCGAATCCGTCTTTGCTGTAGACGCCGTGAAATGCTGTTTCAATGGCGCGATTGCTGTCGCAGTCATCCAAGAGAGCGGCAAGCTCAGCGGCCCGCGAACCGGAGGCTTGTGTCGCACTGAAGTTGCGATAGTGCTCAGAGGCGGTGAGTTCCCGATTCCAGCACGCTCGCGAGAAATAGGTTGCGGTCGGGTCCGCGATGCGATGACGCCAATGAATTCCAAGCACACCCTGACAGCCGAGACTCTGCGCCTTCTTCAAGTCCGCCTGGAAATGGCTGGCGCGGAACTGAGGAAACCACATGGACGGATCGTCTTCGATCCAAGGAACGGGCCAACGCTCGCGACTACCCAGCTTGCCGAAAGCATCGTGGACAGGGTCCCATCCTACCGTGTCGTTCAATGCGGAAAAGACGATGTCCTCAGGCAGACGCTGATGAAGCGACTCGAAGTGACGGGCAACGCCGCCCCATCCAGCCAGAACGAGACGCTTGTCAGGTGCGTGGCGCTTGAGGAAATCGTGTGCCTGGGCAAATGGAGTGATGGAGAGCGGCACGCTCTTGTCACGGCTTTGCCAGTTTGCATCTTCGTCCTGCCACAGCCACACATAATCGACCATGGGGTAGCGCTCAAGAAGGTCTGCGAGGCGCCGCTCGAGAAGGTCGCGCCCGGTATTGGATTCGACAAGACCGCCCGGAGCCGACAGCGCTTCAGGTGGTAATGCTCGAATTATTTCAGCGGGATTGTGATACGGTTCAAAACCAATGCCGGTGCGAATGCCGAGTGCGGAGGCAAACGAGAGCGCGCTTCGAAGCAGCGCGGTGGTGCGCTCGGCGATGTCCCAGTTGTTGGCAGCCAGGCGTGTCACGTCTGGACCAAACGTCTCCGAATCGAAGAACTGCGATGCGCCCATCTTGTAGGTTGAGGTACGCTGAGGCAGGTATCCCGAGCTCGTCATGGTGGTGTCTTCGAGCGTCGCAAGATGCCCGCTGCCCGCAAAATCGTAAGACAGGTAGGACTCCGGAAAAGGGCTGGGCTCAACTCCGGTATACACATGCATGCCAAACATGTTGAAGCGCATCCGCAGCATTGCGGCAAAGTACGCTTTGAAATCCTCATCGTTAAAGACGCTGATGCAATTGAGAAAGTCCGGCCATGGAAGCAGTCCGCGCACCGCAAAACCAGGCGAGGAAGTCCATGTTTGTTCTTTGGGCGGCAGAATCAATCCTGAGGGACGATCGATTGGCACCGACGTTCCATCGAGACCAAACACGAGGCCCTGTCTTTCAAGGAACTCGAAGACCGCGTAGAGAAGAGCCTGTTCGCTGGCCGCACGAAGAACGGTTCCTTCATCGGATGAAGCGATCTCGTATCGCTCAGGCGTCTTGAAATGAGAAGGGTCGATTGTGAGCGTGAAGACAGTTGCGCCCTTCGAATGGCTGGTTGATCGATTCACCTGCAACGTGCGATCCAGCATATGCAGGCCGCTTGACAATTCGCGCACCGCGAGCCGCGCCTTGGGGCTGTCGGGCATGTGAGAGCGAATCTCAATTATGTTTGATTGAAACCCCTGGGCCGATGCACGGTTGAAGGTGAACAAACCGCTCACGGAAGCGAGGGCGCTTGTCTTCAAGAAATCCCGTCGATCAATCATGTTTATCCTCAGGCGCACGAAGCTGATATGTTCACTGAGCCGTGTGGGTCATTGCTTCGGGTTGGCCGCATCGAGTTGAGTGACCTGGGTGCCAAGATGCTTGATAAAGAAGTCCGCCATGATGTGGCTGACTTCAATTGCTTCCGGGATTCTCGAATCGTTCCAGAAGCCATGCGGCAGGCCATCAAACAGCACCATCTGCGTGTCGACTCCGGCGTGCAGAAAGGCGCGCTGCAAGTTGGCTGTGCCGCTCAGCAGCACATCGCGGCCACTGGTGACAAACAGTGTGGGCGGCAGGCCGTGCAGGTCGGCGTAGATGGGCGAGAGCACCGGATCCTTTGGATCCGTGGTTCCGGCGTACTCACTAAATTGGGGCCCTGGTGTCGGAGGGTCAAGGTGACCGCTGAGGCCGGCGGAATACATCGCCTGCGAGTCTCCGCCATGGGCAAAGTCTCCCATGCCGCTGAAGATGCCCATTGCCGCCGGCATGGGCAGCGCTAATTGCTTGAGTCTTACAGCTACCTCAGCCGTAAGGATGGCGCCGGCGGACGATCCATAGATTACGATGTGTTCGGGCTTGTAGGTCTTCAGCAATTCCTTGTAGACGGCTACTGCATCATCGACGGCTGCTGGAAAGGGATGCTCAGGCGCCAGCCTGTAAAGCACGGCCACTACTTTTGTCTTTGTGTAGCCGGCCATGGGAATCGATTCTGAGTAGGAGCTGGAATCGGAGTTGAAGCCGCCTCCATGGAGGTTCATCAGCACCTTGTCGCGGTTGCTCTCAGGCATGCCGTCGGGCGTAACAATGCGCACCGGGACGCCGGCAATGGTGTCGTTGACAAGCTTGTTGGGACAGAGCTTGGTCCAATTGAGGCCGTCGTGAAACGTATAGTCATCTGTAAATGTGCGGCGCTCAGCGAGAGTTACGGGTGGGCCCTGATCCGGCATTTGCTGGGCCAGCATGGCATGAGCCTGCGGGCTGAGCCCTTCCGGAATGGGAACGACGCGGGTGATATGCGCCGTACCTTGCGCGTCGATGTAACTCGTGTCGCGATTAGGCGCTTCAGCAGCGGTGGTCGGATGGGGAACGGGCTGCTGCGCAACGAGTGAAGCTGCGACCAGCAAATACAGCCAGGCGGCTCGTTTGGTAGAACTCATCGGGTAACAACTCCTTGAACAGATCAGCTCATCGCGAGTATGCTTCCGCGACGAACCAGGTTAGGCTTCGAGCAAAGAAGTCTCGCGCAGTTCGGCTCGTCCATTGCTGCGCTTGACGACGAGGGTCTTCAATTCCCACGGAGCGAGTTGAACGGCCTGGTCGAGCCCGAACAATGCGCTCTTGATGTTGGCCCGCGTCGCATTGCCGGAGCGCTCCTGCAAGCGGATGACCGCACTGTCTTCGTTCTCCCCCCGCTTGATGGCCGTGACCCACACGTTATTCGGAGTGACTTCTAGAAAGCTTTGTTCCCACGGCTCGCTGCCTTGATGCACTGAATCCATCACGTATTCCGCGGGAGTCTGCAACTCTTCCGCACGGCGATCCAACGACAAATCGGAGGATGGGCCTTTACCTGCCATCAGCCAGAATGTGCGCTCTTGACGGCCCTGATCCTGCCATGCATTGTTATCGTTGCGCGGCACCTGGTTTGGATTGTGACGCGCAAACGGCGCCGAGCGAATGAGGATTGTGCGGAACAATCCATTCAAGCAATCGTAGCTGTAGGTCTGGTCATTGAAAAGAGCCACGGTGTATTGATTGCCTGCGGCCGTTCCCTGCACAGCGCCCCAATCCTGATAGGGTTCCTCCTCGCCATCTACAGCAACTTTCTCCACCGCGCCGGCCACTTTGACAACGACCTGCGGGTTCTTGAGAGCAGTTGGAATTTCGAGCTTCAGAATCTGTTCGTGCTCATGCCAGTCGATGACAAACCGCAGTTCAATAAAATCGAGTCCGGCGAACTGAGCAATATCGAGAACGATCTCAGAATCCTGCCAGCGTGCGCGCTGACGAGTGACGCGGGTAACCGGGCCGTCTTCAATCACCGTTGAAGACACCAGCATGGGTCTTCCCATCTCCTGACGGAATTCATTGATGCCGTGGGACCACGTATCGCTTGTATCCCCGATCGCGATCAGTCCGAGTGGGCCAGCGAGCAACTCAGTTCCATCCGCGGCCTTCAGGGATGAGATGCCAAAGCCGGTATCAGACACCTGGCAGAAAGTTGAGTAAGGTTCGGACTTTGCCTCCTCTCCATGGGCGAGTTCGAAAACCTTGTAGCCACAGGGGGGAAGTTCGACCCACGCGGAAAGCCGCGGCCAGAAGTTGCTCATGCTTGGGGAAGGCCGCCATTGAATGGGATACGTCTGCCCATCCTTCGACTTCAGATGCGTGATGCGTGCCTTGTGCGACGGATTGTCTTCCGTAATGAATTCAAGCAGCGCCTTTCTGCGCCAGGGAAGTGAGTTATAAGCGAAGACGGCGCCCTCCTCAACGTTGCTCAGATCAACGCGCTTGGCCATCGTTTCAAGAGCTTCCACTTTCGCGGTCTGGGCTGTTTCGCAGGCGTAGCCGACGCTGTCTCGCACGTCCCGATAGTCGCCGTAAAGAGAGGTTCCGGCCATCATGTCGTGGAACTGGCAGAACAGAACCTTCCACCAGCTTTCTGCGTATTCCTGACCAGGGTAGGGATGATTGGCGGTTCGATTTGCGATGAGGGAGATGGATTCGGCTTGTCCCAGCCATCGCTCGGCGCGGCGGTTGAGGAATTTGCCTTCCGCGTAGGTGGAGTAGCAGCCCCTCGCGTGGTGTTGCAATCCTCCCTTGATGACTGGCAACGATGCGAAGGCGGGAGATTTTTCAACCTCGTTGAAGAAACTGGCAAGCGTGCTCCAGCGCAGCTCTGGCAGATCGGGCTGGTCGCGCATTTCGATCACCCGCTTGATATTTTCTTTCGTGACTCCGCCGCCGTGGTCTCCGACTCCCAAAAAGAAAGCTCCGTGGTCCAGCCCCTGCGTGAACACGTTGGCGACGGTGTTGACGATCATGCTTCCCGGATCGGAACCAGCCCATGTGTCATAGCTTCCCCAGATTCGCAGTGCGAGAACACGCGATCCGTCAGGTCCTTCCCACCAGAACACAATAGGCAGATTCATGTCCTCCGCTGGAGGGCGCATGAAAACGTAATAGCCATAGCCCGCGTTCTTCAGGATTGTCGGCAGGCCGGCGGCATGCCCAAACGAATCGGGATTGAACCCGATTTTGACATCGACGCCAAGTTTGTCCTGACAGTATGTTTTCCCATAGAGCGAGTGCCGAACAAAGCTCTCAGTGGAAGGGATGTTGCAATCCGGTTCGACAGGCCATCCGCCGACGACTTCCCAGCGTCCTTGACGAACACGTTCACGGATCTCCGCGAACATGGCGGGATCGGCCCGTTCTGTCCAGCGATAATGCACCGCGGAGGAATGCGAATAACAGAAACCAGGTGTCTCATTCATCCGGTTGAGTGCACTGCGAAACGTTGCCAGCACTGCATCCGCGCCATCGCGCCAGGGCCAGAGCCAGGCAGCATCAATGTGTGAGTGGCCGATGATGTGCAGGACCTTCGAACTCTTGCCTGATCCCACCATGCTAGCCAAAGCGGGGACTGCAGCCATCATTCCGATTGCCGCGCCGCCCTGGGCGACAAACTGTCTTCGGGAAATTCCTTGTACCAAATTCTTCATTTCGTTCACACTCCACATCATGCTCATCCTCGCGATAAGACTGAATTAGCATTCTCAATCTGTCGTTTGCAGGGAGAGCTTCGTCTGCATTTTTTCGAGCGAGATACCTTTTGTTTCCGGGTAGTACAAGAGCACCACAAAGAACTGAACCACCATCATGGAGGAGAAGAACATGAATGCTTTGCCGCCCGAGCGCGCAGCCACAATGGGATACGCACCGGAGACGATCGCATTCATGAGCCAATGCGTCAGACTTCCAAGACTGGCGCCTTTGGCGCGAACATCGTTTGGAAAAACTTCACTCAGGTAAACCCAGATAACCGCACCTTGAGAGAAGGAGAAGAACCCAATGAATCCGACCAGCAACCATACAAGGAGCGACTGGTGAATGTGAAGCAGGAAGATCGAAGAAACTCCGCCGAGGCACACAGCCGTTCCGACGGAGCCAATCAACAGCAGGAATTTCCTGCCGAATTTATCGATCACCGACATGGCAACCATGGTGAAGATGAAGTTTGTTGCTCCGACCGCAACCGCCTGGAGGTTACTGGATACGGTGCTGAAGCCTGCTTGAGCGAAGATGTCATTGATGTAATAGAGAATCGCGTTCACGCCGGAGAGTTGGTTGAACATTCCAATGGATATGGCGAGGAAGATTGGAAATCGGTGCGCTCTGGTGAAGAGAACGTTATGAGACTCCGTCTTGTGCTCGTCTCTGGCGTGAATCAGCTCCAGGAACTGGTCGTGGTAGCGATCTCCAGAAACCAGCCGCAGCACGGATTCAGCCTGTAGGTCTCTCCCCTTGTTGACGAGCCAACGCGGACTTTCCGGTATCCGCAAGATCAACAGACCAAAGGCCAGAGCGGGAAGGGCACTGACGCCCAACTTCCATCTCCACTCTGCCGGGCCCAGTGAAGCAAGGCCGATGAGGTAGTTGGACAGATAAGCAATCAGGATGCCGGTGCAAATGTTGAACTGAAAGAGGCCGACGAGGCGTCCGCGCCATTTGCGCGGAGAGATTTCCGCGATATACATGGGCCCGAGCACCGAGGAGCCGCCGATGCCCAGGCCACCGAGCAATCGAAAGGCGATCAAGGCGGTCCAGTTCCAGGCAAATGCGCAGCCGATTGCGGATACAAAGTAGAGGGTGGCCAGGGCCAGGAGAGAGGATTTCCGGCCCCATCGGTCCGCAGGAAAACCTGCAAGCATCGCTCCCAGAATGGTGCCTACCAGCGCGCTGGAGACGGTAAGTCCCAATGAGACGGGCGAAAGACGATAGACCACGGTGAGGCTATGAGTGACACCCGAGATGACCGCCGTGTCAAATCCGAAAAGGAGGCCCCCCATTGCAGCAACCACTGCACTCAACAGGGCAACTGCCTGCAGGCGGCCCGAACTTGGGGCTTTCGCCTTAGTCATCGGATTGGCTCAATTTCATGCGTGTTGTCGCGTTGTGGATACAAATGTGTTGATTCAGGATCATCGACTGCGGCGCTGAACATTGCTCAAAACGTAGAGATTCGGATTGAGTTGTCATGAGGCGACCGCCTCACGAGTGCTGTCCGAGACGGTTGCAGTCACCGCATTCAACGCGACACAAATGGCGGCCACGTCCCCAATTTCTTCGTGAAGGGCCGCGGGAACGATTTGGCAAGCGCGGGCTGTTTGCGCAAGCGCTTCCTGCTTGACCACTGCCCGCGCCGGTGCGAGCAGTGCTTCCCCCATGCGAAGGGCCAGTCCGCCAATCACGATGCGATCCGGATTGAGAAGGTCAATCAGGATCGCCAGGATCTCACCCAACCGCTTCGCCGCGATGTCAACAACGCGTTGTGCAACGCCATCTCCGCGCTGTGCCATTTCCCAGACAAGTTGAGCCGTGTAAGAAGGCGGCATTCCGTCCGATCTTCTTGTTAATGCGGTTGCTTCTCCGTTTTCGGATGCGGCACGGACAACCCTTTCCGCAATTTGCGCCATGCCCCCACCACTCGCCCAACCCTCTGCAGAACCTGCCTTCCCGTATCCAGAGGGCCCTGAACGGCTTAGACGGATATGTCCGATTTCTCCCGCAAGGTTGGATACTCCCCGATAAAGCCGGCCATCAAGGATGAGCCCCGCGCCGAGTCCCGTGCCCATTGTCAGGAAGACCATACTCTGGCAACCTGATCCCGCGCCGAACCAATACTCGGCCAGGGCACCGGCGTTGGCATCGTTTTCAAGAAAGCAGGGGACTTGGAATTCTTCCTCGAGGAGGGACTTGATCGGGACATTCACCCACGTGGGCAGATTGGGGGGCGACTGAATGATTCCATTGACAGGATCCAAGGGACTGCCGCAACTTACGCCAATGGCGTGCAAATCGCGGGCAGAAAGGCCGCGATCGAAGAGCGCCGTCCTCATGCTCGAGACGATGCGCTTCAGAGCAGGCGATGGGCCATTTGCAGGCTCAGTGGGAAAAACAATCCGCCGCAGCACACCCGGCGGAGCCGACGAAAGAACGACTGCCGTCTTGGTACCACCGATGTCCACTCCACCAAACACCTTGCCACGAGCCATGCAGGACTCCAGAATGACGTAAATGAAAACCTCGGATAAGGTTACCCAAAGAGCGTATAGCGTGGAAGGATTCTCGTCAAGTTGGCCGATGGGAGGCCGGAAATCAGGCGTCACACTTGGCCGATTGGGGCAGAGGCAGGAAGGCAGGAGAAGACGGGATGAGGAAGTTCTTTTACTTGGTGGCACTCTTCAGATGGGCTGTACCCGCGGTTCTTGGCCTTTGCGCCGCAGAATGGCTTTTTCAGCAACTGGCCCAGGCGAAATTGCAGACGGCCAGCCGGGGCGCTGGGTACTCGACTCCAGACAGGCTATTGAGCCTTGCATTCCTGGCTACCGAACCTTCTCGGGCAGTTAAATGCGGAAAAGTCCAATGCGATCGTTTTTCCGACATGGTATGGCGGGACCAGCGAGGAATGAGGTTTCGAACTGAAAGCATCAGCCTGCAAAGCTCATCCTGATTCCGCGACTGAGAATGTCGGGTCTGGTCCTTGCGACCCCTGCGGAACAGCCGCAGGATTCCCTTATGACGAGCTCAGTCTTCAGGGTCACTCTGCCCACGTTTGAGGACTCGGGGTGGTCGATTTGGTGACACAGCAGTTCAGTAGCCTGCCGGCCGAGTTCGGAGACAGGCTGACGAATCACTGTGATGGCGGGTTGGACGAGTGTCGCTGCATCAAAATCGTCGAAAGCGATGAGCGCCATCTCATCCGGCAGGCTCAGGGAACGCCTCTGCAACTCGTGCAGAGTGTAAAGTGCAATCAGATCGCTTCCCACGAAAATTGCTGTCGGAGGGGTTGCGGAACTCAAGGCAAAACCAAGTTGGTCTGACAAATTGCCGTTCACGGAACCAACAGGACAGACCTGGACCTGGAGCTTTGCCCGTCTCATTGCCTGGGAGTACCCGGCCACTCTCTCCATACGAGTGAAGATCGGAAAGTCGTCTGTAATGCATAGAATGCTTCTGTGGCCGTGCTCAATCAGATGCTCGGTAGCCTTGGCGGCCGCGGCACGATTGTCAACCACCAGAGAGGCGGCCTCGATGTTCTCAAGCGGTCTGTCAATGGAAACAATGGGAATTCCGCGTCTTGCCACATTCGCGAAATGATCGTTCTGTTTTCCGCACGGCACAACGACCAGTCCGGCGACACTCCGCTGCGCCATGACCCTAGCCACTTCGCGCTCAATCTCTTCCCGGTGACCGGTTGCAGCGATCCACGTTACGTAACCAGCCACACGGGCCGCTTCCTGGACGGCGCTGGCGCAAACCGCGAAAAAAGGGTCTGCCAGATCCGGGAAGATAAGGCCCAGAACGTGCGAGCGCTGGCCTTTCAGTACGCGCGCGGCTTCATTCGGTTCGTAGCCAATCCGTTCAATGGCGGCACGCACCTTGCGCTCCGTTTCGAGAGAGACTTTTCTCGTCCCGTTCACGACGCGAGATACGGACATGACGCCGACCCCGGCTATCTTGGCAACATCAGTAAGGCTCGGCATGGACCTGCTTCCGTGCTGAATAGATATACTCAGCTACCCCTTTTTCCTAGCCGGGAAAGAATTCATCTTCGAGCATCAGGCTTAAGCAATGATAAACCGGCAGGTGAAGCTCCTGCACAAGGTAAGTCTCCTGTGAAGGAACGCGAATTGTCAGATCGCAAACTGACCTCAATGTTCCGCCGCTTTCCCCTGTTAGAGCGATTGTAGACATCCCCCGCCCGCGCGCCGCCCGCGCGGCAAAACAAACGTTTCGAGCGTTGCCTGAAGTACTCATCCCAATCAACACATCGCCCTCTCTTCCCAGTGCCCATGTGAGCTGAGCGAAAGTCAACTCGGGCTCAACGTCGTTGGCGAAGGCTGTGCTCAGTGCCGGAAAGCCAGTGAGGGGGATGATTGGCAGCCCTCCCTGGAGTCGCTCTCCCAGTTCCAAAGGCAAGCGTTCTCTGTCTTCATGCGACAGGTGACGCGGCTTGCAGAATCCCTTCAAGAGTTCCCCTGCCCAGTGTTCCGCATCGGCTGCGCTGCCGCCGTTACCGCAAATCAATACTTTGTTCCTGGCCAGAAACGCGTCGCGGATCATCTTGAAGGCGCGCTCCAAGTCGCCCCGGCACGGATCAAGGAGCGGGAGTCTACGAATCAGGTTATCGAGATGGCATGACGGTGGGCCTGCGGCAGCATCGCTTGTTTCCATGGTTGGATAATATTATCCCAAATCGCTGCTGGTGGAAAGATCGTCGATTTTGCAAACTCACAATGACGCGGAAAAGACGTGACTTGCATCCGTTCCCAAGAAGCAGCATCCGGTTTCCGGGATTGGGAGATAGAGAGACTGCAGTACGGCGCGAACCTGACCAAGACGCTGGAATTGCCCCAAAGATCGGATTTCTGGATGAAAATTGTAGCCGGCATCGAAAGCAATCAGGATGGTAAAACGGTGGTTTCGGGAATCGCTTGTCCGAAGTTGGACTGGGAATCCGCTCTAGTCCCGGATGGGATACGACTCCTGAGCGCGCGTCGAGAGGATTCTTCCTGCGCAATTCTGTAGACCGGCAAAGAGTCTCCTACGCACGAGATAACCCGCATGTTTTCAATTGAATTGAAGTGCTCTGACGCACGCGCTGGTGTCCGGGTTGAAGGACAGCAATCGTGGGTCATCAAAAAAAACTTGACAATCAATTTCCTGTTATGGTCACATGCTGTGTCGAACCTTGGAGAAGGTTATCCGACGCGAAGGCGGCCAGCGGGCCAGCCTTTGAAAGTTTCCCCCCGGTTAAGTGGAATGAAATTTTGAAAACGGTAACGTGAAGGAGGGTTCTTACGCGGAGATAGTTAACGATAAAGGTGGCGTTATCTTGATATGCGTCAGAATCCATGCATGTGCATCAAAAACAGGTTGCAACATCCCAGGAAAGGTGGAATTTATGGAGGCTTCAGGTATCACAAGCAATACCAAACGCAGAACAACGGCCAATCATGGATTGAAACTCCCCGGCCAAGCAACAAGCCGGCGGATGCCGCTTCTACATCCACTCGTCAGATTTGTCATGTTGTCGGCGCTCAAATCCAGTCTTCTGGTGATGATTGCGGTTTTGGCAGGTCTCTTGCTTTCCGCGCCCCTGTCGGCGCAGGTCAAATCCGCGGGGATCGGCGGATCGATTGTCGATTCGACCGGCGCCGTCGTTGGCGGAGCGGAAATCACGGTGACGGAGCAAGCTACCAAGACCTCCGTAAAGGCAATTACAACCAATGCGGGAGACTTCTCTGTCCCGTATCTCTCGGCTGGTGCCTACACGGTTGATGTTCAGCATCCAGGCTTCAAGGCGGAACACGTAACCAACGTCACCTTGACTGAAGGGCAGCAATATCAGCTCAACCTGAAGCTCTCAGTCGGCCAAGCCAATGAGACCGTTACGGTAGCTTCAGAGGCTGCGCAACTGCAGACCGAATCGTCCACCGTGGATGGCACCATTACATCGCAGGTCATTGATTCCATCCCGAACACTACCCAGAATCCTCTTTACTATGCAACCTTGCAGGCGGGCGTTGTGGGCCGCTCTGAGATGTCTAACAGTCAAACCACCCAATCCTTCGGCATCGGCTATGATGGCCGCCGCACTTTCTCCGCCATTGCCGTCAACGGCGGCTCGGCTTTTACCAACGACATCCAGTTAGACGGCTTGTCGGTCCTAGGCTCTGGATGGAACGAGGCGACAGTCATACCCAATACCGATGCGCTCCAGGAAGTGAGAGTCGTCACCAACGACTACGCCGCCGATCTGGGCAGAGGCCAGGCCGTCATTCAAATGGGCACCAAGAGCGGCACCAACAAGCTGAAGGTCTCTCTCTATGATCGCTTCCGCAACGATGGTCTCAATGCCAACACCTTTATCAACAACTACCAGAGCATCCCGCGTCAGGCTTTCAGTGCCAACGATCTTGGCGGGACGATCGGTCTGCCGATTTTTCACGACAAGTTGTTCATCTTCAGCAGCTTCGAAGAACTGTTTCACACTGACACTGCGCAGTGGGAAGGGCAGGTGCCAACCGCCGCTGAGAAAACGGGCGACTTCAGCGCGACTCTGACGCCGGACCAGAATGGCGCTCCAGCGCCGGTCTGGATCTTTAACCCCTACGCCGTGACGGCGTCTCCCTACGCCAACGTGTATGAGCGCGCGGCGTATAACGGAACGGGCATAGGGCCGGGCAATGCGGTCATTCCTAATCCTCCGCAGCAGGCTCTAAACATTATGAGCATCTATCCGCTGCCGAACCATCCAGCGGCAGATGTCTACGGGACCAACAACTTCCTGGTCGAGAAAAAGCGCTCGTTTAATCGGTCCAGCTCCAACAGCCGCCTCGACTATCACCTCAGCGACAGACAGTCGATTTATGTGAGCGGCGGCATTGCCCTGGGGCAGATCAAGACGCCCAGCCCCTACGGCGCAAGCAGCCCGTATTACTTCTCTCCCACCGGCGGCAACAGCGCGGGCTCAGTGCAGCTGGTGCAGGACAACAATCCGTATATATCTCTCGGCGACACCATTACGTTGAATCCCACGACCATTGTGGATCTTCGCATGGGAATAGAAAGAGTTGTTTCCAATTCCCTCGCCAACTCGGTAACAGATTTCACCGCGTCAGACTACGGCGCGCTTGGTATTCCTGCCGACGTTCAAAGCTACATGGTGTTGAGTGGCTCCGCACCCGACCTCCTCTCCGGCGTTGGTAATGCAGGTGCCGGCAGATACCAGCCCATCAGCAAAACGCAGTACGCCAACAAAAGGGAAAGACAGACCAACACGCAGGTTACGGGAAGCATCACCAAGATTCACGGGCGGTGGACTTTCAAAGAAGGCGGGGAATATCGGGTAGCGCTCGCCAACTACAACGACTTCGAAGAAGCCGCAGCGGCATACGGATTCAACGGCAACCCCACAGCTCGCTACATTGATGCCAACGGCAATGGGCAAGGGCAGAATAACAACGACTATTACGACGGCGGATTTCAAGGGGCATCGGTGCTAACCGGCATCGGCGGATGGTATACCGGTCCAGGCAATGGAACACGTCTGGCTCTCGCTCAGAAGTACACGGCGTTCTACTCGCAAAATGACTACCATCCTTCGAGCAGGGTAACCGTAAACTTTGGCTTGCGCTGGGAAGTCCAGCCTGGTCCGACGGATCGGTACAACCGCATCGGCGTAATCGACGAAACCAAGACCAATGCTTTCGGCACGCTCGGCGAGATCGTATTTCCGGGGCACAACGGAGTACCGCGCAACGCCTGGAAGACTACCTGGGACGATTTCCAACCTCGTTTGGGACTGTCTTACCGGATTAAGAACAACCTGGTTGCCAGAGGTGGATACGGAATCAGCTTCCAGCCGAATAACACTGGCTACTACGACGGTCCTTATGTCTACGGCACCGGCGCGCTCATCACCGGCACGAACTGGCATGAGTATGGAAGTACCCCCGATGGGGTGCCCGTTGGACACTTCTACGATCCGCAATCCTCGGTCATAAACGTGGCCGCGGGTACCAACTCTGCCGCTCCGGCTGTCTATGGCGGGGGCAACCCGTACTTCGACTACAACCACATGCAGCCGCCGCGCATTCAACAGTGGAACATCTTTGTAGAGCGTCAGCTTACGCCAACATGGCTGGCTTCAATCGGCTACGTCGGCTCGCACGGAGATCACCTTTCGTTCGGAGGTTATCCGATCGACGACGACCAATCGATTCCAACGACGACGCTGAATACCTGGGAACAGACCTATGTCGCGACCGGAAACAACCCCGGAAATCAGCAGGTTCAAAATCCTTTGCAGCCTACGTCCGGGCCGCTTCTTCCATTCCAGAACGGTCTCGGGAACTCAACCATAAGTCAAGATCAGGCTTTGTTCCCTCACCTGGCTATTTCTTCGGCGCAGCTTACCATTGATAACGGCAACTCTAATTACAACTCGCTGGTAGTCCAGGTGCAGCATGCGTTCTCCTCGGGCTTCTCTGTGCTTGCCAATTACGTCTGGTCAAGGTCTACGGATGATACCTACACGGATCTGCAAGACCGGCAAGGTTTCTCTGACGTAAACGGCGGTAGTGGCGTTATCGAGGTAGATCTCTCCAACCCAGCCAATAACAAGAAGATCTCGTTTACCGATATTCCGCAGAGGTTTGTGGGTGTAGTTACCTACAAACTGCCCTTCGGAACCAACGATAAATTCGCACCTTCCAATGCTACTCTCAGGGCTATCACGGGCGGTTGGAGTTTCGGCACCGTGTATAAACTTCAAGGCGGCTTTCCTGCTCCGCCGGACACAGGCGGCCTTGGCGGCATGAATGGCAGAGGCGAACGCACCTGGCAGCCCCTTGTCCTTCCGAAGAGCTATCAGCATTTCTATGACGGAGTTACTTCAGTGACATTGCCTGATGGACGTAACTATACGCCCCCCTCGCAGACGTTCCTGAAGTTCAACCCCGATGCTTTCGCAGGTCGGATGATCGCGGTGCCCAGCACAGCCACCACCACCGGCAACAATCCGAACCCCCTAGCCTGCATTATTCGTGAACGTCACGCGACCGAGGGTTTTGGGCGGCAGAGGATCGCCGAGGAAGAGGATGGCAGCGTGAAGTTGATGCGTGGGACATGGCTGCAGGCTTTG
>Ga0302154_10000134_pt1 | contig 70948 bp, 66 predicted proteins | sample I_Bog_N2_3_FD_193507 | JGI IMG/M metagenome (GOLD analysis project Ga0302154, IMG submission 193507) | Peat permafrost microbial communities from Stordalen Mire near Abisko, Sweden - I_Bog_N2_3 | ecosystem: Environmental > Terrestrial > Soil > Wetlands > Peat | place: Sweden: Abisko, Stordalen... | reverse complement strand
CCGTGCGTCTGGACATCCGTCGTACCGGCGCGGTGAAGGAAGGCGACGAAGTGGTCGGCAGCGAAACCCGCGTCAAGGTCGTGAAGAACAAGGTGGCTTCGCCGTTCCGTCAGGCCGAGTTCCAGATCCTTTACGGCAAGGGCATCTACCTCAACGGTGAGATGATCGACCTGGGCGTGTTGCACGGCTTTGTCGAGAAATCCGGTGCCTGGTACAGCTACAACGGCAGCAAGATCGGTCAGGGCAAGGCCAACTCGGCCAAGTTCCTGGCGGACAACCCGGAAATCGCCGCGACCCTCGAGAAGCAACTGCGTGACAAGCTGCTGACTCCAGGCGTAGACACCAAGGCCAACTCCGGTGCGGCTGCTGTTGTCGCAACCGAAGACGACCTGGCTGACGCTGACCTCTGAGTAAAGCAATGACCGCCGTACTGGATACCCCGGTCGCCGTACGGCGCACTGCCATGGACCTGCTCGCGCGACGCGAGCACGGTCGAGTCGAACTGACGCGTAAACTGCGTCAGCGCGGCGCCTCTCCTGAAATGATCGACACAGAACTCGACCGCCTGACGGAAGAGGGGCTGCTGTCCGAATCCCGTTACCTTGAAAGCTTCGTTTCCTACCGTGCCCGTTCCGGCTACGGCCCTTTGCGCATTCGCGAAGAGCTGAGCCAGCGCGGCCTGCAACGTGCCGACATCGAACTGGCCCTGCGTGAAAGCGGTTTCAACTGGCAAGCCCAGTTGGAAGACACCTGGCGCCGAAAATTCGCCGGGCATTTACCCATTGATGCCCGTGAGCGTGCCCAACAGGGACGCTTCCTGAGTTATCGGGGTTATTCCATGGAAATGATCGGCCGCCTGTTCAGCGGCCGTGGGCTGGATGATTGAGGCTGGGTGATAATCACGTCGCCTTGATCGGCTCGCGTGTGCGCTCCTGCACTGGTGCCTTGGCCTTGCTCCAGTTTTCTGTCCGGTTGATAAAGTCCACCAGCATCCGCAGGCGTCCTTGATCCCGTGCCGTAAAGGCAAACGACAAGCAGGTCAAATGACTGAACTGCGGCTCATCGTGCTCCTGGTCGACATGGGCACTTTGCTGAAAGTGGCCACTGAGACACAGGTCGGCAAATTCCCCCTGCACTTGCTCTAGCGCCCGCTCGCTGAGGGGATGGTTCATGCGGATCACAAACTGCTTCTTCAGCCAGCGGCTGGAGTGGAAGTTGCTGTAGAACTGCTTGATCTCTTCCACGGCCTCATCGGCACTGTAGACCAGGCGCATCAGCTTCAGGTCGTGGGGCAGGATGTAGTGATTGGCTTCCAGTTGATTGCTGATGAAATCCAGCGCGCTCTGCCAGAAGCTGCCCCCAGGGGCATCCAGCAGAATCACCGGAACCAGCGGGCTTTTGCCGGTCTGGATCAGGGTCAGCACTTCCAGTGCTTCATCGAGGGTGCCAAAACCGCCTGGGCAGAGCACCAACGCATCGGCTTCCTTGACGAAGAACAGCTTGCGGGTGAAGAAGAAGTGGAAGGACAGCAGGTTCTGCGTGCCATCCACGGTTGAGTTCGCATGCTGTTCGAAGGGCAGGGTGATGTTGAACCCGAGGCTGTGTTCCAGCCCGGCCCCTTCGTGGGCTGCAGCCATGATGCCGCCACCGCCACCGGTGATCACCATCAGATTGGAGCGTGCCAGCGCTGTTCCCAGTGCACGGGCCTGTGCATAAAGCGGATGTTCGGTGGGCGTTCGCGCCGAGCCGAACACGGTGACCTTGCGCCGGCCCTTGAACTGGTCCAGCACACGAAAGGCGTTTTCCAGTTCACGCAAGGTTTGCAGGACGATCTTGGCATTCCAGCGGTTGCGGTCATCCTGGGCCATGCGCAGGACGGTCAGCATCATGTCTCGGTAAAGCGCAAGATTCGGACTATCGGGAGCAACCTGGTTGAGTTGTTCTTCGACCCGGGTCAGGTCGATACCGTTGCTCTGGAAATGACGGGATAGCAAGTCATTCGGTTCGTAAGGCATTCAACGTCTCCTTCTGCACGGAACCCTTGGCTTGGCCGAAAGAAAAGTTCGCCAAGGCCGCGTCACTGCATGTGTCGCATGTGTGCCATGTCGATTTGATGATGAGCCTGTAAAGTCATGTCTGGCAACCGCTTATTGCCTCTTTGCAAAGGACTTTAGCAGCTCGTCAGTGGCGCTGCGCGCAGGCGCAGGGGCGAAACGGCGCGCCGAAGATGAACGGCGGCGCGCGAGGCGGCAGGGGTTATTTTTTCTTCTTCGCCGGGGTTTCTGTCGGGCAGTCGCTTTCCACGAAACGGGCGGAGGTCACAGGACGGTTGGTCTTGTTCTCGGTGAACTCGTAGCGCATGACCGCGCCCTTGGCCATCAACTTGCGGTAGTTGGCGTTACGGCAGACGCTGGCGCCCAGTTGCAGGTAAACCGCCTTGGCGTTATCGCGCATATTTTGCGCGTAATCGGCCTGGACGCTCAGGTGATCGATCAGCTCGTTGCCTTCAACGGTGTAGCCGACATCGAGGATGTTCTCGTCGAGTTCACGGGGCAGGCCTTCGTTACTCTGCTCGGCCACGTCCTTGAGCATCTTGTTCACTTCGAAATCCTTCAGCGACGCCGCCTGGGCACTGAAGGGCAGGGCCAGTAAAAGGGCCAGGGACGGTACGATAAGGCGTAGCATGCAACTCTCCTGATTCGGTAACTGGTGCTTCGACCCGTTACCGGGGCGTGCGTTCAGTGGTCGCGAAGTATAGAGGGCGGTTGTAAGCCCTACTAGGGTGAGACTGACGGAAATGTCGACGGATGAGCGCTCAAAGGCTGCCTGGCTCTCTGGTAGACTCCGCGCACTTTTGCCCTTGCGAGTCGTATTGTTCGTGTTCAGCCCTTCCTCTTGCCAGCGTTTCTTGCGATGAGCCACGCCGTATCCCGTTTGCGTGCCGAGCGCCTGGCCCGTGCAAAAACACCTTTCCTCGCTCGCGGATCGAGAGCCGAACGTTGCCCGGGCTGCCGTGTGATTCCACAGTATTGCCTCTGCGCCTGGCGCCCCAGGGTAGCCTCGAACTCGGCCATGTGCCTGCTGATGCATGACGTCGAACCGATGAAACCGAGCAATACCGGCTGGCTGATCGCTGATGTGATCGCCGACACCAGCGCCTTCAGCTGGTCGCGGACCGAAGTCGACCCGCAACTGCTGGCCCTGTTGGACGACCCGCAGTGGCAGCCGTTTATCGTGTTTCCCGGGGAGTTCGTGGCACCAGAGCGGGTAGTGACGCAGGTACAGCCGACACCCGGCAAGCGCCCGTTGTTCATCCTGCTGGATGCGACCTGGACCGAGGCGCGCAAGATGTTTCGCAAGAGCCCTTATCTGGAGCGTTTCCCGGTGTTGAGCCTGGAATCCGAACAGCTGTCGCGCTACAAGCTGCGCCGTTCCAAACGCGATGATCATTTCTGTACTGCGGAAGTCGCGGCCTTGTGTCTGGAACTGGCTGGGGACACCCGTGCGGCCCAGGGGCTGGATGCGTTACTGGACGTGTTTACCGCGCACTACCTGGGCGCCAAGTTTCAGTTGCCGATCAACACCGAAGACGAAGCCCACGAGCATCTGAAGACTTTCCTGTAATCTAGTGGATGCACAGCGTCGAGCCAGACGCATAAAAACAGGATCATTGGAAAAATGACCACGTACGACATCCTGATTGCCGACGACCATCCTCTTTTTCGCAGTGCCTTGCATCAGGCACTGACCCTGGGCCTGGGGCCCGATGTACGACTGGTGGAAGTGGCCAGCATTGCCGAGCTGGAAACCCGCCTCACCGAGAAAGCCGACTGGGACCTGGTCCTGCTGGACCTGAATATGCCGGGTGCCTACGGTTTCTCCGGCCTGGTGCTGCTGCGCGGGCAATACCCGCAGATTCCGGTGGTGATGGTTTCGGCCCAGGAAGAAGCCTCGGTGGTGGTACGCTCCCGAGAGTTCGGCGCCAGCGGCTTTATCCCCAAGTCCAGTTCCCTGGAAGTGATCCAGCAAGCGGTACGCAGTGTCCTCGATGGCGATGTCTGGTGGCCGCCCCAGGCGTTCGAAGCGGTCAGCGTGTCCGCCGAAGCCAAGGCCGCCAGTGCCGGTCTGGCCAGTTTGACGCCCCAGCAGTTCCGGGTGTTGACCATGGTCTGCGAAGGTTTGTTGAATAAACAGATTGCCTACGAGTTGAGCGTTTCGGAGGCGACCATCAAGGCCCACGTCACGGCGATTTTTCGCAAGCTCGGGGTGCGCACCCGGACTCAGGCCGCGCTGCTGCTGCAACAGCTTGAGTCAATTTCGAGCCAGTGATCGCGGACTCTTTCGTCTTTGTCTGACATCGGTTGAGTTGGTTTCCCTGCTCCATTTCGCTCAACTGCTTACCTATGCCGTCGCCCTTCAAAGGTCAAACCGGTTTTAAACGCCGGTGACGTCAGGCAATGGTCGGCAGGACGATCTCGTCGCTGCGCTGCACCCCGGCGGTGAAGGAACGGCACAGTTCGAGGAATTCACGCATGGCGGAAGTCTGGTATTTCTGTTTGTGCCAGATGAAATAGAACTGTCGCGACAGGTCCAGGTCCGGGGTTTCCACCGCCACCAGGCTGCCACGACGGAACGCATCGCGCAGGGCCAGGCGCGAAATGCAGCCAATCCCCAGCCCCGACTCCACTGCACGCTTGATCGCTTCGGTGTGCTCCAGCTCCAGGCGGATATTCAGGGCGCTGCGATGATGACGCATGGCCTGGTCGAAGGTCAGGCGCGTGCCGGAGCCCTGTTCGCGCAGGATCCAGGCCTCGCGGGTCAGCTCTTCCAGGCTGGCCTGGCCGCGCTGGGCCAGCGGGTGCTGGGGCGCGCAGAACACCACCAGTTCGTCTTCCACCCAGGTCTGCACTTCGATGTCCGGATGGCTGCAGTCGCCTTCGATCAGACCCAGGTCAATTTCGTAGTGCGCGACCTGTTGCACAATATTGGCGGTGTTCTGTACATGCAGCTTGACCTGGCTTTCCGGGTGGATCTGCATGAAGCTGCCGATCAGCAGGGTCGCCAGGTAGTTGCCGATGGTCAGGGTCGCGCCCACCGCCAGCGAGCCGAAACCGGACTTGCCGTTGAGCAGGTCCTCGATTTCCTTGGCCTGGTCCAGCAGCGCCACGGCCTGGGGCAACAGCTGCTTGCCCAGGGCATTGAGGCTCAGGCGCTTGCCGGCGCGGTCGAACAATTGACAGCTCGACTGGCGTTCCAGCTCGGTGATCGAGGTGCTCGCGGCGGATTGCGACAAGGCCAGCAGCCCGGCTGCCCGGGACACGCTTTCCTGCTGGGCGACGGCGACGAAGACCTGAAGTTGACGGAGAGTAAATCGCATATCTATATAACCGATAACCCTTATCTTAATAATCCAGTTAACAGATATTGTCGCCGCCATTAGAATGCTATGCAATCGCGCTTCTTATTGACGGCGCAGGCCAAATTTCCAGGAGCCCCATCCCAATGAGCAACATGAATCACGAGCGTGTCCTCAGTGTTCACCACTGGAACGACACTCTGTTCAGCTTCAAGTGCACCCGCGACCCGGGCCTGCGCTTTGAAAACGGTCAGTTCGTGATGATCGGCCTGCAGCAACCAAATGGCCGACCGTTGATGCGTGCTTATTCCATTGCCAGCCCGAACTGGGAAGAGCATCTCGAATTCTTCAGCATCAAGGTGCCGGACGGTCCGTTGACCTCCCAGTTGCAGCACCTGAAGGAAGGCGACGAGATCATCATCAGCAAGAAGCCTACGGGTACGCTGGTGCTCGACGACCTCAAGCCGGGCAAGCACCTGTACCTGCTCAGCACCGGTACTGGCCTCGCGCCCTTCATGAGCGTGATCCAGGACCCGGAAACCTACGAGCGTTTCGAGAAGGTCATCCTGTGCCACGGCGTACGCTACGTCAACGAAGTGGCCTACCGCGAGTTCATCACCGAGCACCTGCCGCAGAACGAGTTCTTCGGTGAAGCCCTGCGTGAAAAGCTGATCTATTACCCCACCGTGACTCGCGAGCCGTTCGAGAACGAAGGCCGCCTGACTGACCTGATGCGCAGCGGCAAGCTGTTCAGCGACATCGGCCTGCCTCCGATCAACCCGCAGGACGACCGCGCCATGCTGTGCGGCAGCCCGAGCATGCTCGACGAAACCAGCGAAGTGCTCAACAGCTTCGGCCTGAAAGTCTCGCCGCGTATGCGTGAGCCGGGCGATTACCTGATCGAGCGTGCGTTCGTCGAAAAATAGGCCCCGGCCTATTTGTAGGAGCAACTGTCTTGACCGTTTTTTTGAAAATCATTTCAAAGGACGGTCAAGCTCCCACAGCTCTAGGCCATGCAGTTTCTTAGGGAAACAACCGCAGCCACATTAGGCGATGTGTTCTTTCCATTCAGAACCGTCACGGATCATCGCGTTCAAGCGGATCAGCAAGACTCGCATGCAGGCGATGAGTGCCACTTTGGCGCATTTGCCTTTGTCGCGTAACGCCTTGTATCGGGCATTAAATTCCGGCTGATACCGAATGACGATCCAGCTGGCCATGTACAACGAGCGCCTCACAGCAAACCGTCCACCGCTGATGTGACGCTTACCTTTATGCTTGCCGCTGTCGTCGTTGTAGGGGGCTACACCTGCTAATGCGGCGATCTCGTGCCTGCCCACCTCGCCCAACTCGGGGAGGTAGGACATTAGGCTGGCTGCCGTAACGAGCCCTATGCCTTTGACCGAGCACAGACGGGCCACTTTCTCGCCGTCCAGCTGTTCAGCACTTTGTCCCATCAGTTTTTCTATCGACTTTATGGCCTTGCGTAAATAGTCGATATGGCTCTGCAACGCGGGTTTCACGATCTCAGAAACGGTCGTTTTCAGTCGCCGTTTGTCGTCATCTCTCTGCTGAACAAAATTTTCCCGCTGTTGTACCAATGCACGCAGGTTGTCCTGCTCGGCATTTGTGATTCGGCTTTCGGGAGATTGGATAACCGCTGCAAACTGCGCGAGAAGACGCGCATCTATCGGATCAGTTTTGGCATGCAGCCCCATGGCCTTGGAAAAGCTTTTAGCTCGGCAAGGGTTGACCCGCAGGACTTCGAAACCTGCCGCCTGGAGTGCTTTCATGGCTCTTCGCTCGTAGCCGCCGGTCGCCTCCAGCAATGCGCGACTGACTTGATGGCACTTCAGCCAATCAACCATCTTCGAGAAGTCATTGATGTCATTGGGGAAAACCGCCCCCATCCCTTGTGGATCAAGTTCGATCTGCAGGACGTCTTTAGAAACATCGATGCCGGCACAGGTAAGCATGGCCAAATCCTCTTACACTCAAGGTGAGAGCGCTCTGGCTGGGCCCACGCTTGTAACTGTTCGAGGTGGGCTCGTTCAACTGTTCGGGCTCAATAACCAGGGCGGAGGGGTGAGTGGCAGCATGAGCTCCTACACGTGCTTTAAGCACTGCCGGCATTCAGCTTGCCACTCACCGCTCTCACCACCAGTCTAACCCTGACGCCAGACACAAGCCGGCTTGCTGGCGATGGCGGCGGCGAGTACGACACCGCCATTGCTGATAAACCGGTTCCCACAGGTTTTGCAGGCCTTACAACAACTCGAAACTCTGCTGCGTCACATCCTGGGAGTCCAGGCCGATCTGTACGTTGAACTTGCCCGGCTCCGAGGCGTATTTCAACTGGGTGTTATAGAACTTCAGGTCTTCCTCGTCGATGCTGAAGTGAAGGACCTTCTGTTCGCCCGCCTTGAGCATCACCTTCTGGAAGTTTTTCAGTTCCTTGACCGGACGGATCATGGAACCGGCGACCTGCTGGATATACAGCTGCACCACGGTTTCGCCATCACGCTTGCCGGTGTTCTTGACCGTGATGCTGGCGTCGAGCTTGCCGCTCTTGTTCAGCGTGGTCGAAGACAGCGCCATGTCGCTCAGGCTGAAGTCGGTGTAGCTCAGGCCATAGCCAAAGGGGTACAGCGGGGTGTTTTCCTCGTCGAAATACTGCGAGGTGTAGTTGCCTGGCTTGCCCGGAGTGTACGGACGACCGATGGTCAGGTGGTTGTAGTACATCGGCACCTGGCCGACCGAGCGCGGGAAGGTGATCGGCAGCTTGCCCGACGGGTTGTAGTCGCCGAACAGCACGTCGGCGATGGCGTTGCCGCCTTCGGTACCGCTGAACCAGGTTTCCAGCACGGCATCGGCCTGGTCCTGTTCGTGGCCGATGGTCAGCGGACGGCCGTTCATCAGCACCAGCACCAACGGCTTGCCGGTGGCCTTGAGGGCCTTGATCAGTTCACGCTGGCTGGCCGGGATATTCAGGTCGGTACGGCTCGACGATTCGTGGGACATGCCCCGCGACTCGCCCACCGCGGCGATCACCACATCGGCCTGCTCGGCGGCCTTCACCGCTTCGTCGATCATCTGCTGCGCCGGGCGCGGGTCATCCACCACTTCCGGGGCATCGAAGTTGAGGAAGTTCAGGTAATCCACGACCTTCTTGTCGGCGGTGATGTTCGAGCCGCGGGCATAGATCAGTTGATTCTTGTCGCCCAGGGCGCGGCTCATGCCGTCATACAGGGTGACCGATTGTGCCGGCAGGCCGGCGGCGGCCCAACTGCCCATCATGTCGATCGGGGCCTTGGCCAGCGGGCCGACCAGGGCGATCTTCGCCGACTTCTTCAACGGCAGGGTCTGGCCCTGGTTCTTCAGCAGCACCAGGCTGCGCCGCGCCACATCCCGGGCATCGCTGCGATGCAGGCGGCTTTCGGCATTGGTGTCGACCGGATCGTCCTCGGCCTTGCCGATACGCAGGTACGGGTCCTTGAACAGGCCCATGTCGTACTTGGCGCCGAGCACTTCACGCACGGCGTTGTCCAGGTCGCTCTGCGGCACTTCGCCGGACTGGATCAGCCCCGGCAGTTCCTTGCCATACAGCGAGTCGTTCATGCTCATGTCGATGCCGGCCTTGATCGCCAGCTTGGCCGCTTCGCGACCGTCCTTGGCGACACCGTGCTTGAGCAGTTCGAAAATCGCCCCGTGGTCGCTGACCGCCAGGCCCTTGAACCCCCAGTCCTTGCGCAGCAGGTCCTGCATCAGCCAGGTGTTGGAGGTGGCGGGTATGCCGTTGATCGAGTTCAGCGCGACCATCACCCCGCCGGCGCCGGCGTCGATGGCGGCGCGATAGGGCGGCAGGTAGGTCTGGTACATTTTCACCGGGCTCATGTCGACCACATTGTAGTCGCGACCGCCTTCCACCGCGCCGTAGAGGGCGAAGTGCTTGACGCTGGCCATGATGCTGTCCGGTTCGCTCGGGCTCTTGCCCTGGTAGGCGTGGACCATCACCTTGGCGATGCGCGAGACCAGGTAGGTGTCCTCGCCGAAGCCTTCGGAGGTCCGGCCCCAGCGCGGGTCGCGGGAAATATCGACCATCGGCGCGAAGGTGATGTCCAGGCTGTCGGCGCTGGCTTCCTGGGCGGCGATGCGTCCGGAGCGCCCGATGGCGTCCATGTCCCAGCTCGACGCCAGGGCCAGGCTGATGGGGAAAATGGTCCGGTGGCCGTGGATCACGTCATAGGCGAAGAACATCGGGATCTTCAACCGGCTGCGCATGGCCGCGTCCTGCATCGGACGGTTTTCCGGGCGGGAGATGGAGTTGAAGGTGCCGCCGATATTACCGGCGGCGATTTCCTTGCGGATCAGTTCCCGGGGCATTTCCGGGCCGATACTGATCAGACGCAATTGGCCGATCTTTTCCTCGAGGGTCATCTGCTTCATCAACTGGGCGATGAAAGCGTCCTTGTTTTCCAGGGAGGCGGGCTTTGTGTCAGCCACTACCGGGAGACTGGCCAGGCCAATAGCAAGGCCCAGCAAACACAGCTTCTTCATGAATGATTATCTCGGGGGCCCGGTCCGGCGATCAATCGTTGCGCACTGGCCGGGCTGTTTAGTTATAGGGAGCGACTCGTGTTGTGCTAATAATCCAGCACATTTGTGAACTGTTTTTCGCGCTGGGCATCTTTTAGCTGATTGGCTTCACACATTCCAGTGGCGGTGGCGGATTATGCCTGAGTCCCGCGTACGAAAAATCCTGGGGTTTTTCCCTTTTTAGCGTTTCAAGGAGCGTTTCGAGCATGCAGGCACAACAGGGCTTCCGTTCGAGTGGCCGAGTCATCGTACTGGCCTTGCTGGCGACGTTGCTGGCCGGCTGCGGCATCAACAATATTCCCACCTACGACGAACAGGTGAAAGCCAACTGGGCCCAGGTGCAGAACCAGTACCAGCGGCGGGCGGACCTGATCCCGAACCTGGTGGAAACGGTCAAGGGTTACGCGAAACAGGAGCAGGAAACCCTGACCGCGGTCGTCGAGGCCCGGTCCAAGGCCACCTCGATCCAGGTCGATGCCAGCACCCTGGACAATCCCGAGAAACTCAAGCAGTACCAGGACGCCCAGGGCCAGTTGACCGGTGCCCTCAGTCGCCTGATGGTGGTTTCGGAGCGTTACCCGGACCTGAAGTCGAACCAGAATTTCCTGGCCTTGCAATCCCAACTCGAAGGCACGGAAAACCGCATCAGCGTGGCGCGGCGTGACTTCATTCTCAGTGTGGAAAAGTACAACACCGAGATCCGTACCTTTCCCGGCCGCCTCTGGCATGGCCTGATGTACAGCGACTTGCCGCTGCGGCCGAACTTCGAAGCGACCGCCCAGGACGCCGATAAAGCGCCGCAAGTGAAATTCTGATTATCCGACGGGCGTTGCCGTGCTTGTGTGTGGCAACGCCCGCCCCTGCTTCATCACGAACGAGGTAGGCATGCGTATTTTCCAAGGCGCCCTGTGGCTGTTGCTCTGCACGCTGGCGCTGACGGCCAGGGCCGATTTGCAGTTTCCCGAATTGAGCGGGCAGGTGGTGGACAGCGCCCAGATGATCGACGCGCCGGTACGCGAGGCTTTGAACCAGCAGTTGCTGGCGCATGAAAAGTCCACCGGCGAGCAGATCGTGGTGGTCACCGTGGCGAACCTGCAAGGCATGACCATCGAGGATTACGGCTATCAACTGGGTCGTCATTGGGGGATCGGCCAGAAGGACAAGAACAACGGTGCGCTGCTGATCGTCGCCCGGGACGAGCGCAAGGTGCGCATTGAAGTGGGTTATGGCCTGGAGGACCGCCTGACCGACGCCCAGTCATCCTTGATCATCAACCAGTTGATCCTGCCGCAGTTCAAGCACGACCATGTTTCCAGCGGCATCAGCTCCGGTGTCGACGCGATGCTCAAGGTCCTGGGCAGCCCGATGGTGGAAAAGACCGAGCCCGAAGGGGATTTCGGTTCGCGGCATCCGGTATTGATCGGTTTCCTCATGGTTCTCTTCGTGTTGATCTGCGCGATCATGCAACTGATGGGCTTCGGTCCCAGGGGCGGCGGTTCGGGGGGCTTGGGTGGCGGCGGTGGCGGACGCTCCGGCGGTGGCTTCAGCGGTGGTGGCGGCAGTTTCGGTGGCGGCGGCTCATCGGGCAGTTGGTAATCCAGAATAATTATTAGAGAGCGTGCACAACCATGGCCCTACTGACTGAATACGAACAACGGCAGGTTGCCGAAGCGATTACCCGGGTCGAGCAGCAAACCGATGCGGAGCTGGTGACGGTGCTGGCGCGGCGTGCCGACGACTATGCCTATATCCCGTTGCTGTGGGCCAGCCTGGTGGCGCTGCTGGTGCCGGGCGTCATCAACTTCGCCTTCGGCTGGATGAACAGCCACTGGCTGCTGGCGGTGCAATGGAGCAGCTTTATCGTGTTGTGCCTGGTGTTCCGCATTCCGTCGATCACCAGCCGGCTGATTCCGCGTTCGGTAAGGCACTGGCGGGCATCGAACCTGGCGCGTCGGCAGTTTCTCGAGCAGAACCTGCACCATACCGTCGGTGGTACCGGTGTGCTGATCTTCGTCTGCGAGGCCGAGCGCCATGTCGAAATCCTGGTGGACAAGGGCATTTCCCAGCGGCTCGACAACAGTGCCTGGGAACCCATCGTCAAGGCCTTCACCGAGCGGGTCAAACAGGGGCAGACCCTGCAGGGTTTTATCAGTTGCATCGAGTCCTGCGGCGAACTGCTCAGTGCCCATGTGCCGGTGACCCAGGCGCGTAACGAGCTGCCTAACCGCCTGGTGCTGCTGGGCTGAGGCCCGACGCGGGTCTGAACGGGCGCGCGCCGGCCGTGGCGCGCATCCAGCCCGGCACCGGCAGGGTATAAGGCAGTGGATCGCGGTAGCGGGTGACCGTTTGATGCCAGTGCACGATGCCGGCGATATAGTCCTGAAGACGCCGTGTGTAGTTCAGAACCCGCTGGCGTGCCTCGGCATCCAGGGTGAACGCTTCGAAGAGCACCGGGAGTTCCAGGGCGACGATGTGCTCGAACTGGCGGATTCGCGCATCCCTGAGCTGGCCGACAAGGTCCAGGGCCGGTTGCAGGTCGAGGTCGAGGAACTGCCGGAGGATCAGCACAAAGTTGTTCAACTCGCCTTCGACTTCGATTTCCTTGCGATAGGAGACCAGGTCGTTGCTCAGGGCGGCGGTGTCGACGCTGCAGTGGATCAACTGGCGCAGCGTACTGCTTTGAAAAATCGCCGCGTCGAGCTCGGGCCCCTGGGCCAGTAAGCTCAAGTAGGTCAGTCCGGTAGTGAGATCGCCGCCGAAGGTGCGCCGCCGCATCTCGAGGTAATCGATCGGGTCGGGCAGGCGCAGATCGAACTGGTTGTCCATCTCCCATAACCAGCTTTCGAGCATTTCCACCACGTAGCGGCGCAGTTGCCCGGCCATGCAAGACGACAGCGTTGCCACGCTGATCGCCCACAGGCTGGCCAACCCCGCCTCCAGCGGGTTGGCACTCGGCACCGGCGGCGTGCCCGGTAGCGGCATGCACTGGAACAGGCGTCTTACCTGGAGCGTGGCGGCCCGCAGATTGCGGTTGCGACCAAAGGTTGTCGGAAAGTAATCGTCGGCATAGGTGCCCCAGGTGAGCCAGCGCCCGGCCATATCGACTTCCGCAAGCGGGGCGTCGGGGCAGGTCAGGGCGGCGCAGAAGGCCGCGTCGGCGGCTTCGAAGCGTGACTTGTCCCAGACGCCAAAACCACTGCGAGCGTCGATGATACCGACGGCCCTGGCCCATTCCCGTGATCCACGGCGGGCACTCTCCAGGTGCGGGCTGCAACGCACCTCGAAGGGCAGGTAGACCGCCGGCAGCTGAAACGGGCCGACGGGTTTGTGCAGTGCGTCAATGCCGCGTCGCGGCTTGGCCCCCCGGGTGGCATGCCCCGGCAGGCGGGCCGCACTGGTGCCCAGTCCGGACGGTTTGCCGGGGACCTGTCTGCTGGGGCGAGGTTTCATGTAGCGGCTGGAGCGCAGATGCCAGGCATGGCCGCCGGACTGCCAGTCCACCAGGCCCTTGGTGTAGGTCAGGGCGTGCGCGCGTTCCGCCTGGCCCAGGCCCAGGTCGTCGAACAGCCGGGGCAGGTCGAGGACCGCGGTTTTCTCGAAGTGACGCAGGCGCGAGGTCAGCAGGTCATTGGTGATCTCGGCGGCTTTTTGCGTATCGATACCCAGGAAACGCTCGGTGACCAGCACGCAGTTCGACAGCTCGCCTTCTTCCTGCACCTCGCGCTGGTAGGAAAACAGATCGTTACGCAGGTGCACGCCGTCGGCGAAGGTGTCGCGCAGCACCTGCATCGTCCGGGTCTCGGCGATCCGTGGCGAGACCGGTGAACGGTTGGCATGTTCGACCAGGGTCGCCGACCAGGGCGCACCACCAACCTTGCGGCGCATTTCCAGGTACTCGATGGGGTTGGCGATCCGTCCCTCGTTGATATTCATCAGTTCCCACATCGAGGCTTCCAGCAGGTCGTGGGTGTGTTCGCGGAAACGCCGTATCCAGTCATCGGGCATACCGGGCAGCGTCCGTGGCCAGAGGTCGGCGAGGCCGCGTTCGACGCCATTGACCGGCAGCGGTGGAGTGCTGGTGGCGACGCCGGGCATGAATTGCGCCAGCCGGTCGAGATGCTGGCGTGCTGCCACACTGTCGCGGCTGCGCTTGAAGGCTTCGAGGAAATAATCGTCGAAGAAGAACACCCAGACATACCAGTCGGTAATCAGCTCCAGCTCCTGGCTGTCGCAGTCCGGGTGGGTATAGGCGCACATCGCCGGGTAGTCGTGGGCGTCCAGCGCCGCCAGGTCCCAGATGATCGGCCCGTTGGCCGTGGCGGGACTGTCGAGCATGCCCATCTGTCGGGCCCAGGCCCGGGTATGCCGCTGGGCGCTGGCGACATGGGGGTTGAAGCGGGCCCCGTAGGGCATGTAGAACTCGGGCAGTTCGAAGGGCTGCATGACGGCGCTCCTGGTCTTTTCCTAAGGTGCGAAGGTGCGTGTTCAGTCGTGGTAGTGCCCGACCTCGACCCCTTCGAGCACCCCCAGTGCATCCGGCAGGAGCACCGCCACCGAGTAATACGCGGTGACCAGGTAGGCGATTTGCGCGCTGTCGTTGATGCCCATGAACCGCACCGACAAGCTCGGCTGGTACTCGTCCGGCAGACCGGTCTGGTGCAGGCCGATGACCCCGCCGTTGTCTTCCCCGGTGCGTACCGCGAGGATCGACGTGGTCTTCTTCACGCCATCCGACATCTTGGTACAAGGCAGCAGCGGCACACCGCGCCAACCCGGGACCTTGTGACCTTCGAGTTCGACGCTGTCCAGGGACAAGCCACGTTGGCTGCATTCGCGACCGAAGGCGGCGATGGCCTGGGGCGAGGCCAGCAGGAAATGCGTCTGCCGGCGCCGACAGAGCAGTTCATCCAGATCGTCCGGTGTCGGCGGCCCACTGCGGGTGGTGAGGCGCTGGGGTTCGGCGACATTGTGCAACAGCCCGAATTCGGGGTTATGCAGCAGTTCGCGCTCCTGGCGTTCGCGGATCGCCTCGATGACCAGCCGCAGTTGTTGTTCGGTCTGATTCATCGGGTCGTTGTAGAGGTCCGCGACCCGCACCGAGATCTGCAGGATGGTCTGGGTCGAGCTGAGTTCGTATTCACGCGGGGCCGGATCGTAATCGGCGAAGGTCCGCGGCAAGGCCTGGCCCTCGGTGGCACCGGCGGCCAGTTCGATCAGCGCCTCGGCGTACGGGTTGGCCGGCCCCTCGTGGTCGGCAAGTACCCGGCGTCGGGTGACCCGGTAGACGCCCCCGGTCGCCTGCACCCAGGGCAGCCGGTTCAACAGCCAGCGGGTGGTGGTTTCCTGGCTTTGCGGGATCGATTTGGTGGTGGTCGACAGGGTACGCGCGGCGGTCGAACTCAACGGCACGGCGGATGGGGCACTTTTGCTCATGACAGGCACCTGATCAGTTTTTTTCAAAACCACTCAGTCGCATGCTTTCTACCGGGGAAAATGCCGCGTCTAAAACATGCGTAGCCCTTGCTGCTTCTGAGGTCGTTGACGTTTGGTTGGGTGAAAATCATGAGGCGCTGGGCGTCCATGACCAGAAGTTCTCATTCTAGTCGGTTCTGTACAACGTCAAGGCTCGGGAGAGCGCCAGGTTGGGGGGATCGGACGAATGACGAAATAAGCCCGTGCCCCGACGCCCCATCCCGCCTAAAATGCCCGGCATTCCCCTTATCCAGATCCCGCACGCCCGAGGCGCTTTTTCCATGTCAGCTACTGCCACTCCCGCCCAGCCCGCGCCGGACCATCACGGACAATTTCTCGACCTGCTGGACACCAGCCTGAGCCAGAACGCCTTTATCAAGCTGGTGCTGGCCAAGTACGTGGGCGACGAAGCGGACCTGCAACGGCTGATCATCAAGCAGGTGACGGTCAAGGAGCAGGCGTGCCTGTCCTTTGTCTATCGCTACAAGACCCGTGATATCACCAAGAACTTTGCCCTTGCCGAAGGCCAGGCGATCATCGCCGGGCTGCTGCCGGCGTCGTTCAAGAATGCCCACCTGCTGTCGCTCACCGACGAAGTGCAGCTGGAGTACAGCAAGAAGGGCAAGAGTACCCTGTTCAAGGGCAAGGCCCGGCAGACGCGGGAAGTGCCGTCCGCCGAGCACAATCGCGAGAAGAACCGCTACCTGGAACTCAGTCGGCCGTTTCTCACCGACCTGGGGGTGACCAACCCGCAGCACGAGCTGATTCCGGCGATGTCGCGCAAGTGGAAGCAGATCAACAAGTTCATCGAAGTGTTTTCCCACTCCCTGAGCCATTCGCCGATCAAGCTCGACCAGCCGGTGCGGGTCGCGGACTTCGGGTCGGGCAAGGGTTACCTGACCTTTGCCATCCACGATTACCTGCGCAATACCTTGCAGGTCGAGGGGCAGGTGACCGGGGTCGAATTGCGCGAGGACATGGTCAACCTGTGCAACACGGCGGCGGCGCGCCTGGAGCATCCGGGGCTGGTATTCAAATGCGGCGATGTGCGCAGCGTGGCGCCGAGCGAACTGGAGGTGATGATCGCCTTGCATGCCTGCGATATCGCCACCGACTATGCGATTCACACCGGTATCCGTTCGGGTGCGGCGATCGTCATGTGCTCGCCGTGCTGCCACAAGCAGATCCGCTGGCAGATCCAGAGCCCGGTGTTGCTCAAGCCGATGCTGCAATACGGCCTGCACCTGGGGCAGCAGGCGGAAATGGTCACCGACAGCTTGCGCGCACTGTTCCTGGAAGCCTGTGGCTACGAGACCAAGGTCTTCGAGTTCATTTCCCTGGAACACACCAACAAGAACAAGATGATTCTTGCGGTCAAGCGCGCCGAGCCTGTGGACCCGGCGCAATTGCTGGTGAAGATCGAGGAATTGAAAGCGTTCTATCACATCCAGGAGCACTGCCTGGAAACCCTGCTGCGGGCCGACGGCTACTTGAGCTGAACCCCCGCTGGCAAGCCGCCCGGTTGCGCCGGGCGGACGCTGGTCTTGCGCCCGAGCATCACGGTGACGATCACGCCACCGGCAAACAGCCAGGTGATCGGCTCGACGTGTTCGCCGAAGAACAGCGCTGAAAAGGCGAGGGTGAAGAAAATCTGCAACAGCTGGATCTGGCTGACCCGGGCGATACCGCCCAGGGCGAGTCCGGCGTACCAGGCAAAAAAGCCGAGAAACTGCGAGAACATCGCCACATAACCGAAGGCCCACCAGGTCTTGCCGGAAATCGCGCCCTGGTGTTGCCAGGCCAGGTACAGCACCGGGCCGATCAGGATCGGCACCGACAGCACCAGCGCCCAGCAGATCACCTGCCAGCCGCCCATCTCCCGGGCCAGGCGTCCACCCTCGGCATAACCCAGGCCGCCGACGGCGATGGCGCCCAGCATCAACAGGTCACCGGACTGGATACTCCCGGCACCGCTGATCAGCGCATAACCCAGCACCAGCGCACTGCCCAGGGCCGCGCAGGCCCAGAAGGCCTTTGATGGCCGTTCGTGGGACAACCAGGCCGCGTACAACGCCACGCACAAGGGTTGCAGGCCATTGACCAGAGCTCCGTGGGAAGCCGGCAGGGTCTGCATGGCCCAGGCCGAGAGCACCGGAAAGCCCAGGATGACCCCGATGATCACCAGGGACAGGCCCTTGACCTGGCGCCAGGTCGGCCACTTTTCCCGGCGCCACAGCAGCAGCGCCGCCGCCGGGATGGCCGCGACCAGGGCACGACCCAGGCCGTTGAGCAGCGGATGGATTTCGTGCACCACGACGCGGGTGAAGGGCAGGGTCAGGCTGAAGATCACTACACCCAGCAGGCCGAGCAGCATGCCGGTGTTTTCACGGGAGGACATAAACGTTGGCCAGTCATCAGGGAAACAGGGGCTGTCATCTAGCCACAAAGCCCCGGTGGCTCGCCGCTACAGCTAGGCGCAGAGTTGTCCATACAGTTTTCGTGGGGCGGCCCGCGTAGTAGCCGGTGATTACCCGCCTGCGTGCAGAGGGTCTACCTTGACTACTCTTGTCTGCCCAAGCGTTTACCCAGAGGAGTTCACCCCATGGCCGCGAAAAAGATTCTGATGCTGGTTGGCGATTACGTCGAAGACTACGAAGTGATGGTGCCGTTCCAGGCCCTGCTGATGGTCGGTCACCAGGTCCATGCGGTGTGCCCGGACAAAAGCGCCGGCCAGACCGTGCGCACCGCGATCCATGATTTCGAGGGCGACCAGACCTACAGCGAAAAGCCGGGGCATCTGTTCGCCCTGAACTTCGACTTCGCCAAGGTCGATGCCGGCGATTATGATGCGCTGCTGATCCCCGGCGGTCGTGCACCGGAATACCTGCGCCTGAACGACAAGGTCCTGCAACTGGTACAGGCCTTCGATCGCGCCGGCAAGCCGATTGCCGCCGTCTGTCATGGCGCGCAGTTGCTGGCGGCGGCGGGGATTCTCGATGGTCGTGAATGCAGCGCCTATCCTGCCTGTGCTCCGGAAGTGCGGCTGGCCGGCGGTCGTTATATCGATATCGAAGTGACCCAGGCCCATGTCCAGGGCAATCTCGCCACCGCCCCGGCCTGGCCGGCGCATCCAAGTTGGCTGGCGGCGTTCCTCGGATTGCTGGGTACCAAGATCACCTTGTAAGGGAGGGTTGGGTCATGTGTGAGCTCTACGTCAAGGCCGATCCGATTCTCTACGAATCGCGTTCCCGTTCGCTGCGTATCCGTGGCGTGGTGACCACCTTGCGCCTGGAAAATCAGTTCTGGGACATCCTCGGCGAGATCGCCGAGGCCGACGGCATGACCACCAACCAGTTGATCACCCGGCTCTACGAAGAAGTGATGGATTTTCGCGGGGAGGTGCTGAATTTCGCCTCCTTCCTGCGGGTCAGTTGCACCCGCTACCTGAGCCAGCGTCGGGCCCAGGTACCGGAGCTCAGTCTGCTCAGAAGAACCGCGTCAAGCTGACCTTGAGGTTGCGCCCTTCGCTGTAGGCGCGGTCGCCGCTCAGTTCCGGCCGGTAGTTGCGGTTCATCAGGTTATCCACCGTCACGTTCACTTCGGTGCCCTTCAGGTAGCGCTGCTGGGGTTTCCATTGGGCGAACAGGCTCTGCACCACATAGCTGTCGTTCGGGTACTGGTCGTAGAAGGCATCGCCGACGCTGCTGCCCGGGCCGCCGTGATACAGGTCGCTGGGCAGGCGATCGGTCTTGCGCACATAGATCCCCTGCCAGCCGACCCGGGTATCCAGGCTCGGAATCTTGGTGCCAAGCACCACCACCCATTTGGCTGGCGGAATGTCCCGCGCCCAGACGGCCGGCCCCCACGGGTTGGTGTAGGCGTTGTCGCGTTTGCCGGTGGTGTAGGAATAGGACAACTGCCCGAAGACATGGTCCGAGTCATAGAAGCTCTCGACCTCGAAGCCCTGGATGGTCATGCCGCCGATATTGCGATAATTGGACAGGGCGCCCGGCGGGCAGGCTGAACCGATGGTGCCGCCATTGATCGCCTGGTTTTCGCAGCCGACCCCGGTGGCCTTGAAGATTTCATCCTCGATGCGGTTGCGATAAAGGGTCGTGCGCACCAGCAGGTTGTCATTGTCGGTCAGCAACCTGGAGAAGTTGCTGATGCTGCCCAGACGCAAGGCGGTGATGCGCTCCGGGTCGAGGTTGGTGCTGGTCGCGGTGCGGCTGCCCAGGCCCTGGACTTCATATTGTTCGTCGATCACCGGTGCACGCCAGGTCTTGCTGTAGTCGGCGAACAGGCCCTGGGTCGGGGTCACCCGCCAGAAGGCCGCCAGGCGTGGTGACCAGCCGGTGTAGGTCTGGTCGCTGTAGTTGTGGCCGAAGCTCGGATCGGGGTTGTCGTAGTAGGGCGCGTCGTTGCCTTCGCCACGGTTGCGCACATGGTCGTAACGCAGGGATGGGGTCAGCGTGAAGTCGCCGAGGGTCACCGCATCCTGGATAAAGAACGCATTGGCATCGACCTTGCCTTGCGGCATGAACGCCGGCTGGAAGTGACCGTAGTTGTACTTGGCGGTGTTGTAGGTGGCGCCGGGCATCCACATCTCGGTTTCCCGGGCGTGCTTGCGGATCTGGATACCGGCCGTCAGCGCGTGTTGCAGCGAGCCGGTGTCGAACAGGCTGGTGTTCTTGATCTCCAGCTCGCGGTCATTGTAGGCGGTGTCCATCCGGCGTCCGCCGGTGGCCAGTTGGAAGAACGCGGTGGCATCGCGTTCGTCGGTCTGGTCGGTGCGGGACGAGGAGTATTTCACCTGCAGGTCCAGCAGCGGGTTGTCCAGCGGCTTGTACTCGTACTTGCCCGACCAGGTGGTGTCGGTTGTGTTGCGATTGGCGAGGAAACGCTTCAAGGCGTTTTCATAGCCGTACTGCTTGATGTTCGAGGCGCTGGGCGGCGTCGGGTAGCTCTGGGACGAAAACGGTGTCCAGCGCTCGCTCTGGGAGCGCGAGTAGGAGAGCTTGAGCGTCTGTTCGTCGGTGAGGTTGAGGTTCAATTTGAACAACCCGGCATCCAGGTCCTGGCCGCTGTTGGGCAGGCGCTGGGGGTTGATCGGGTACTGGTTGCCGGGGTTGGGCGGGGTGGCGGCCAGCTTCATGTCGCCAGCATCGCGTTGGGTCAGGAACACCAGGGCATCGGCCTTGCCGTCGTCGGTGCGGCCATAGACCGCGCCGCTGTAGGTCTGCTCATGGTTGTTGCTGGCGTAGCCGTATTTGACCATGGCCCCGCTGTTGCGGCCCTTTTCCAGCAGGTCGGGGGCGTCCTTGGTTTCCATGTGCACCGTGCCGCCGAAGCCGCCGTTGCCGGTCTCGGGCGAGTGCGGGCCCTTTTCCACCTCGATGCTCTTGATCAGCTCCGGCTCGATGAAGATGGTGCCTTGTTGATAACGCTCAAAGCTGCTTTTGGTCGCGCCGTCGACGGTCATCGGCACGTCCTCGGCATCGCCCAGGCCCCAGATATTGATGGTCTGGCCGCCGGGTTTCATCGAGCCGCCCATGGTGATGCCGGGCAGGGTGCCGAGCAGCGCGGGGATATTGTCGGGCTGGTGGCGGTCGATATCGTCCTGGGTCAGGGTCGAGCGCCCGACACTGCTGGCGTCCACTTCCTTGCCGTCGCCGAGGATGCTCATGGCGCCGAGCTGGATGGCGCTTTTGCCGGGCGCAGGTTCGTTCTGCCGCACGACAAAGGTCTTGTCGATCATGACCAGGGTGAAATTGCCGCCCTTGAGCAACAGCATGATGGCTTCCTGGGCGGTAAATCGACCTTGCAACGGGCGGGCCTGGACATTGCGCAGCTGCTCTTCATCGAACAGCAGCTGGATGCGGGTCTTCTGCGCCACGGCACTCAGGGAGGTCGCCAGGGACTGGGCCGGCAGGTCCAGTGCCAGCGGATCGGCGGCCATGGCCTGGAGGCTGACGGTCAGGCAGGCGGCGATCAGCGTTGGACGGGAACAGTGGTGGAATAACTCATGAGCAGCGCGAAACATTGAATCCCCCGATGCGGCCAAAGGCCAAAAAAAGGCGTCCTGGTGGAACGCAGTCGGGGAGGAAGACGCGACACGGGGAAAAAACCACATATGCGAATGTAAAGTATTCGCAATAAAGTCTATTTGCGGCTTTCGATCCTGACCTGGCCGTCGTCCAGGACCACGGTTTTCACCGGGATCAAGGCGGGCAGGGCATTGAGCAGGGCATCCGGGTCTGTCACGTCGAGGCTGCCGGAGACCTTGAAGTGCGCCAGCGGGCCATCGGCCAGTTGCACCGGTTTGCTGCGGTACAGGCTCAGTTCATCGATCAGGCTGGCCAGTTCGCGGTTGCGAAAGGTCAGGTGGCCGCTGCGCCAGTCGGCGATTTCTTCGCTGCTCAGGGTTTGCTGTTGCAGCGTGCCCTTGGCGTAGTCAAAGATCGCCCGTTGCCTGGCTTCTAGCAGGGTGGCGCTGCTCGGATCGCCTTCCGGCTCGAAGGCCACCTGGCCGTGGGCGACGCTGACGACCAACTGGCGCTGGCCGCGGCGCACATCGAAACCGGTGCCCACCACCCGCACCCGGGCGTTGCCGGCATGCACCCAGAGCGGGCGTTCCTTGTCGGCGGCGACTTCCAGGTAGAGCTGGCCCTGATCCAGGTAGATGTCCCGTTGCTGGGAACGGAAGTTGATGCGCAGCCGGGTATTGGCGTTGACGTACAGGGTGCTGCCGTCCGGCAGTTTCAGGGTGCGGGTGCCCTGGGCATGGGCGGCGACCTGATGCCGGTACGGGGTGTTTGGCGCGCCGACATTGGCGGTCAGCAGCGCACACAACAGCGCGGCTGCCGTGGCCAGGGCCGGTCGCCAGAGGTTCTTGCGCCGCGCTGCTGGCAACGCCGGCTGGTTCAGTTGGCGCAGTTGTGCCAGGTCCGCCCAGAGGGCTTCGAACTCGGCATAGGCCTGGGCATGTTCTGGCGTCGCGCGCCATGCTTCGAACGCTTTGTCCGGTGGCTGTTCGGGGGTGTCGCGGTGACGGGCGAACCAGCTCGCGGCCTGGGCATCGATGCTGTTCCCATCCGGGGCGATGTCGATGACATGGCTCATTCCGGCTGCTCCCTGCCATTGTCCTGTGCCAGGCGCTGCTTGCAGTGCAGCAGGGCAAAGGCGATGTGCTTCTCCACCATGCTGACGGAAATCCCCATGCGTTCGGCGATCCGGACCTGGCTCAGGCCCTCGAAACGGGCAAGCATAAGGGCTTCTCGACGCCGAGGCGAGAGTTCCTCGAGCACTTGTTTCAACTGCTCCAGCCGTTGCAGCTGCTGGGCGGCCGCCAGCGGGTCATGACGCTCGTCGGCCAAGGGTTGCAGCGGCTCGGCATCGGGCTCGCGCTGCACCCCCTGGCGCACCTTCTGCTTGCGCCAGTGATCGCGTAGCAGGTTGCGCGCCATCTGGAACAGAAACGCCCGGGGTTGTTCGACCTTGGCCTGGTCGCGGTAGTCCAGCCACTGGGTGAAGACATCCTGGGTCATGTCCGCCGCATCGCTGGCGTTGTCCGTGCGTTTGCGCAGGAAATGCAGGATATCCGCATAGAACCCGCGAAAGGTTTCAGCCGACAAGGGGTCGGGCTTGGGACGAGGCATGGGATCCTTCACGACTTCTGCTGGAGGGGAGCGGGAAAGTCGTGAATGATATCGAGAATTATTGCTATTTGTCTTCTTTGAAATATTCACGGCTGAATCTCGATGCCTTCCCGCTCGCCCGGGTTGGCCCTGAGTCAAATGCCGGGCGCCTCTCAGGCCTCGGGGTTGACCTGTAGCTGCGGGTTACCCAGCGGATGGCTCTTGGCATCGAAAAACCGCAGTGTCACCTCGCGGCCCTCGAACAGCTGGGTGAAGTGGCGCTTCTGGTGCTGGATAAAGGCCTGGCTGCGTGGGTAGATCGAAATCGCCAGGGTCTTGATCCGTGCATCCAGCAGGGCCTGGACGATATGCCGGTCCTGCTCGCCGAGGTTGTGGCCGAAGATGCACAGGGCGTCCTGATGCCCGGCCAGTTGCCCGTAGCAGTACGACAGGTAATCCGAATGACGGATCGCCTTGAGCTTGTCCTGCGCATTTCCCTCGCTGACGAACAACGGCACATCGCCCAGGGTATTGATCGCGAAACTGCCCAGCAGGGTGCTTTCCGAAGAGGTCAGCTTGCGGGTGCTGCCGTCGAGGTTCTTCACCAGGTGCAGACCACCGTGCAGGTACAGGACGCGGGTGCCGCGGGTATCGGTGTCGCCCAGATAGAAGGTCGAGTCGTCAGTACGGAACAGGTCGTCGAACGGCTCGGGCGCCTGCATGATCGCCCAGTAGGTGAGCAGGTCGTAGTTGGTCGAGTAAAGGGTGCGGTAGCGACTCAACTCGGCATTGATCAGCGCCAGGCTCTCGGCCTGCACCCGCATCCAGGGGATATGCACCGAGCGTATCGCATGGATCAGCGCTTCCTTGACCGCGAAGTAGCGATTGCGCGGCGACGACGAACTGATGGTCAGCGCCGCATTGACCCGGATGGTGCTTTTCAGGGCGCTGAGCACCTGTTCGAAATTGCTGGTTTCCAGGGCCTTGAACACCGCCAGCTCGCTGAGTCCGAGAGGGCGGTTGCGAGTGGTCTGTGCGAGTTCGAACAGCGAGTCGTAGGCAAATGCCTGCCACATCGCCCGGCTCGCGCCGTTGCCGATCAACAGGCCGCTGCAAGGGATTTCGGCACGCAGGGCGCTCCAGTCTTCTAACGCGGTATCAAATACCTGGAATTCCATCGTTGCCATTCGTCGGTTGCCAAATCTGAGGAGGATCAACGGCGAACTTTAACACGGGGTTTGTTGAGTCATTCCCTCATTCCATAGGCTACGATTTTTTCACGGGTCACCTTTTACGGTGATATCGTAATGACATCTCTTTTGGGTGTTTTTTCCAGTGCAATGGAATGCCGCATAAAGGGTGATCGATATGTCAGTCAGAAACCTGAAAATAGCTACACGCGCTTTTCTGAGTTTTGCCTTTGTCACACTGCTGTTGATTGCCCTGGGCGTTCTGGCGTTATGGAAGATGCATCTGATTCGCGAGGCCGCCGTCGACTTGCAGGATAACTGGATGGCCAGCCTGCGACAGGCCGGGCGGGTCGATTTGACCGTCTATCGGATACGCCTGGAGAGTTTCCGGTTGGTCACGGCCATCGACGCTCAGATGAAGCAGAGCGAAGTGGCTCGTATCCAGGAGCTCAAGAGCACACTTGACCAGCAGATCAAGACCTATGCGCCGTTGGTCTCAAGCCCTGCGGAACAGGCGGTCTACGAGGCGGTGCAGCGCAACGCCGCCGCTTATGAGCAGAAACTCGCCGAGGTGTTCCAGGCCGCCAGCGCTAAGGGTACCGAAGAGGCGATCAACCTGCTCAATACCGTGATGCCGCCCCTGGCCAACGATCTGCAAAGCAGTATCGAGGCATTGGAAAAAATCAACGACGATGGCGCCGTGCAGTCCGGTATCTCGGCCCAGCAGCAGTTCGATGGTGGTTTCTATTCGACCCTTGCCATCATCGTCGTTTCCTGTGTCTTGACGGTATTGCTGGCGATTATCTTTACCCGCAGCCTGACCGGCCCGTTGCGCCTGTTGCTCGACTCGACCCGGAAAATCGCCGAGGGCGACCTGCGCACCGAGGTGCAGGTGAACGGAAAGGACGAATTGGCCGAGTTGCAGGCTTCGACCGCGGCCATGCAGGCCAGCCTGAAAAATACCCTGCGACATATCAGCAACTCCTCCACGCAGTTGGCGTCGGCCGCGGAAGAAATGAGCGCGGTGACCGGCGAGTCCAATCGCGGTATTCAACGTCAGAGCCTGGAGACCGACCAGGCCGCCACGGCGGTCAATGAAATGACCGCGGCGGTCGAGGAAGTGGCGCGCAATGCCGTGGCGGCGTCGCAGTCCACCCAGCGGTCCGAAGTGTCGACCCGCACCGGGGCGGACCGTGTGCACCGCACGATTGCCTCCATCGAAACCCTGAGTTCGACGGTCAAGGCCACCGGGCAGGAAGTCGAATCCCTGGCGCAGCAGGCCCAGAACATCAGCAAGGTGCTGGATGTGATCCGGGCCATTGCCGAACAGACCAACCTGCTGGCGCTCAACGCCGCCATCGAAGCCGCCCGGGCCGGTGAACAGGGCCGCGGCTTTGCCGTGGTTGCCGATGAAGTGCGGGCCCTGGCGCACCGCACCCAGGTCTCGACCCAGGAAATCGAGCAGATGATCGGCGCCATCCAGAACGGGACCGGGCAGGCCGTGGTCTCGATGCAACGTAGCAATGAAGAGGCGGACAAGACGCTGTTGATTGCCCATGAAGCCGGTTCGGCCTTGTCCGAAATTGCCCAGGCCATCAGCGAGATCAATGATCGCAACCTGATGATCGCGACCGCCTCCGAGGAGCAGGCCCAGGTCGCCCGGTCGGTGGACCAGAACCTGATCAGTATCCGCGACCTGTCGATCCAGAGTTCATCGGCGGCGAGCCAGACCCTGGCGGCCAGTCATGAGCTGTCCAAGCTGGCGGTGGAGTTGAACAAGGTGGTCACGCAGTTCTCGATTTGAGTCCCCGGCGGTAGCCCTTGACTCCTTATTTGACGCATCCGTTCGGAGACGTGAAATGGACCCGGATATCTGTAAAGGCTGTATCAAGATCGAGGTGGCCCGGCTGGCCATCGGCATGCAGATCGAAGCGCTGGACCGGCCGTGGGAGGAAACTACCTTTTCCTTTCGCGAGTTCCGCATCCGCCGCGAGGAGGAGCTGAGGCTGCTGCGTGAGAACTGCGTGTATGCCTGGGTGGAGGTCGCCAGCGCTTCCGGGGCCCACGGGCTGTCGCTCGACATCCCGGTTGAGTGCGCGACTGAGTGCGCGGCGCTCGCCGAGCCGGTCGATTTCAATGTGGAAATGGCCCAGGCCCAGCTTGCCTGGGGCTCGGCCCGTGCGCAGTCCTGGCGCATCCTCGAGGCGGTGGAGATGGGCGAGCCGATTCAGGTCGGCGTGGTAAAAGCGGTGGTCAAGGACTGCGTCGACAGCATCCTGCGCAACCCCTCGGCCTTGCTCTGGCTGACCCGGATCAAGTTCCAGGACGATTACACCGCCGAGCATTCGCTACGGGTGGCGATGCTGTCCATTGCCCTGGGTCGCGAATTGGGCTTGCCACCTTCGGAACTGGAGGAAATCGGCGTCGGTGCCATGCTCCACGATGTCGGCAAGCTCAAGGTGCCCGACGCGATCCTGAACAAGCCGTCGGCGTTGTCGGAGCAGGAATACGCCATCATGAAAAGCCACCCCATGGAAGGCTATACCTTGCTCACTAGCCAGGCCGGCGTGCCGTTGGCGGCACTCGATGTGGTGCTGTCGCACCATGAACGGGTTGACGGGGCGGGTTATCCCCGTGGCCTGAGTGCCGAAGAGATTCCGTTTTATGCGCGAATCGTCGCGGTGACCGACGCCTATGACGCCATCAGCAGTGACCGGGTCTACAGCAAGGGCCGCTCGACCCTCGAATCCCTGCGTATTCTGTTCAAAGCCGCCAACAGTCATTTCGACGAGCAGATCGTCAGTGCCTTCGTGCGCATGATCGGCCTGTACCCCAGCGGCGAAATCGTCGAGATGACCAATGACGAAGTCGCGATCATCCTCGGTGCTCCGGCCTGCAATCGGCTCAAGCCGCGGTTGTTGCGGGTACTCGGCGCCGACAAACGACGCTGCCCGGAAAAGCTCATCGATCTGGCCGGCAGCACTTTCGATGCCATGGGGCGGCCCTATGCGATTCGCCAGGTCTGTTCGTCCGGGGCCTTTGGCGTCGATATCGAGGCTTATCGCCGACGCGGCCTGATCCAGATAAACGGCGGCTGACGAACGGTGGTTCGGATCCGGGATTTCCTTGAGCCAGGTCAACGTCTGCGGTGGGTCTTCGACTGAAGCTGGGGGCAGTCCTCAGCTAAAGGAAGGCTTACCGTGAGCAGCACATTTTTCATCCCCGCCGTGAATATCATGGGCATTGATTGCCTGGACGAAGCCATGAGCGCGATTCGCAAGCATGGTTTTCGCAAAGCGCTGATCGTTACCGACGCCGGGCTGGCGAAGGCCGGCGTCGCTGCACGGATTGCCGGGTTGTTGGCGATGCAGGACATCGACTCGGTCGTGTTCGATGGCGCCAAACCGAACCCGGGCATCGACAATGTCGAGAAGGGCTTGGTGGCACTCAAGGCCAGCCAGTGCGATTTCATCGTGTCCCTCGGCGGCGGCTCGCCCCATGACTGCGCCAAGGGTATCGCCCTGTGCGCCACCAATGGCGGGCATATCCGCGACTATGAAGGCGTCGACCGCTCGGCCAAGCCGCAACTGCCGCTGGTGGCGATCAACACCACCGCCGGCACCGCCAGCGAGATGACCCGCTTCTGCATCATCACCGACGAATCGCGTCATGTGAAAATGGCGATTGTCGACCGTAACGTCACGCCGTTGCTGTCGGTCAACGACCCGGCGCTGATGGTCGCCATGCCCAAGGGCCTGACCGCCGCTACCGGCATGGATGCCCTGACCCATGCGGTCGAGGCCTATGTGTCGACGGCGGCGACGCCGATCACCGACGCTTGCGCGATCAAGGCGATTGAGCTGATCAGCGCCAACCTGCGCCAGGCCGTATTCGACGGCGGCGACCTGCAAGCCCGGGAAAGCATGGCCTACGCGCAGTTCCTCGCGGGCATGGCGTTCAACAATGCCTCGCTGGGTTTCGTGCATGCCATGGCCCACCAGTTGGGTGGCTTCTACGACTTGCCCCATGGTGTGTGCAATGCGGTGTTGCTGCCCCATGTGCAGAGTTTCAATGCATTGGTCTGCCCGCATCGCCTGAGTGATGTGGCCAAGGCGCTGGGGGCCGACATCCACGGCATGAGTGCCGAGGAGGGCGCCCAGGCGGCCATTGCGGCGATTCGCAGCCTGGCCAGGGATGTCGAGATTCCTGCCGGTCTGCGGGAGCTGGGCGCCAAGTTGCAGGATATTCCGATCCTCGCCACCAACGCCCTGAAGGACGCTTGCGGCCTGACCAACCCTCGGGCGGCGGATCAGCGGCAGATCGAAGAGATCTTCCGCAGCGCGTTCTGAGGCAGAACCCCATCCCCCAGTGCCTTCCCCCGTCGGGGAGGGTGCTGTCACGACCAGCGGGCTTGCAAACCAGCGTTCAGACAGGTTTAATTGAGTGATTACTCATTTATAAGTTGAACGCTCCTCCCCATGGCCCGTCCGAAAAGCGAAGACAAACGCAACGCTATCCTCAGTGCCGCCATCGAGGTGTTTGCCGAGCAGGGCCTGGGTTGTCCGACGCTGAAGATCGCCCGGCTCGCCGGGGTCGCCGAGGGCACGCTGTTCAACTACTTCAGTTCCAAGGACGTGTTGCTCAACGAACTCTACCTGCATATCAAGGCCGAGTTGCGTGACGTGATGATGCCCGGCTACCCGCGCACCGAAACGGTGAAGAAGCGCGCCCGGCACGCCTGGCAGAGTTATGTCGACTGGGGCGTCGCCGAACCGCGGAAACGCAAGGTGGTGGCTTTGCTCGGGATGTCCGCGCAGGTTACCGAACAGAGCAAGTTGCTGGGGATGCAGGATTTCTGCGAGGTCAACGAGATGATGCAGGAAAGCATTGCCAGCGGCCTGTTCCGCGACCAGCCGGCGGCGTTTGTCTCGGCGATCATGGGCGCCCTGGCCGATACCACCATCGATTTCATTCGCCGTGAACCCGACCAGGCCGAGCGTTATGCCGAAGCCGGTTTCCAGGCATTCTGGAGTGCTACCGCCAAGGAGTAGGCGAGGCTGTTTCTTGTATTGAAGCTCTGCGTTGAAAATGAGTGAGTGCTCACTCAATATTTATCTCAATAATCGTAAGGAGTACAAGCATGTCTAAAGTCTGGTTGATTACCGGCAGTGCCAGCGGCCTGGGTCGCAATATCGCCGAGGCGGTTCTGGCCGCGGGGGAGCGCCTGGTGGCGACGGCGCGTGAGCCGCAACGGTTGGATGATCTGGTGGCGCGTTATGGCGACCAGGTGCGGGTGGTGGCCCTGGATGTGACGGACGCGGCGGCGGCTGAAGCGGCGGTGCAGGTGGCGGTCGATACCTTTGGTCGACTCGACGTGCTGGTCAACAACGCCGGTTACGGTCATCTCGCACCATTCGAACAAACCGAGGCAGAGGCGTTCCGTGCCGAGGTCGAGACCAATTTCTTCGGCGTGGTCAACGTGACCCGCGCTGCATTGCCGGTGATGCGCGGGCAACGCAGCGGGCACATCCTGCAGATTTCCTCCGTGGGTGGGCGTCTGGGCATGCCCGGGCTCAGCGCCTATCAGGCGGCGAAGTGGGCGGTGGGTGGTTTCACCGAGGTGGTAGCGCAGGAAGTGGCGCCGTTGGGGATCAAGATCTGTGCCGTGGAGCCGGGTGGCATGCGCACCAACTGGGCAGTGCGTGCAGGCCAGGGCACACCCACGATCATCGACGACTACCTGCCGAGCGTCGGTGCGATCCGGGAATTGCTCGGTACCTACGCCGGCAATGAGCCGAGCGATCCTGATCGGATTGCGCAGATCCTGCTCAAGCTGGCCTATCACGAGCAACTGCCGCTGCACCTGTTGATCGGCAACGATGCCTTGCAGTACTGCGGGCAGGCCGAGACCGCCCGTGCCGAGGCGGGGGAGCGTTGGTTGGAGGTCAGTCGCGCCGCCGACTACAGTGCTCCTGTCGAGTTGCCAGCATTTCCAAGCCACTGAGAGGTCATCCATGAAAGTCTTGTTGTTCGGTGCCACCGGCATGGTCGGCCAGGGTGTGTTACGTGAATGCCTGCTGGCCGACGATGTGCAGCAGGTCCGGGTCATTGGCCGTACGCCGGTGACCCAGACCCATGCGAAGCTCAGTCAGGTGGTGCATGCCGACCTGTTCAACTACCAGGGTATCGAGGCCGAGTTGCAGGGCTTCGATGCCTGCTTCTTCTGCCTGGGTATTTCGGTGGTGGGACTGGACGAGGCGCAGTACACCCGGGTGACCTACGACCTGACGATGGCTGCGGCCGAGACCTTGTCGCGGCTCAATCCGAACATGACCTTTGTCTATGTCACGGGGGCGGGCACCGACAGCAGTGAAAAGGGCCGCAGCATGTGGGCGCGGGTCAAGGGGCGTACCGAAAACGCCTTGCAACGGTTGCCGTTCAAGGCGGTGTACCTGATGCGTCCCGGTGCGATCCAGCCGTTGCATGGCGTGCGTTCCAAGACCGCGCTCTACCAGGCGGTCTACACGCTGGCCGGGCCGCTGATGAGTGTGTTGCGGCGGTTGTGGCCGGACACCATCCAGACCACCGAAACCATTGGCCGGGCGATGCTGGCGGTGGCCCGAAAGGGTGGGCCGCAGCCGATTCTCGATCCCAAGGCGATCAATCAACTGTCTTCGCGAGGTTGAGGCTTGGCTGAGTGGCGGCGGCGGGCGAGGTGTTTTTCGGGGCGGCGGTGAACTGGATCATTGCCACCCCGGCGATCAGCAGCACGGCACCGACCATTCTCGGTACGCTCATATGGCGTTCCACCAGCCCGAACAGACCGAAGTGGTCGAGCACCAAAGAGGCGACCACTTGCCCGGCCAGCGCCAGGGCGACAAATCCCCCAGCCCCCAGCTTGGGCACCAGCAGCACCGCCAAGGCCACGAAACACACACCGAATACGCCGCCGAGCCAGATCCAGGTCGGCGCCTTGGCGGCAAAGGCCAGGTTCGGGAGCGGCAAGCGCAGTGCGAGCATCACCGGCAACAACACCGCCATGCTCACCAGCAGCGAGACCAGTGTTGCCCATAACGGGTGACCCAGGCCGCGGCCCAGGTTGGCGTTGATCGCGCTCTGAAACGGCACGACTGCGCCGGCGATGGCGGCCAGGGCCAGCAGTCCGGCCCAACTCAAGGTACTCATGATCATTCTCCAACAGGTTTTGCTGGACTCTAAGGTATTCGCGGGGCAAATTTAAATTCCAAGAAAATATCAAGAACATGCATCGGATGAATGATCTTCGTCGTATCGACCTCAACCTGCTGGTGATCCTCGACGCCTTGCTCGCCGAGCAGCACGTGACCCGCGCCGCCGAGCGCCTGCATCTGAGCCAGCCGGCGGTCAGTCATGCCTTGGCGCGCCTGCGCGACTTGCTGGGTGATCCGCTGCTGGTGCGGGTCGGTGGCGGCTTGGTGCCGACGGCACGGGCGTTGGAACTGGCGTTACCGTTGAGCGATGCGCTGGGGCGGGTGCAGGACCTGCTGGCACCACAAGGTTTTGATCCGGCGTCGGCCAGACGGACGTTTCGCTTGGCGATGTCCGACTATGGCGCGGCAATGTTGTTGCCGGGCCTGGTGCGGGTGTTGCGGCGGGACGCGCCGGGTATCGACCTGCAGATCACCCAGGCCAGCCGCGAGGGCATGCTGGAGCTGTTGCTCAATGGCGATATCGATGCGGCCACCGGGGTGTTCCCGGATTTTTCGCCGGCGTTGCGCAGTACCCATCTGTTCAGCGAACACTACGCCTGCCTGGTGGACCGGGACAGTTTGCCGTCGGAGGGAGGGCTCGATCTGCCGGGTTATCTGTCTCGGCCCCATGTGTTGCTGGAAATGCGGGGGAGTGGTACGGCGGAAATCGAGCGGGCGCTGAGTGCGATTCATCAGCGTCGGCGGGTGGCGATCAGCTTGCCGCACTGGGGTGTGGCGCCGCAGTTGATTGCCGGTACGGACCTGATTTTGACCGTGGCGTCGCGCAACTTGCGCAACGTCGATCATGAGCGCTTGGTAGTGGTGCCGCCGCCTTTCGAGATTCCCTCGTTCGATTTCATTTTTGTCTGGCATCAGCGCCGGGAGGGCGATCAGGCGTTGGCCTGGTTGCGCGAATGCATGCGGGCGGTGGTGGCCGGGAACGCCTCTGATTGAGGTACAAAGGGGTACTTTTTGTCGCCTCTGGAGGAGGTTTCCCCAGGCTTCTTTCCAGGCAATAAAAAAGCGGCCCGGATAACCGGGCCGCTTTTATTCCTGCAACAAAAGCGCTTACTGCACTTCCACCGCCAGGCTGTCGTGGATCTTCTTCTGCCAGATGGCCGGACCGGTGATGTGCACCGACTCGCCCTTGGAGTCGACCGCGACCGTTACCGGCATGTCCTTGACCTCGAACTCGTAGATCGCTTCCATGCCCAGTTCGGCAAAGGCGACGACCTTGGATTTCTTGATCGCCTGGGCCACCAGGTAGGCAGCGCCACCCACGGCCATCAGGTACACGGCCTTGTAGTCCTTGATCGCTTCGATGGCGGTCGGGCCGCGCTCGGATTTGCCGATCATGCCCAGCAAGCCAGTCTGGTCGAGGATCTGCCGGGTGAATTTGTCCATGCGCGTTGCCGTGGTCGGACCGGCCGGCCCGACGACTTCTTCACGCACCGGATCAACCGGGCCGACGTAGTAGATGAAGCGACCCTTGAGGTCCACCGGCAAGGTTTCACCCTTGTTGAGCATTTCCACCATGCGCTTGTGCGCGGCGTCGCGGCCGGTGAGCATCTTGCCGTTGAGCAGGACGGTTTCGCCCGGCTTCCAGCTCTGCACGTCTTCCGGGGTCAGGGTGTCAAGGTTGACACGGCGGGCCGACGGACCGGCTTCCCAGACGATTTCCGGGTAGGCGTCCAACGGTGGCGCTTCCAGCGAAGCCGGGCCGGAACCGTCGAGCACGAAGTGCGCGTGACGGGTGGCGGCGCAGTTGGGGATCATGCACACCGGCAGGGATGCCGCGTGGGTCGGGTAATCCATGATCTTCACGTCGAGCACGGTGGTCAGGCCACCCAGGCCCTGGGCGCCGATGCCCAGTTGGTTGACCTTCTCGAACAGCTCCAGGCGCATTTCTTCGATGCGGTTGGAGGGGCCACGCTTCTTCAACTCGTGGATGTCGATGGACTCCATCAACACTTCCTTGGCCATGACCGCGGCTTTCTCGGCGGTGCCGCCGATACCGATGCCGAGCATGCCCGGTGGGCACCAGCCGGCACCCATGGTCGGCACGGTCTTCAGTACCCAGTCGACGATCGAGTCGGACGGGTTGAGCATGGCCATTTTCGATTTGTTCTCGGAGCCGCCACCCTTGGCCGCCACGTCCACTTCCACGGTATTACCCGGAACGATGGAGTAGTGGATGACCGCCGGGGTGTTGTCCTTGGTGTTCTTGCGCGCGCCGGCCGGGTCGGCCAGGATCGAAGCGCGCAGGACGTTTTCCGGCAGGTTGTAGGCGCGACGCACGCCTTCGTTGATCATGTCGTCCAGGCCCATGGTGGCACCGTCCCAGCGCACATCCATGCCCACGCGCACGAACACGGTGACAATCCCGGTGTCCTGGCAGATTGGCCGGTGGCCGGTGGCGCACATGCGCGAGTTGATCAGGATCTGGGCCATGGAATCGCGGGCTGCCGGCGACTCTTCCCGCAGGTAGGCCTCGTGCATGGCCTGGATGAAATCCACGGGATGGTAATAGGAAATGAACTGCAGGGCGTCGGCAACGCTCTGTATCAGGTCGTCTTGCTTGATCACGGTCATGGGTCGCGCTCCTCTATAAAGACGGGAACATGGAAATAAGGTGTTTGCGACCTGTTTGTATCTGGTCTGTCGAAAACATCTTTTGAGACGAGCCGGGCACGCATGACCGGCACAAAATAAGGCGCGGCAGTATAACCCGCCCTTGAGCCTGGCACATCCGTCAGTCGTCAAACCAAGGTCGCAGAGGCATCGGCACTCTTCTTGCCTTCTCGTCCAGATGAAACTGTATGAGTGGCAAAAAATTGAATAGTTATTTTTGATCCAGATCACTAGAGTGGCAAGTGGCCTGTACGGGAAGGAAACCCCTTGAGCCCTCAGCGCACAGTGAGTCAAAGATTGACCCATAAAGCCATACAGAGTCTGTTACGCAAACGCTTTGCCCTGGCTGCCGGCACCTATCTACTGGTGCTGTCGCTGCTATGGGTAGCGATTTTCACCGACCACTATGAGGCCAGCGTAACCACGGGCCTGGTCGGCAGCGGCCTGGTGATTCTCAGTCAGGGCGTACTCGGCTGGCTATTTATCAGCGGTCGCAACCGGCTCTTTCGCGATCCCAGCCTGACCGAGCTGCAGGTGCTCATAGGCCTGGCTTGGCAAACCTACCTGATGGCCAACCTCGAAGAGGCCCGCGGCACGTTCCTGGTGTTTTATCTGCTGGTGCTGCTGTTCGGCATGTTTCATCTGCCGCAACGCAAGTTCATACGCTGTGCGGCGCTGGTGTTCTTCTCGTTTGCCGCGCTGAATCTCTGGGAGGGCTACCACTTCCAGTTGCCGGACCCGGGCCTGGCGTTGCTGCAGGTGTGCGTGCTGTTTGTCGTGCTGCTCTGGTTGTGCCTCTACGCCAGCTACGTGCAAGCCTCCCGCCAACGCATGCGCCAGCGCCGCTTTGCCTTGCAGGCCCACCAGGACACCCTGCGCGGGATGATGCGCCAGTTGGAAGACCTGGTGGCGACTGATGAACTGACCGGGCTGTACAATAGACGGCATTTCCTGCGCCTGGCTTCCCGTGAGCTGGAGCTGATGGACGCGGATGTGGTCCATGGCCTGGCCTTGATCGACCTTGATCATTTCAAGCGGATCAACGATATGCACGGGCACGCCGCCGGCGACCAGGTCTTGCAGGCGTTCGCTGCCGTGGCCACGGCCTGTGTGCGCGACGGCGATGTGCTGGCGCGCTATGGTGGAGAAGAATTCGTGTTGCTGTTGCCCAATGCCGATCCCGAGCGCCTGACCTCCTGTTGCGAGCGCTTGCGCCTGGCCTTTACCCAGGTGGAGCTGATGGGGGTGGCGGTGAGTAACCTCAGCCTGTCGGTCGGCATGACGCTGGTGGGGGTGGAAGACGACCTCGACGATGCCTTGCAACGCGCCGACCAGGCGCTGTATCGCGCCAAGCGTGATGGCCGTAATCGCTGTTGCGCGGCCTGGGAATACACCGATGCCTGAGCTGCGGGTGGGTGAGCGGGGCTGGTCGGTGGAAACCGGCAGCAACCTGCTCGATGCCTTGAACCAGGCGGGCGTGGCGGTGCCCTATAGTTGCCGCGCGGGCAGTTGCCATGCCTGCCTGGTACGTTGTGTACACGGCGAACCGCAGGACAACCGACCGGAGGCCCTGGCCTTTGCCCAGCGCGAGCGCGGCTGGCGGCTGGCTTGCCAGTGCCAGGTGCGCGAAGACCTCCAGGTCGAAGTCTTCGACCCGCGCCGTGACGGTCTGTCGGCAACGGTGGCCGAGCTTGAATGGCTGAGCCCGACGGTCCTGCGCCTGCGCCTGCTGCCCGAGCGCAGCCTGCGCTACAGCGCCGGCCAGCATCTGGTGTTGTGGACGGAGCAGGGCGTTGCCCGGCCTTATTCGCTGGCCAGCCTGCCCGAGGAGGACCGCTATCTGGAGTTCCACCTCGATTGCCGCCAACCCGGCGCGTTCAGCGACGCGGCCCGCCGGCTTCAACTCGGCGCGCCGATCCGCCTGGGCGAACTGCGCGGCGGTGCCTTGCATTACGATCCGGACTGGCACGCCCGGCCACTCTGGCTGCTGGCGGCCGGTACGGGGCTGGCGCCGTTATGGGGGGTGTTGCGCGAGGCGCTGCGCCAGGGCCATGAAGGACCGATCCGTCTGGTTCACCTGGCCCACGACGACAGCGAGCATTATCTGGCGCTAACGTTGAACGAACTGGCCGCGCAGTTCCCCAACCTGAGTGTCGACTATGTGACGGGGGCCGAACTGCCGGACTTTCTGGCCAAACTGCGCCTTGTCTCCCGGCAGACCCTGGCTCTACTCTGTGGAGCCCCGGCGAGTGTCGAGGCGTTGGCGAAACGTCTGTACCTGTCCGGGCTGCCGCGCAATCAACTGCTGGCCGATGTGTTCGTGCCGCACGCCTGAGCGCCGGGTCCCCACAATAAGAGAATCTCCATGACTGACGCGATTGTGCTGGAGCGCGAAGGCAGCTTGCTGACCTTGCGCCTGAACCGTGCCGACAAGAAGAACGCCCTGACCCGCGCCATGTACAGCCAGCTGGGCCAGGCGTTGCGGGAAGCGGACGCCGACCCCGAAATCAACGCGGTGTTGATTCGCGGCAGCAGCGAGTGTTTTACCAGCGGCAACGACATTGCCGATTTTCTCGAAGAGCCGCCGGGTGCTCTCGACAGCCCGGTCTTTGCCTTCATGCGCAGCCTGCTCGATTGCCGCAAGCCGGTGATTGCCGCCGTTGCGGGCCCGGCCGTGGGGATCGGCACGACGTTGCTGCTGCATTGCGACCTGGTGTATGTCAGCGCCGATGCCCGTCTGCGCATGCCATTCGTCAACCTGGGGCTGTGCCCGGAATTCGGTTCGAGCCTGTTGCTGCCGCGTCTGCTCGGTCATGCCCGGGCGGCGCAGTTGCTGCTGCTGGGCGAGGGCTTCAGCGGCGAGCAGGCGGCGACCTGGGGCCTGGCCACCGAGGCCTTGCCCAGTGGCGAGTTGGCGCTGGCCAAGGCGCGGGAAGTGGCACTGCGCTTCGATCAACTGGCCTCGGCGGCGGTGCAGGTCAGCAAGCAATTGATGAAGGACCCGGATCGCGAGCAACTGCGCCAGGTGGTCGAGGCTGAAGCGGTGTTGTTTATCCAGCGGCTGCGCTCGCCCGAGGCCATTGCGGCGCTTTCGGGTTTCATGACCCGGCGTTGAGCGTCAAGGTTTCCCGGACGACTTTGCCCGATGCCCGGGTTGCATGAGACTCGAATAGGCGGAGATCACCGACACCCACGTCAGTGCCAGTGCGCCGACCAGAATACTGTCCTTCTGTTCTCGCAAAATCCCCAGTTCGTGGGCGCTGGAAAAATAGGTCAGTGAACCCAGCGCGATGGCCGCCACGACTCCCTGGCAGGCGGTGATGATAATCACCGCGTGGATCAGTTCTGCGGGTTGTCGGTAATACAGGGACCGCCCCAGATAGAAGGCGATAAGAATCAGGCCGGCGATAATCGAATAAGAGGTCTGTTCCAGTGTCATGGCACCCTTCCTTGGGGCGGTAGTGTCAGGTGGGTGTTGTGACCCATAATCCGGCCAGGGCGCCCAGCAGCAAGCCTGCCAGCAGTGCACCTCCCATGTTGGGGAAGAGCATGCCAGCCAGGCTGGCGCCCCCCAGCGTCGTGGCGATCATCTGGATATCCATCATCCGGCTGAAGGGGTGGCGGGTGATGGGAGGACAGTTTCGGTCTTTCATAGCGCTTCTCCTTGCCGAGGCTTTGGCGTGCATCCGGCGGTCAAGTGACAAGGCTAGCCTGTCAGCTGATCTATGTGCCGACACTACAGTGAAAACAGAAAGAGCCTACACAGCCTCCGCGGCGGTTTTTCTCCCAGGCATGAAAAAGCCCCGCCCTCTTGCGAGAGGCGGGGCTTTTTTACGGCTGGGTTGCGAGGATCAAACCAGTGGGTCGCCCACGTGCAGGATCTTCATGCCGTTGGTGCCACCGATGGTGTGGTAGCTGTCACCCTTGGTCAGGATGACCCAGTCGCCTTGCTCGACCACGCCGCGCTTGAGCAACTCGTCCACGGCAGCCTGGCTGACTTGCTCAGGCGGCAGCGAAGCCGGGTCGAACGGCACGGTGTAGACGCCACGGAACATCGCCGCGCGGGCCTGGGTTTCACGGTGCGGGGAGAACGCGTAGATCGGCACCGAGGAACGAATCCGCGACATGATCAACGGCGTGTAGCCGCTTTCGGTCAGGGCAATGATCGCCTTGACGCCCGGGAAGTGGTTGGCGGTGTACATGGCCGCCAGCGCGATGCTCTGGTCGCAGCTTTCGAAGACCTTGCCGATACGGTGGCTGGAGGTCTTGCTGGTCGGGTGCTTTTCAGCGCCGACACAGATACGCGCCATGGCTTGCACCGCTTCCAGCGGGTAGGCACCGGCGGCACTTTCGGCCGAGAGCATCACGGCGTCGGTGTAGTCCAGCACGGCGTTGGCTACGTCGGAGACTTCGGCGCGGGTCGGCATCGGGTTGAGGATCATCGACTCCATCATCTGGGTCGCAACGATCACCGCCTTGTTGTGGCGGCGTGCATGCAGAATGATTTTCTTCTGGATGCCCACCAGCTCGGCGTCGCCGATTTCCACACCGAGGTCACCACGGGCAACCATCACCGCGTCGCTGGCCATGATCAGGCCGTCGAGGGTTTCGTCGTCGGCCACGGCTTCGGCACGTTCGATCTTCGCCACCAGCCAGGCAGTACCGCCGGCCTCGTCGCGCAGTTTACGGGCGTATTCCATGTCGGCGGCGTCGCGTGGGAAGGACACCGCGAGGTAGTCCACTTCCATTTCGGCGGCGAGCTTGATGTCGGCCTTGTCTTTTTCGGTCAGGGCCGGGGCGGTCAGGCCGCCACCGCGACGGTTGATACCCTTGTGGTCCGACAGCGGGCCACCGATCAACACCACGCAGTGCAGCTCGGTGTCGGTCGCGGTTTCAACGCGCATGACCACACGACCGTCGTCGAGCAGCAGTTCGTCGTCGACGCCACAATCCTTGACCAGGTCCGGGTAGTCGATACCGACGACCTGTTGGTTGCCCTCGGTCAGCGGATGGCTGGTGGAGAAGGTGAAGTGATCACCGACCTTGAGTTCGATACGTTTGTTGGCGAACTTGGCGATACGGATCTTCGGGCCCTGCAGGTCACCCAGCAGCGCGACGAAGCGCCCGTGCTTGGCCGCGAGGTCGCGCACCAGCTTGGCACGAGCCTTGTGCTCGTCGGGAGTACCGTGGGAGAAGTTCAGACGGGCAACGTCCAGGCCAGCGAGGATCAGCTGTTCGAGAACTTCCGGCGAGTTGCTGGCCGGGCCCAGTGTGGCGACGATTTTAGTACGACGAACGGACATGCAGAGACTCCTGAGTTCAAGCGCAGCGAAAGGCTACTATGCTCCTCTGCTGTAGTCATTGTTCATTTGCACTACTTTTCTGCGAATGATTTTTTTCGAATAGGTTGTTTGGCGAACACTCTGGAGATTTTCGCCATCGGGTCGATACACTAGCAAGAACAGGAGACCCCCCATGCGAATTTTGCTCGTTTTAGCCTTGGCAGCCAGTGTGGTCGGTTGCACCCGCTGGTCGATGGACAGCCATCTGAACAATGCCTATCGGTCCTATGATCGCGGCAACTGTGAAGACGTCATACTGCAGTTGTCCCAGGTCGACCGTGAGAGCCGTACCCGGCAATACATCCAGCCGGAAGTGTCGATGTTGCGCGGCCAGTGCCTGGAGCGCCAGAAGCTGTTCGTCGACGCGATACAGACCTATCAGTTCATCCTCGCCCAGTATCCTTACAGCGAGTACGCGTACCGCGCCCGGGCGCGCCTGGATACCTTGCGTCAGTTAGGGCACACTGATGGCGCAGTGCCAGCTCAAGTCAGCCCGGCCCCTTTGTAATGATGGTTGAAATATTAGTAACTGGCTCTCTGCCAGCTTTGCGCTAACATTCGAGTGTATGGTTTCAGTTTTATCAATTCCTTTGAGTTGAAAACCATGGCTCGGTAGAGGTTCTGCGATAGGGCGATTTGCCGCTATCGCGCCGAGACCAAGGGAGAGCAGGACCGTCCGTCTGCTCCGTAGCATTAGCGCGGCCATGCTGAATGGCCTATATAGCGATCATTGCCATGTCTACTGACCGTCGAATCGAGCGCCATCAGCTGCCTTATTTCCTGCAAGTGTTCAATCGCTACACCGGCAAGCCTATTGGCTACCTGGGCAATGTCTGCGAAGAAGGACTGATGTTGATCAGTCAGTTACCCTTGCTGGTCAAGGCTGAGTTCGAGCTGCAACTGAAGCTTCCGTTCGGCGATGACGCCCAGCAATTGATTGACCTGACCGGTCTCTGTCTGTGGTGCCATGAGGAGACCACTCCGGGGTATTACGACTCGGGGTTCAGGTTGCTCGAGTCGTCCCCGGAGTATTTGCAACTGGTGGCGGCGTTGCAGCATTACTTCAGCTTCCATCCGTTGGAGGCTTCCGCTTAGCGCGGGGCTTCAAGGGGCGGGCTCTTACAGGGTTCCGGCCCTTTTCCAACTCAGGTAGCGGCTGACCAGATCGGCCCCCAGCTCGCTCGGGCGGGCGTCGAGCACCGGTACGCCATGGGCGGCCAGCCGTTCATGGAGGGTGGCCCGGGCATTCAGATAATCCACCGTGCCGCAGTAGGCCAGGGCTTCGGGCAGGGTCTGCACCGGTGCCTGGCGCAATTGGTCGAGCACTTCTTCCCTCAGGCTGGCCACCAGCACCCGATGTTGGCGGCCAAGACGTTTGACGGCGGTCAGCAGTGCTTCATCGTCGTCATCGCGCAGATTGGTCACCAGTACCACCAGGGCCCGACGTTTCTGCCGGGCCAGCAGTTGGCTGGCCGCGGCCTGGTAGTCCGCCGGGCGCTGGGTGCTGTCCAGGTCGTAGACACTGTTGAGCAGTACGTTGAGCTGACCCTGGCCCTTGACCGGGGCGAGAAAGCGCGGCTGCTCGCCGGCAAAGGTGCACAGGCCTACCGCGTCGCCCTGGCGCAAGGCCACATAGCTGAGCAACAGGCAGGCGTTGAGGGCATGGTCGAAGTGCGCCAGTTCTCCGTCCTGGCTGCGCATCCGCCGCCCGCAATCGAGCAGGAAGACGATCTGCTGGTCGCGCTCATCCTGGTATTCCCGGGCAATCGGCGTGCGCTGTCGAGCGGTGGCTTTCCAGTCGATCTGGCGCAGGCTGTCGCCTTCACGAAACTCCCGGAGCTGGTTGAACTCCAGGCCCAGGCCGCGACGCTGGCGTTGGCGCACGCCGAGCTGGCTGAGCCAGTTGTCGACGGCCAGTAGCTGGGCGCCATAAAGACGGGCGAAGTCCGGGTAGACGCGGGTCGCATCGGCCAGTTCCAGGTAGCGTCGCTCGGACCACAGGCCCAACGGGCTGGGCAGGCTGACTTCGCAACGCGTGTAGCGAAAATGGCCACGGTTCAAGGGACGCACGCGATAGGTCAGCTGGCTGCCTTCGCCCGGTTGCAAGGTGATGGCTTGGGGCAGATTGTCGAACGCCAGGCCTGCGGGGACGTGATCGAAGAGCTGCACCCGCAGGGGCGCGGGGTGATCGTGACTGAGCTCGAGGTGCACCTCGCCCCAGCGGCCCAGCGCCAGGCTACCGGGCAGCTTGCGTTTCAGGCACGGCGAGGGCAAGCGCCTGACTCGGACACCATCCAGCAGGCTCAACAGCAGCAAGGCCAGCAGCAAGCCCCAGCCAATCGAGTCGATGCACTCGGGCAGCTCGACGCCCAGGGCCCTGAGCGTGCCCAGGCCAATGCCCAGCGCCAGCAGGACGCCCAGCCAGATCAACAGCAGCCGTGAAGGTCTCATGGACGCACGGGCCTCACTGGCGCGGCGCCGGGACCTGGTCAAGCAGTTGCTTGAGCACCTGGTCGACCGACAGCCCTTCGATATCCAGTTCGGGGGCGATTCGCACCCGATGCCGCAGCACGGCCAGGGCGCAGCCCTTGATATCGTCCGGGATCACGAACTCGCCGCCGCGCAGCAAGGCTCGGGCTCGGGCGCCACGGACCAGGGCGATGGACGCCCGCGGCCCGGCGCCGAGGGTCAGGCCCGGCCAACTGCGGGTGGCCCGGGCCAGGCGCACGGCATAGTCGAGGACCTGCTCGTCCAGCGGCAACTCGCTGGCAATCCGCTGCAACGCCAGCACGTCCTTGGCTTGCAACAGGGTGCGCAGGGGCTGCACTTCGAGCATGTCGGCCTTGGTCGATCGGGTCACCTGACGGACCATGTCCAGCTCCTGCTGGGCATCGGGGTAGTCCATGCGCAGCTTGAGCATGAAACGGTCCAGTTCGGCCTCGGGCAGCGGGTAGGTGCCTTCCTGTTCGATCGGGTTCTGGGTGGCGAGCACCATGAACGGCTGGGCGATGGGCAGGGCACGGCCTTCGAGGGTGACCTGGCGCTCCTGCATGGCTTCGAGCAGCGCCGCCTGGGTTTTTGCCGGGGCGCGGTTGATCTCATCCGCCAGCAGCAGGTTGGTAAACAGTGGGCCCTTGCGCAGCTTGAACTGTTCGGTCTGCAGGTCGTAGACCGCATGGCCGGTGACATCGCTGGGCATCAGGTCGGGGGTGAACTGGATACGCGCGAAGTCGCCGCCGAAGCAGCGCGCCAGGGCCCGTACCAGCAGGGTCTTGCCCAGCCCGGGGACGCCCTCGAGCAGCACATGGCCGCCGGCGATCAGCGCGGTGAGCACGTCGTCGATCACCCTGTCCTGACCGATCAGCACCTTTTGCAGTTCGTGGCGCACCGCCTGGGCCAGCTGGCTGGCGCGATGCCGCTGCTGTTGGGCATGGGCTTCGGCATCCACCGGGCTGGTCGGTTCGGCTTGTTGTTCGCTCATAGGGCATTCCTGAGAGTTTGCAGGTGGGCGACCTGGCGGCTGAAGTCAACGCTGGAAAGGCGTTGCTTGGGTCGCGGGCGCAAGGCCTGGCTGATGGCGCTGGTGGGTTGGCGAGTCAGGCGCGCGAGCACCTGCCATTGTTCGGCAACGCCGAGTCGTTCGAAACCGGGATGACGCTTGCGGGCCCGGCGCAGGATGTCCTGCTGCAAGGCCTGGAGCAGGGCTTCATGGCCGCTGCGACGGAGCAGGAAGTCGGCGCTGGCGCGCAAGTGTTCCTGCAGTTGTCGGCGTGCCCGCGAGGCGGGAGCCTGCAACGGCCCCTGGCGCAGGCCGACATGCCACAACCACAGGCCGAGGAGGGCGGCGAGGGCGACCAGGGCCTGGGGGAAGTAGCGCCATAACAGGGTCAGCAGGTTGTCGTGGTCGGTGTAGAACAGCAGGGTCACGTCGCTGTCCTGGGCCAGGTACCAGAGCAGCCAGGCGTTGTCGTAGCGGCCGATGGCGGGGTTGGTCCAGAGGTCGGCGTCGGTCAGCACGGTGACCGTGCCGGCGCCGTAGTCCAGTTGCATCAGGTGGGTGGAGGTTGCGCTGTTGGCCCAGGATTGCGCCAGGTTCTTCGGGTCGGACAAGTGGAACGCGGTGTCGAAACTGAAGTAGGCCGGAGCGTCTTCGTCTTCCAGGTACATGCGGGTCAACAGCGGGTAACGCTCGTCTTCCGGTTCCGGGCCGTCACCCTTGAGGTCCTTGCTCAGCAGTTGGTGCAATTGCACGCGGTCGAGCAGCAGGTCGCCACTGCTGCCGGTCTTGGGGTTCCACAGGGCCTCGGCGACAAACAGCAGTCGCCCACCGGCCCGGGCCCAGTTGAGCAACTGGTCGGCCTGGCGCGGGGTCATGTTCGAGCGCTCGCCCAGCAGCATCAGGTTCTGTCCGCGCGGGTCGAGGCCGGGGAGGATGTCCAGGCTGTTGGCATGGGTGACCTTCAAGCCGCGTTGGCGTAGAAACTCTTCGGCGGCCAGGTAAGGGTTGGCGCGAGCTTCGGGTGAAGGGCCGTGGTCGATGACCTCGGTGTAGGGCGTGGCCTTGTGATAGAGGTAGAGGCCGCCGCCTGCGAGCACCGCCAACAGTGCCAGGCCGATCAGCCAGGACAGGCGCCGGTTCATCGGACGGCTCCCCGACCGAACAACTGTCGCCAGCCTTCACACAGTGCCTGTTGCTGATGGGGCGCTGGCAGGCGATGTCCGTAGGCGAGGTTCTGCCAGTGGCCGGTCAGCTCCTGGCTGAAGGTCTGGAGGGCCGGTTCCGCCAACTGGCCGAGCCGTTCCAGGACCTGGCCTTCGGTATCGGCGCTTTTCAAGGGCAGTTGATAGTCATGCAGCAGGCGGCTGAGCAGGCCACGGTAAAGCAGGCTCATGGCTTCGCGCGGCTGCTGGGGCCAGAGGGCTTCGGCGCTGGCGGCGATATCCTCGGGCAAGCTGTCGATGTCCAGCGCCAGGCCGAACAGTTGCGGCGTGGCGTTCGGGGCGGCTTTGGCCCGTGGCTTCGGGCGCCGGCCGACGAAGGTCTGCCAGCCATCCCGATAGCTCCAGGCCAACCAGGCCAGCAATCCGAACAGCGCGGCCCAGAGCAGGATCTCCAGGCCTTGGGCGAGTGTGCCGGCGATGCGGCTGTCAAAACGCTCCAGCAGGGCCTTCAGCCAGCCGGAAGAGGCTTTGTCGCCGGCCTTGGCGGACGCTTCGCCCAGTCGCCAGCGGGTGACGGTTTCCGGATTCCTGAACGGTGGCGCCTGCAACTGCGCCTGGATCGCGTCATGGGAGGCCTGGCTGGTCAGTGGTTGCTTGAGCAGTCGCGGGGTGTTCGGTGCCGGTGGTTCGGCGGCCATGACCGGTGACGCGAAGGGCATCGACAACAGGCCGACGCCGAGCAGCAGTGCGGCGACCACCGGCAGCAGGCGCTGGCGCAACTGGCGGAAAATCAGTTCGATATCCCAGGCTTCCAGCACCGTCCTGCGGTTGAGATAGAGGCTGAAGCCGCAGGCGATATAGATCGGCTCCCAGAGAATCAGGATCAGCGCGTAGAAGGCGTTGCTCAGGTGTTCCAGCCAGAGCCATTCATGCTGGGCGGCGAACAGCAGTTTCTGCCAGTGCCAGTCGATGTCGATCTGCCGGGGCAGCAACAGATAGAACAGCGCCATCAGGCCGATCCACAGGACATATTCCAGGTGCGCGCCGATCAGCGTCAGCCAGCGCGCCGCGCCCAGGCTCTGGGGCAGGAGTACCCGCAGGCGCTGCTGGCGGGCTTGGCCGTCGAGGCCTTCGAGTTGTTGCACCGGCAAGGTGAAACTGCGGCTCAGGCTCAGGCGGCGCCAGGTCAGGCTCGCCAGCAGTTGTGGCTTGAGCAGGCGCGGCCAGGCCTTGAGTGCCTGTTTCAGGGTCGGGGTATCGCCGAACAGGGCCGAGGACAGGATATACAGCGGCAAGCGCTCGAACGCCGGTTTCAGCCACCAGAACAGCAGCAGGGCGATGGAGGGGTGTTCCCAGAGCAGCAGGCTCAGGAGCGCGAAGACCGGCAAGGTGACCAGCGCCCAGGAGCCCATCAGCAAGCCGCGATGTTGCTGGGCCAGCAGCACGCCGAGGTCCATGGCTTCCCAGGTGTTGCGGGGGCGAATGGCAACGCTGGCGTCAGTCAGGCGCATGCTTGCTCCGTCCGGCCAACAGCAGATAAGCGCCTACCAGCAGCCAGAGTCCGGCGCCTACTGCATATTTGAGTCGTGGTGCGAGGTGGCTCATGGACGACCAGTAGGCCTCGATAAAGGCGGCGATCAGCAGGAACAGGATCACCCCGCCGACCATCTGGATGCTTTTCTGTGCGTTCAGGCGCAGGGCCTCGCCGCGGGACAGGCGTCCCGGTGCCACCAGTGCCCAGCCCAGTTGCAGGCCGGCGGCCCCGGACAGGACGATGGCGGTGAGTTCGAAGGCGCCGTGGCCGATGACAAAGGACCAGAAGGTCTGCCCGTAGCCGATCTGGGTCAGATGGCCGGCCACCGCGCCGATCGTCAGGCCGTTGAACAGCAGGAAGAACAGGCTGCCCAGGCCGAACAGCAGGCCGCCGGCGAAGGTCTGAAAGGCAATGCCGATGTTGTTCATGATGTAGTAGCCGAACATCACCCAGTTTTCGCTGGAGGCCCGTGCGACGGTGCGTCCCAGGCGACTGGCGGCGGGGTCGTACATGGCCTGCATGTCGGCCACCTGCTGTGGGCTGACGATGCTGTAGACCAGGTCCGGAAACAGATAGATCAGCAGGCCGGTCAGCCCCAGGCTGGCGAAGAACAGCACGCCGGCAACCACGACGAAAGGCCATTGCTCGCGCACCAGGCGAGGGAAACCGGCGAAGACGAAACCCAGCACCGAGGTACCGAGGTGACTGCGGTGCCGATAGAGTTGCTGGTGCCCGCGCAAGGCCAACTGTTGCAGGGCATCGACCAGATGGCTGCTGTAGCCGCGTTCCTGGGTCAGGGCCAGTTGTTGGCACAGGCGCCGGTAATGGGCGGGGAATTCGCGCAGGTCGGTGGCTTTCGCCTTGCCGCGTTCCATCTGCTCGAGCCATTGGGCAAAACGTTGCCACTCGGGCTGATGGCGGCTTTCAAAGAGGCTCTGTTTCATGGCGGGCCCAGCAGTCCGTGGGCAATGCCGTTCAACTCGGCCGCGGCCCGGGACGCCGGAACACCCAGGGGCGTAGCCAGCAGCGCCGCGAGTTCGCGGGTGCGTTCGGCGCTGAGGTCGCCCTGGCGTTCGGCGAAACTCAGCACGGCGCGCTGTTCCGCCAGGCGCAGGACGAAAGGCGCGCTACGGGGTGTCGCCTGGGGCAGGCTGGGGCGTGGCAGCGGTTGTTCACGATAGACCACCAGCGTGCCGCCGGCCAGGTCGCCGAGGCGCTTGAAGGTCGGGTGTTGCAGGCAACTGACGGCACCGAGGAAATAACCGAACGGCAGCATGTCGACAAAACGCAGCAGGTTACGGGTCAGGGAGGCGGCCCAGCCGATCGGCGTGCCGTCGTCATGCACGACCCGCAGGCCCATCATCTGTTTGCCCGGCGAGCGGCCCTGGTTCAGCACTTCGAACAGCACCATGTACCACCAACTGACGAGGAACAGCACGATCGAGCCGAGACCCAGGCCCAGCTTGCCCAGCAGCATCAACGCGCTCAGCAGGACACCGAGCAGCACACCGCGCACGCCCAGGTCGATGGCGAACGCCACTGCCCGCACGGGCAGGCCGGCCGGACGCAGGGGCAGGTCGATACCTTCCGGGGTTTCGACGCGATAGTGGGTGTCCAGGGGTGTTTGCAGCGCAGTCTTCCTTTTCGGTGCTGAAATCGACGGCAAGGTCGCAGGTCCTTGCGGACAGAGGCCCGATCCTAGCCAGCGGCGCCTGGCTAAGCAACTTAACTCTGTAATGAACGGTATCGAAGTAGCAGCGCCCAGTTGTTACGGGATGCTGGTCCGAGGGGGCGCTGAACGCCTAGACTGCATCGGTCTTCTGTTCAGGAACCTGCCGTGACCTCTATCTTCTGGTACGACTACGAAACCACCGGGATCAATCCGCGCTCCGATCGCGCCTTGCAGGTGGCAGGCATCCGTACCGATGCCGAGCTCAACGAGATCGATGAGCCGGTCAACCTGTATTGCCGGCCCAGCGAGGATATCCTGCCGCACCCGGCGGCGTGCATGATTACCGGTATCACCCCGCAGCAACTCGCCGCGCAGGGGTTGGTCGAGGCCGACTTCATGACCCGCGTGCACGCCCAACTGTCCCTTCCGGGTACCTGCGGTGCCGGCTACAACACCTTGCGTTTTGACGACGAAGTCACTCGTTACAGTCTGTATCGAAACTTTTTCGATCCCTATGCCCGCGAGTGGCAGGGCGGCAACAGCCGTTGGGACCTGATCGATGTGGTGCGGGCGGCCTACGCGCTGCGTCCGCAAGGTATCGTCTGGCCCGAGGACGATGGGCGGGTGACCCTCAGGCTTGAACGCCTGACCGCGGCCAATGGCATCGATCATGGTCATGCCCACGAAGCCTTGTCCGATGTGCGCGCCACCATTGCCCTGGCGCGGTTGATCCGCGAGAAACAGCCGAAGTTGTATGACTGGCTGTTTCAGTTGCGCAGCAAACAGCGGGTGATGGATCAGATTCGCCTGTTGCAGCCGATGGTGCATATCTCCGGACGTTTTTCGGCCGCGCGTCATTATCTGGGGGTGGTCCTGCCATTGGCCTGGCATCCGCGTAACCGCAATGCCTTGATTGTCTGTGATCTGTCCCAGGATCCGCAGCCGCTGTTGGACCTGGATGCCGATACCTTGCGCCAGCAGCTTTACATCCGCCATGAGGACCGCGCCGAAGGGCAACTGCCGGTGCCGCTCAAGTTGATTCATGTCAACCGTTGTCCGGTGGTGGCGCCGCTGAAGGTATTGCGTGCTGAAGATCAGCAACGTTTGCAGTTGGATATGGCGCTTTATGAAGCGCGTCGTCAGCAACTGACTGAGACCCAGGAAGTTTGGCGGGATAAAGTCCAGGCCCTTTATGCTGGCGAAGATTTTGCCCCCAGCGAGGATCCGGAGCAGCAGTTATACGACGGCTTTATCGGCGATCGCGACCGGCGTTTGTGTGAGCAAGTTCGCACTGCGGAGCCCGAGCAGTTGGCGCGTGGGCAATGGCCTTTCGATGATGAGCGGTTGCCGGAATTATTATTTCGTTACCGGGCGCGTAACTTTCCCGCCAGCCTGAGTGAAGAAGAGCAACAGCGTTGGCGTACATTCTGCCAGCAGCGTCTGACCGAGGCGGCCTGGGGCGCGCCGAATACCCTGGAGGATTTTACCGGACACCTCATGAAGTGTTTGCCGAATGCAACAGCGGCGCAGCGTCAGGTGCTGGAGCAGTGGCAGGACTATGCACTCTCTTTGTGCGAGCGGTTTAACCTGGCGGCCGGTTAAACAGGCGGCGATTAAATCGCAGGCAATAAAAAACGCCAGTGAACTGGCGTTTTCTCGTAGGTCGCGAATAGCGTCCGTGACCGGCTTGGCTTAGCCCAGCAGGGTAGCCCAGCTTTCAACCACGTCGCCGCCCCACTTGGCTTTCCACTCTTTCAGAGTCTTGTGGTTGCCGCCTTTGGTTTCGATCACTTCACCGTTGTGCGGGTTTTTGTATTGCTTGACCTTGCGTGCGCGCTTGGTGCCGGTGGTTTTCACGGCGCCGCGTACGGCTTTGCCGGCTTTGGCCTGTGGGTCCAGGATGTTGATGACATCTGGCAGAGCCTTGTTGTACTCGCCCAGCAGAGTGCGCAGTTTGCTTTCGAATTCCATTTCTTTTTTCAGCGCGCCGTCTTTTTCCATTGCAGCCATTTGGGCTTGCAGCTGTTCGATGGCGCTCTTGGTTTCGTTGTATTTCTGGATCAGGGACATGGACACTACCTTATGCTGAGTCAGGACGACAGGGGTACAGTGACGCAATAGTAGTCAGAGTATTTGAGCAAGTAAACATTTAATAGAAGGTTTATTGCATTTAATTTGAAACTTAAGCGTGACCTTGTCGCGGACTTAGAAGTTTTTGCGGCGCCGGCCAAGAGCTGTCTTGTTGCGGCGATGTTTGAATTATCTGCGGGGTGCGCCGGCTCACTCGGGAAAAGCCCACTACAAGTGAAGGGGGAAACCGGCGCCGGGGCGGGAGTGGGCGGGCGCTGCAACGAATACTGCAGTTTTTTCCCGTACTCGCTAGAATGGCGACCTTTGCGAAGTTCTGGAGTTCTCCCCTCATGCGCACTTTCCGGCTGGTGATTGCCTGCCCCGACCGCGTTGGCATCGTTGCCAAAGTCAGTAACTTTCTAGCGTCTTACAACGGTTGGATCACCGAAGCGAGTCACCACTCCGACAACCTCAGTGGCTGGTTCTTCATGCGCCACGAGATTCGTGCCGACAGCCTGCCGTTTGGTCTGGACGCCTTTCGTGAGGCATTTGCCCCGATTGCCGAAGAGTTTTCCATGACCTGGCGCATCACCGACACCGAGCAGAAGAAACGCGTGGTGTTGATGGCCAGCCGTGAATCCCATTGCCTGGCGGACCTGTTGCACCGTTGGCACAGCGATGAGCTGGATTGCCAGATCGCCTGTGTGATTTCCAACCACGATGACCTGCGCAGCATGGTCGAGTGGCACGGTATTCCTTACTACCACGTGCCGGTGAACCCGCAGGATAAAGAGCCGGCATTTGCCGAAGTCTCACGCCTGGTCAAACACCATGAGGCCGATGTGGTGGTACTGGCGCGCTACATGCAGATCCTGCCGCCGGAACTTTGCCACGAATACGCGCACAAGGTGATCAACATCCATCACAGCTTCCTGCCGTCGTTCGTCGGTGCCAAGCCTTATCACCAGGCGTCCCTGCGGGGCGTGAAGTTGATTGGGGCAACTTGCCACTATGTAACCGAAGAGCTGGATGCCGGCCCGATCATCGAACAGGACGTGGTTCGTGTCAGCCACAGTGATAGCATCGAAGACATGGTGCGTTTCGGCCGCGATGTCGAGAAGATGGTACTGGCCCGTGGCCTGCGTTATCACCTGGAAGATCGTGTGCTGGTGCACGGCAACAAGACCGTGGTGTTCTGACAGCCCGTTGACGGGCCTGGAGGTGTGGCAATGAGCGATCCACTCGACAAGGCAACCTCCAAGGCGCCGCCGACCGTGGGTGAAGGCTGTCTGAGCCGTTACGACACCGACGCCATGACCCCTGAAGACGGCACCGAGTTTCCCGGTGCCGCCGAACTCTGGCAGCAATTGCAGGAAGAGTCCGAGGCAGAAAAGCCCGCGGGCTCTTCTGCGCCGCTTAAATCCTGAAGCTGCCCACCAACTGCTTCAGCCGTGCCGCCTGCTGTTCCAGGTCGGCACAGGCCCGCAGGGTCGACTGCAGGTTTTCCACGCCTTCCTGATTGAGGGTGTTGATCTCGGTGATGTCCATGTTGATCGACTCGACCACCGAGGTCTGCTCTTCGGTGGCCGTTGCGACGGACTGGTTCATGCCATCTATCTCGCTGATCCGCTGGGTCACGCTGCTCAAGCGTTCGCCGGCCAGGTTGGCGATTTCCACGCTTTCCAGGCTATGGCGCTGGCTATGGCCCATGGTGCCGACCGATTCCCGGGCGCCGACCTGCAGTTCTTCAATCATGGTCTGGATCTGCTGTGCCGATTCCTGGGTGCGATGAGCCAGGTTGCGCACCTCGTCCGCGACCACCGCAAAGCCACGTCCGGCCTCACCGGCGCGTGCCGCCTCGATGGCGGCGTTGAGGGCCAGCAGGTTGGTTTGCTGGGAAATGCTGGTGATCACTTCGAGAATCTGCCCGATATTCACTGTCTTGCTGTTCAGCGATTCGATGTTGGTGCTGGAAGTGGCGAGCATTTCCGACAACTGGTGCATGGCCTTGATGCTGCGCTCCACCACCTGCTGGCCGTCTTCGGCCAGGCCGCGGGCATCGCTGGCCTGGTTCGAGGCCTGGGCGGCATTGCGGGCGATTTCCTGTGCCGCGGCGCCCAACTGGTTGATGGCCGCGGCGACACTGTTGGTGCGACTGGCCTGTTCATCGGAGTTGAGCATCGACGAGTTCGAGGCGCTGACCACCCGCAGGGCCACTTCATTGACCTGCTGGGTCGCCGAGGAGACTTCGCTGATCGAGGTGTGGATGCGTTCGACGAAGCGGTTGAAGGCGGTGCCGAGGATCCCGAACTCGTCCTGGGACTCGATCGTCAGGCGCCGGGTCAGGTCGCCTTCACCGTCGGCGATATCCTGCATGGCGCGGGTCATCACGTGCAGCGGTTGCATCAGTGCACGGATCAGCAGGCCGAGCAGGGCGATGATGATCAGTACCGCGATGGTGGTGGCGATCACGGCCGAGCTGCGGAAATTGCTGAGCATCGCAAAGGCCTTGTCCTTGTCCACGGACACGCCGACATACCAGCTTACCGAAGATAAACCCTTGATCGGGGCGAAGGCGACGATGCGCGTCTTGCCGTTGGCCACGGTTTCGCTGATCTCGTTGCCGATGCGCGGGGTGTCCTGGGGATAGACGTCGCTGAGGTTTTTCATCACCAGGGCCTTGTCCGGGTGCACCAGGATCTTGCCATCGGCGCTGACCAGGAAGGCGTAGCCGTTACCGTCGAAGCTCAAGGCATTGAGGCTGTCGGCGATGGCTTGCAGGCTCAGGTCGCCGCCCACCACGCCGACGCTCTGGCCGGCCTTGCGCACGGTGTTGACGATGGAAATCACCAACTGCCCGGACGCCAGGTCGATATAGGGTTCGGTCAGGGCCGAACCGCTGCTGTTCTCGGCACTCTTGTACCAGGGGCGGGCACGTGGGTCATAACCGTCGGGCATCTTGCTGTCCGGACGGATCATGAAGCTGCCGTCCTTGTTGCCCAGGTAGGCGCCCATGAAGGTCGATGTGATGGCCTTCTGTTCCAGCAGGTTGGAGACGTTGGCCGGGTCGGCGTTGAGGGCGACCGACTGGGACAGGTTTTCGATCAGCAGGCTGCGGCCGGCCAGCCAGGTCTGGATATTGTTGGCGGTGACGCCACCCATCTCATGCAGATAACTGTTGAGGTCGTCGCGGATCGCATTGCGTTGCAGGTAATCGTTGTACAGCGTGAAGAGCGCAAAGGCCGCCAGCACGATCAGCGACGCGGCCAGCAGGATTTTGTGACTGAATTTGAGGTTTTTGTTCATGGCTTTGGAGGTCCGCTGAGGTTTTGGGTGTCCAGGCAGGCGGTGGAGGTGGCGCGCGCTGGGCAGGGTTGAGCCTAAGCTGTTCCTCTGCTCCTTAAGGGCTCTTCTTAGGGGAGAACCGGATTGTTGTTTTGATTGTTTTATGGGGGAACGCCTTGCTATCGACCAGGCAGGCGCAAAGATTAACCAGCGCGGCAGGGTTCTGCCGGACGGGCAACCTCGATGGATTTTTTGCCAGGTCTGGGGCTGAAGCCAACGATGGGGCGGGCGATCAGATGGCGACTCAGGCCTTGGGCTTGGCGTGGCTGGCCAGGCGCTCGAGGGCGGCGCGCAGGTTCGGGTCGCTGATGCCGTTGGCGGTGTCCTGGATGGTTTGCGCCGCATTCATGGACAAATCCATGGTGTGGCCCACGGCGCCCTGGGGAACGGTCGGCGGCTGCACCTTGAACAGGATGCGGGTCAGGCTTTCGAAGACATCGAACGCCTGTAGTTGCCGTTGCAGGCGTTTTTGCTGGTAGCGCAGGCGGGTCGCCCAGTGCCCGTCGGTCACGATCAGCAGCAGGCTGCCTTCGCGCCACGAAGCCACGTGGCAGTGTTCGCGGGCGGCGGGTTGCAGTTGGCTTTCCACCAGGCGCTGCAAATGCGCAAGGCGTTGGGCATGGCCGAAAATGGCTTTCAGCGGCTTGGCTTCGCGAAGCAGGGCGGCGGGAGCCCGGGCCGTGAGAGGGCGAAATGCCATGATTCAGACACCTGAAGAAACAGAGTCGCCATGGTATCAGAAGCGTCCACTCTACCTGCGGCCATTGATGTGAATCGTCTTTGGCCCTAAAGTCCGCGGTTAACGTCTGCACTCGATGGCTTGAAGTTCGGGAAAAAGACCTTATTTTAGAGTGGCCCCGTCACAGCGCTGTGCCAGCATCGTGGATTAACGCCACTTTCCTCACCATCGTTTCCGGGTAGAATACTCGTTCGCATGCGGCCATGAGGGCTGCTCGGGCGACTCACGGGGCCGCCCTCCATCCCTATGTGTGGAAGAACCTGCCGATATGTTTGCGCCTTTGTTAAAGAAACTTTTTGGAAGCAAGAACGAGCGTGAAGTCAAACGCATGCTCAAGACGGTACAGATCGTCAATGCCTTCGAAGAGCAAATGGTGGCCCTTTCGGACGAGCAGTTGCGTGCCAAGACCGGAGAGTTCAAGGCTCGCATAGCCCAAGGTGAGACACTCGACACACTCCTGCCCGAAGCCTTTGCGGTCGCCCGCGAAGCCGGCAAGCGGGTCATGGGCATGCGCCACTTCGACGTGCAACTGATCGGCGGCATGACCTTGCACGAAGGCATGATCGCGGAAATGCGCACCGGTGAGGGTAAAACCCTCGTGGCGACCCTGGGCGTCTACCTCAACGCGCTGTCCGGCAAGGGCGTGCACGTGGTCACGGTGAACGACTACCTGGCCCGCCGCGACGCCAACTGGATGCGTCCGCTCTATGAATTCCTCGGCCTGACGGTCGGCGTGGTCACGCCGTTCCAGCCGCCGGAAGAGAAGCGTGCCGCCTACGGCGCCGACATCACCTACGGCACCAACAACGAATTCGGTTTCGACTACCTGCGCGACAATATGGCGTTCAGCATGGAAGAGAAGTTCCAGCGCGAGCTGAACTTCGCCGTGATCGACGAAGTCGACTCCATCCTGATCGACGAAGCCCGTACCCCGCTGATCATCTCCGGCCAGGCCGAAGACAGCTCGCGTCTGTACACCGAGATCAACAAGCTGATCCCGCGCCTCGTGCTGCACGTCGAGGAAGTGGAAGGCGTGGTGACCAAGGAAGGCCACTTCACCGTCGACGAGAAAACCCGTCAGGTCGAGCTGAACGAAGCCGGTCACCAGTTCATCGAAGAGATGCTGACCCAGGTCGGCCTGCTGGCCGAGGGCGAGAGCCTCTATTCGGCGCACAACCTGGGCCTGTTGACCCACGTATATGCCGGCCTGCGCGCCCACAAGCTGTTCAACCGCAACGTTGAATATATTGTCCAGGAAGGCCAGGTTGTCCTGGTCGACGAACACACCGGCCGGACCATGCCCGGTCGTCGCCTGTCCGAGGGCCTGCACCAGGCCATCGAGGCCAAGGAAAACCTCAATATCCAGGCCGAAAGCCAGACCTTGGCGTCGACCACCTTCCAGAACTACTTCCGTCTGTACACCAAGCTGTCCGGCATGACCGGTACCGCGGACACCGAAGCGTTCGAGTTCCACCAGATCTACGGCCTGCAAGTGACGGTCATCCCGCCGAACAAGCCGTTGGCGCGCAAGGACTACAACGACCTGGTGTTCCTCACCGCCGAAGAGAAGTACGCGGCGATCATCACCGACATCAAGGAGTCCCTGGCACAGGGCCGTCCGGTGCTGGTGGGGACGGCGACCATCGAGACCTCCGAGCACATGTCCAGCCTGCTCAACCAGGAGAACATCGAGCACAAGGTCCTGAACGCCAAGTTCCACGAGAAGGAAGCGGAAATCATCGCCCAGGCCGGCCGTCCTGGCGCCCTGACCATCGCCACCAACATGGCCGGTCGCGGTACCGACATCCTGTTGGGCGGTAACTGGGAAGTCGAAGTGGCGGCCCTGGAAAACCCGACGCCTGAGCAGATCGCCCAGATCAAGGCCGACTGGCAGAAACGTCACCAGCAGGTGCTCGAATCGGGCGGCTTGCAGGTGATCGCTTCCGAGCGTCACGAATCCCGTCGTATCGACAACCAGCTGCGCGGTCGCGCCGGTCGTCAGGGTGACGCCGGTTCCAGCCGTTTCTACCTGTCCCTGGAAGACAGTCTGATGCGTATCTTCGCCTCGGACCGGGTGAAGAACTTCATGAAGGCCCTGGGCATGCAGCCTGGCGAAGCGATCGAGCACCGCATGGTGACCAACGCCATCGAAAAGGCCCAGCGCAAGGTCGAAGGCCGCAACTTCGACATTCGCAAGCAACTGCTCGAGTTCGACGACGTCAACAACGAACAGCGTAAAGTGATCTATCACATGCGTAACACGTTGCTGGCCGCCGACAATATCGGTGAAACCATCGCCGACTTCCGTCAGGACGTGCTCAACGCCACAGTCAGCGCCCATATTCCTCCACAGTCGCTGCCTGAGCAGTGGGACGTGGCGGGCCTGGAAGCGGCCCTGCAGAACGATTTCGGTGTGCAACTGCCGATCCAGCAATGGCTCGACGAAGACGATCACCTGTACGAAGAGACCCTGCGCGAGAAGCTGCTCAGCGAGCTGCTGCTGGCGTACAACGAAAAAGAAGAGCAGGCCAGCGCCGAAGCGCTGCGCACCTTCGAGAAGCAGATCGTGCTGCGTGTGCTCGACGACCTGTGGAAAGACCACCTGTCGACCATGGATCACCTGCGTCACGGCATCCACCTGCGTGGTTATGCGCAGAAGAACCCGAAGCAGGAATACAAGCGCGAGTCGTTCACCCTGTTCTCCGAGCTGCTGGACTCGATCAAGCGCGATTCGATCCGCGTCCTGTCCCACGTCCAGGTACGTCGCGAAGATCCGATCGAAGAAGAGGCGCGCCTGCGTCAGGAAGCCGAAGCCCTGGCCCAGCGCATGCAGTTCGAGCACGCTGAAGCCCCAGGCCTGGATGCGCCGGAAATCCTCGGTGAAGAAGTCGATGTCGCCCTGGCTACCGCGCCGGTTCGCAACGAGCAGAAGCTGGGCCGTAACGAACTGTGCTACTGCGGTTCGGGCAAGAAGTACAAGCACTGCCACGGTCAGATCAGCTAAGGTCTTTACCGGATATTGAGTTAAGTTACCTGCGCCGCGACCGGCATAGCCGTCGCGGCGTTTTTCCATTTGAAACACTGCCCCTGTGACGGCAGTGCAGACATCACACTGAAAGGAGCGCATTCATGGCTGTTGGTCTTGGTCCTTTGCCCACGTTGCACCCGGTTGCCGGTTTTGAACTCGGTATCGCCTCGGCCGGCATCAAGCGCCCTGGGCGCAAGGATGTGGTAGTGATGCGCTGTGCCGAAGGTTCCACGGTGGCGGGGGTGTTCACCCTCAACGCGTTTTGCGCAGCTCCGGTGATCCTGGCCAAGCAGCGTGTCCAGGGCAACGTGCGTTATCTGTTGACCAACACCGGCAACGCCAACGCCGGGACCGGTGAGCCGGGCCTGGCCGCCGCCGTGCGGACCTGCGCCGCGCTGGCCGAGTTGACCGGGGTCGACGAAAGCGCAGTACTGCCATACTCCACCGGGGTGATCGGCGAGCCGTTGCCCGTGGAAAAAATCGAAGGCGCCTTGCAGGCGGCCCTGGATGACCTGTCCGTGGACAACTGGGCCGCTGCCGCCACCGGCATCATGACCACCGATACCCTGCCCAAGGGCGCCAGCCGCCAGTTCCAGCATGACGGCGTGACCATTACTGTCACCGGGATCAGCAAGGGCGCGGGGATGATCCGCCCGAACATGGCGACCATGCTCGGTTACATCGCCACCGACGCCAAGGTCTCCCGCGAGGTCTTGCACAGCCTGATACTGGACGGTGCCAACAAGTCGTTCAACCGCATCACCATCGACGGCGACACCTCGACCAACGACTGCTGCATGCTGATCGCCACCGGTCAGGCCGGGCTGCCGGAAATCACCGAGGCCCGTGGTCCGCTGTTCGACGCGCTGAAAAAGGCCGTGTTCGAAGTCTGCATGGACGTGGCCCAGGCCATCGTCCGTGACGGCGAGGGCGCGACCAAGTTCGTCACCGTTGAAGTCAACGGCGGCGGCAATCACCAGGAATGCCTGGATGTCGGTTACACCGTGGCGCATTCGCCGCTGATCAAGACCGCGCTGTTCGCCTCCGATCCGAACTGGGGTCGTATCCTCGCCGCCGTCGGCCGTGCCGGCGTGCCGGACCTGGATGTGAGCAAGATCGACGTATTCCTCGGCGAAGTCTGTATTGCCAGCCGTGGTGCCCGTGCGGCGAGCTACACCGAAGAGCAGGGTTCGGCGGTAATGGCCCGGGAAGAAATCACCATTCGTATCGAATTGGGCCGTGGCCAGTGCAGTGAAACCATCTGGACCACCGACCTGTCCCACGAGTACGTGAAGATCAACGCGGAATACCGCACCTGATCCACAGGTTCGAGCAGGAGGTTTCAACGTGAAACGCGTTCATGTGGCGGCGGCGGTCATCCGCGGTGTTGACGGTCGCATCCTGATTGCCCGCCGGGCGGATACCCAGCACCAGGGCGGTCTCTGGGAGTTTCCCGGTGGCAAGGTCGAGGACGGCGAAGCCGTCCAGGTGGCCCTGGCCCGCGAGCTCCAGGAAGAACTGGGCATCGTGGTCAGTGCTGCCCGACCGTTGATCAAGGTGCGGCACGATTACCCGGATAAGCAGGTCTTGCTGGATGTCTGGGAAGTTTCGGCTTTTACCGGCGAACCCCACGGTGCCGAGGGCCAGCCGCTGGCCTGGGTCAGCGCGCGGGAGCTGGCGGACTACGAGTTTCCGGCGGCCAACCAGCCGATCGTCGCGGCGGCGCGTTTGCCGGCTGAGTACCTGATTACCCCTGACGGCCTGGAGACCCCGCAGTTGCTCAAGGGGATCCAGAAGGCGATTGCCGGTGGAATCAAGCTGGTCCAGTTGCGGGCGCCGAACGGTTATGACCCGAAGTACCGCGATCTTGCGGTGGACGCTGTGGGGTTGTGTGCGGGCAAGGCACAGCTGATGCTCAAGGGGCCTTTCGAGTGGCTGGGGGACTTCCCGTCGGCGGGATGGCACCTGACGGCCGCGCAGTTGCGCAAGTACGCCAGTGCCGGGCGGCCGTTGCCGGCGGAGCGCTGGCTGGCGGCTTCGTGCCATAACGCTGAAGAGCTGGCCCTGGCCGAGCAGATGGGCGTGGATTTTGTCACGCTGTCGCCGGTGCAGCCGACGCAGACCCATCCGGAGGCGCAGCCTTTGGGTTGGGAGCAGGCCGGGCAGTTGATCGCGGGCTTCAACAAGCCGGTGTATCTGCTGGGTGGCGTTGGGCCGGACGAGCGCTCACTGGCCTGGGAAACCGGCGCACAGGGCGTGGCCGGCATTCGGGCGTTCTGGCCGCAATAACTACGCCTTACCTTGTAGGAGCAGAGCTTGCTCGCGAAGCTTTTGGCGGCCTTAAGGGCCCTCTTCACGGGCAAGCCCTGCTCCTGCAAGGCTCGGTGTTAGCTCCTCAATGGGAGACCGGCTTCTTCGCCGCCTCCCACAATATCTCGGCAATCTTCTCGCGCCGCGCAATCAGCCGCGCCGCCACAAACAGCAAGTCCGACAGCCGGTTGATGTAAGCCAGGCCAACCTCACCCAAAGGTTCAACCGCATTCAACTGCTGGCAACGCCGCTCGGCGCTGCGGGCCTGGCTGCGGCAGATATGCGCTTGGGAAATCAGCATCGAACCACCCGGCAGGATGAAGTTTTCCAGCGGGCCCAATTCTTCGTTCCAGCGATCAATGGCGATTTCCAGGCGCTGGATCTCGGCCGCATCAAGGGCCTGGTAAGTCGGCATCGCCAGTTCACCGCCCAGATCGAACAACCGATGCTGAACCGGTGCCAGCACTTCGATCAGTTCATTCAGCTCCGGATGAATCACCACCAGCTCCGCCAGCCCGGCCAATAGCAGCCCCAGCTGGCTGTTGAGCATATCGACCTCGCCGATGGCTTCGATCCGCGGATGGTCCTTCGGCACCCGGCGTCCATCGCCCAGTCCCGTTTCCCCGGCGTCGCCGGTGCGTGTGTAAATCTTCGACAGACGAAAACCCATGCTCAAGACTCCGCTTTGCTCAGTTCGGGAAGCGCTGCCTGGCTGCCGGCCAACGGCAGGCGCAGGGTCACGCAGGTGCCTGCGCCCGGCGTCGATTGCACTTCCATCTGGCCTTTATGGTTATTGGTGATGATGAAGTAGGACACCGACAGGCCCAGCCCGGTGCCCTGGCCGATTTCCTTGGTGGTGAAGAAGGGTTCGAAGGTCCGCTTGCGGATATGCTCCGGCATGCCGACGCCGTTGTCCTCGACCTGGATCTCGGCCCAGGGCGGGTTCAGGCGGGTGCGCAGGGTAATGCGCCCGGGTTCGCTGTCGTCCGCGCGCTGGTGGATGGCCTGGGCGGCGTTTTTCAGCAGGTTCAGCAGCACCTGTTCCAACTCGTTGGCGGTGCCCGGGACCGGGCCCAGTTGCGGGTCGAACTGGCGGATGATCGCCTGGCCCTTGAAGTCGAAGCCGATGGCCAGGTCGAAGTCATTGCCGGCGATTTCCACCGCCTGGTCGATCAGCGCCGGCAGGTCGCAGGGTGCCATCTCGCGGTTGCTGCGTCGGCTGAAGCTGAGCATATGGGTAACGATCTTCGCCGCCCGCGCGCCGGCCTGCTGGATACCGTCGAGCAACTGCGGCACCTCACGGCTTTGCAGGTAGCGGTTGACGGTGTCCAGGTCGATACCGGCCTGTTGTGCGTATTCGAGGTTCTTCGGCAGTTCCGAGGACAGGCGTCGGCGGATGTTCTGCACGTTGTGCAGAATGGCCCCCAGGGGGTTGTTGATTTCGTGGGCCATGCCCGCGGCCAGGCCGCCGACCGAGAGCATTTTTTCCGATTGCACCATCATCTCCTCCAGCGACAGGCGCTGGGAGATATCGTCGATGCGGATCACCACACCGCGCCCGGCGCCGCCCATCAGCGGGTAGAAGGTCAGGGCGTAGTGGCGGGCTTCGTCGTCCTTGACCCAGGTCACCCGTTCGATCTTCGCCACACTGTGTTGTTCGACGGTTTCCTTGAGCTGCGGCAGGAACGGCTTGAGCGGTTCGAAGGCGAGGAAGATCGGCTGGTTCAGCGCTTCATCCAATGGCGTACCGGAGAGGGCGCTGGCTTCCTGGTTCCATTGGGTGACATAGAGCTGCTCATCCAGGGCGATCAGGGCCGAGGGCATGGAGTCGATGATGCTGTTGAGGTAGTTCTGGAAGCCCGTGAGCTTCTTCTCGATCTTGCTGCGTACCTGGACTTCGAGTTCCAGCTTGCGGTTGGTGTGGCGGGTTTCCTCGGCCAGCCCCTGGGCCTGGTCGTAGGCGGCCTGGGAGTCGTCGCGGGCGCGCTTGAGCTGCTGCTCCCGGGCCTCGATGCGCGACAGCATGGTGTTGAAGGCTTCGGCCAGGCTGCCGATTTCGTCGTGGTTGCCGCGCGAGGCCCGCAATGAGTAGTTCTCTTCCCGGGTGACCTGGCGCGACAGTTCTTCGAGTTCGTGGATCGGCCGGGTGATCAGGCGCTTGATCTGGCGGGCGATGATCAGCCACAGCAGGATACTGAAGGTCAGGATGCCGAGGCTGGCGGTCAGGGTGCCGGTATAGAACGCCACCGGCAATTCGCTGCTGGCCACCAGCAGCAGGTGCCCGGGTGCCGAGCCCGGACGTGGCATCTCGATGACCTGGTTGCTGCGAAACTCGGTCAGGCGCCAGGCTTCGATATGGCGAAAGCGCTCCGGCAGCTTCAGGTGATCGCCGTGTTGCAGCTGCGCCATGCGATTGCCCGGGCCGTCATAGATGGCGGCGGCGCGCAGCGGCGAGTAGCTGTCGAGTTCCTTTAACAGGGCTTCGGCGGCTTCCGGCGAGTCGAGGGCCTGGCTGATCAGGTTCGGGCTCGACACCAGCCGACCGATGGTCTGCAAGGCCTGGGGCGCCATGCTCTCCTGGGAGATCCAGTAGGCGGCACTGATGAACGTCAGGTTGGCGACCAGCAACACGGTGGTCAGCAGGACCAACAGGGCGGCGAGGAGTTTCTGGCCGACCGGCAGGTTTTCGAGGCGCTGGCGCAGAGGCATCTGTTGTCCTGTTTCGAGAGGCGAATGGTGGCCGGCGGGGTTCGACCGCCGTGCCGTCCATGAGTGTATCAAACCGTCGCCTGGGCCCGGTCTTTTGCGCGGGGCGGCTTATGTTGACGAACTCAGGTGCTGGGCAAGCTCTTTGCCATCAGATGGGCCACCAGCCGGTTGTACAGGCGGCTCAGGTGCGGCAGGTTGCGGTGATGACGGGCCGCTGCCGCGCAGGCATAACCCAGCAGGTAGCCGATCTCGGTGCGCCGCCCCTGGGCGACGTCCTGGTGCATGGAGGAGTAGTTCGCCGCAGTGGCCTGGATCACCCGTTCCACTTCGCTCTGCAGGTCCAGGGCGGCGGCCGGCTGACCACAGCACTCGAGCAGTTCGGTCAGTTCGGCGCAGAGCGTGGCGACTTCACAATGATGTTCCAGCAAGCCGCCGTTGCGGCAATCGTAGAGCACCGTCAGCGGATTGATGGCGCAGTTGAGCGCCAGCTTGCGCCAGAGCCGGGTGAGGATCTGGGTGTTCCATTCGTGGGGAATGCCCGCCAGCGTCAAGTCATCGAGCCAGTAGGGCGGTTGCGGATGGGCTACGTCCCCCAGCCAGGTGAAACCATGACCGGCGAACACCACCCGCCAGTCGCCGTCGCGAAAGGCGCCTTCGGTGCTGGAGGCGAACAGGCAGCGGGCGTGGGGTGCCCGGGCCGCAACGGCGTCCTGGCTGCCGAGGCCGTTTTGCAACAGCACCAGCTCGGCACCGGAGGCGATTCGCGAGGCGAGGCGGGCGACTGCGGCCTCGGCGTCGTAGGCTTTGCACGCGACCAGCAGGCGCTGGATGGGGGCTGTGCTGTCGGGTGTTTCGGCCGCAATCGCAAAGTGTTGTTCCCGGCCCTGTTCGACCAGGGTCAGGCCGCCTGCCGCTTCGTAAGCCGCCAGCCGCGCCGTATCGCGCAGAATCAAGGTGACCGGCAGGCCGGCCCTGGCCAACCGGGTGGCCCACAGGCTGCCCAGGCTGCCGGCGCCCAGGACATGCCAGTGGGTGCTCATCAGCTGCGCGCCGGTAGGCGTTTGGCGCTGACCACGCCGCCGGCATAGGACTCGAGCAGCAGGCGCTCGGCCTCGTCGAACAGGGTTTGCGGGTCCAGCGGGAAGCACTTGCTGTCCAGGCCGATCAGGCTGATGCCGGCCTTGAGCTCGATGGGGCCTGCGTTGGTCATGAAGGTCTTGAGGTTCAGGCCTTCATGCAGGCGCTTGAAGCTGCTCGGGGCACATTCCTGCAGGTCGGCCGGCAAGGTCATCAGGACGAAGTGCCGCTCGTCCAGGCGCGCCAGTACATCCAGTGGCCGCACCAGTTGTTGCAGGCGGCGGGCGATGGCTTGCAGCAGTTCGTCGTAGAGGTCGTTGCCATATTGGCGTTGCAGCGACTCGGCCTGTTCGATCCCGATCAGCAGATAGCAGATGGCGCCGCCGCGGGCCTGGACCTGGCGCAGGCTGTCGCTGAGCTTCTGGCGCAGGTAGCGGGCATTGCCCAGACCGGTCAGGGAATCCACCAGGTTGCGCTGTTCGAGGCTGGCGATGTTCTGGCGCAGCAGGCGATTTTCCTGGCGCAGGCGCTGCAAGGTGTTGCACAGGCGGTCGGCGGCGAACACCCGGGTCAGCAGGTGGCGGTCGACATCGACGGGGGCGAGCAGGTCGTCGATGTCATTGTCCGAGGTCTCGTCCAGCAACAGCGAGGGCGATTGGTCGCTGATAAGGATCACGTAGGTGTAGTGATCGTTCATCTCGTCCCTTTGTCGGACCTTGGCGGCCAGCGCCAGACCCGCGCTTCCCGCGCAGATCAGCAGGCCGGCGGCCCGCTGGTCGAATTGCTCCAGTGCCAGGATACCGTCATTAGCCTGACGAATATCCTGATAACCCGCACGCTGGAGGCTGCTGCCCAGTGTACTGCTGGCCAGATTCTCATCACTCACCAGCAAAATGCTCAGATCCGGGTTCGGCATGGGTGACTCACAAGTGAATGAGTGGGAAGAACCGCTATAATGCTCGCGGATTTTAACCGTCAAACCAGGCGCGCTCCATCGGTATTGAGCGGCGCCGATTTTATTTTGGAGAAATACGATGCCGTCGTTCGACGTGGTATCCGAACTGGACAAGCACGAAGTCACCAACGCCGTCGAGAACGCCGTCAAGGAACTGGACCGTCGTTATGACCTCAAGGGCAAAGGCTCCTTCGAGTTCAAGGACAAGGAGCAGACCATCATCCTGACCGCTGAAGCCGAGTTCCAGCTCGAAGCCATGCTGGAGATCCTGCGCATGTCCCTGGTCAAGCGCAAGATCGACGTCAAATGCCTGGAAATCAAGGACGCTTACGCGTCCGGCAAGCTGATGAAGCAGGAAGCGACCTTCAAGGAAGGGATCGACAAGGACACCGCGAAGAAAATCGTCGCGCACATCAAGGACGCCAAGCTCAAGGTCCAGGCCGCCATCCAGGGCGAGCAGGTACGGGTCACCGGCAAGAAGCGCGACGACCTGCAGGAGGCCATTGCCAACCTGCGGGCCAAGGAATTCGACGTGCCTGTGCAATTCAACAATTTCCGCGACTGATCTAGGCTGTCAGGGAACCTCTGGGAATTATCGGCGTCGGAGGGCCCAGCCACGGCGAAACGATGGGCCGCCCAGCGCGGCAGGCATCGTTTCGCCGGGTCATCGCATGGTAACCGGAGAGAACAATGGATTTGAACGCGCAAGTGGATCAGTTGGTGAAGGCCTCCCAGGCCTGGATCCCGATGATCATGCAATACGGCAGCCGTGTGCTGCTGGCCATCGTCACCCTGTGCATCGGTTGGTGGTTGATCAACAACCTGACCCACCGCGTGGGCAAGCTGCTGGCGTTGCGCAATGCCGACCTGGCGTTGCAGGGTTTTATCAGCAGTCTGGCGAACGTCATCCTCAAGGTGCTGCTGATCGTCAGCGTGGCGTCGATGATCGGCGTGGAGACCACCTCCTTCGTCGCGGCCATCGGTGCGGCGGGCCTGGCCATTGGTCTGGCGTTGCAGGGCAGCCTGGCGAATTTCGCCGGTGGGGTGCTGATCCTGCTGTTCCGGCCGTTTCGTATCGGTGACACGATCACCGCGCAAGGGGTGACCGGGACGGTGGACAGCATCCAGATTTTCCACACCATCCTGCGTACCGGCGACAACCAGACGGTGATCATGCCCAACGGCAACCTGTCGAACGGCATCATCACCAACGCCAACCGTCAGGCCACCCGCAAGGTGGTGTTCGATGTCGGCGTGGATTTCCAGGCGAACCTGCAGGAGGCCCGCGAGGTGCTGCTGGAGATGGCCAAGGATCCACGGGTATTGGCCGATCCGGCGCCGGCGGTGGTGGTGTCCGCGCTGGGGGCTCATTCAATCACGATGTCCTTGCGGGTATGGGTCAATACCGCCGATTACGGCGATGTCACCTTCCTGTTCAATGAGCAGGTGCGCGATCGTTTGAAAGCGGTGGGCATCGAGATTCCGTTTCCGCAGCATGTGGTGCGGATGTTTTCGGAAGAGTCGGTGAAGTAATCGAGGTGCTGGTGCCTGGCCGTTGGTCGGGCATCAGGGATCGAGAGTTGGGGATTGATACAGGGGGCCAGAGCCCCCTTTTTTTGCAGCCGTAGTCAAAGGGCTGCTCAATCAACCTGAACTCAGGCTAGCAAGCGGGCCTCGGTCTGGCCGTAGCGCAAGGTTTTTTCATCGGCGTTGAAGCAGCCGGTGTGCTCGTCCCGGCCCTGCAGCACAAAGCGGGCGTCCGAACGCCCCAGGGTGGCGGCCGCCTGCTGGCTGTTCTGCCCAATCACGCCTTTTTGCTGGCGGTTGATGATCACCCCCAGGCGCGTGTCGGCAAAGTCTTTCATCATCCAGGCGTCGCCATCGCTGTCACCGAACACCAGGGTTGGGCCATAGCCTTTTTGGGCTACAAACACATTCTGGATACCGACGGTCTTGCCCGGCCCCCAGTTGAAGTGCCAGTCCTTTTTATACACATTGGTGTATTTTCCATCGACCATTTCCAGCTTCAGGCCGAGGACATTTTCCGGCGGCAGCCCGTAGCCGTATTTCGGATCGCAGGCAAAAACCCGCACCACGTCGTCGATCGATGCAGTGGAGATGTAGACATCAAAACCGTTGGTCCGCAAAGTTTCCATCAAGACTGCAATTTCGGCATGCACGCGCATGCCGTAGAAATGCACCGGCGCAACTCGGCCCGCACGGCCAGGTAACTCTGCGCTGCTGTGGATAGGCGCCTGGCGCAATGCCTCGCTCAAGTTGTATTCAATGGAGTCGCAGACCATCGCCTGCAGTTCGGCTGTGGTGAAATTCTTGTAGAAATAGATGATCCACTTGTAGCCCACTTCCATCGGGTAGGTATCGCACAGCGCACCGTACAAAAAGTAGAACTTTGCGCGGAAGTTCTGGAACTGCGCGGTGGCCCGAATGGCCTCCAGGGGCTGCGTGCCACCCAGGGCTGCGCTGTGCGTGTACAGCCACTGGTAGGCCTCGTTGATGTCGGCCGCCAGATCTTCCATTGAGACACGCTGGCCGTCCAGATTGGTGTAATCGGCGTGGAACAAGCCGTCTGGCACGTCCTGGTGCAGAACTTCGGCAAACTCGCTCGGCGTCAGCTTGAACCGCAAGTTTTCGGCCTGATACAACAACAGCGATTCTTCGGTGTCGTTCATGATGCAGGTATTGTCCCAGTCGAACACCGCATACGGTTTTTGGGCTGGGTTGTAACCGGCACTGCGGCAGCCCCAGGTTTGCAGCACCTGGTTGATGGCCTTCCGGTTGGCCGCAGACCAGCCCGAGGGTTGCGCGGGCAATGCAAAGTTGTCGATCGTCATGCTCAGGCCGTTTCTTCCAGTACCAAAAGATTATCGAATGAGAAACCCAGGGTGATGTTCTCGCCGCGCTGGGGCAGCGCACGGTGTGGATCGTTGAACACGTCGAGTGAGATCACTACTGTGTCCATGCGTACCCGGATACGCACGACGGCGCCGAGGAAATCAACGTCCTCCACCATCGCCGCCAGCGAGTTGCGCCCTGATGTCGGCGGCTCCAGCACGATGGCTTCGGGGCGGATCGCCAGCGCACGGGTTTGGCCTGCGGCGGCATCAACGATAGGGTTCGATGTCACCAGAGGCTGATCACCCACGGAGATTTTACCTGCGGCGGCATCCACCACCACGCCGGACAGCAGATTCAGCGTACCGACAAACGAGGCCACAAAAGGGGTGCGCGGGAAGTTGTAGACCTCGCTCGGCGTGCCGATCTGTTCAACCCGGCCTTCGCTCAGTACGACGATGCGGTCCGAGATCGACAAGGCTTCTTCCTGGTCATGGGTAACGAAGACCGAGGTGATGCCCAGCTCGCGCTGCACGGCACGGATCTCTTCGCGCAGCGAGACACGGATCTTGGCGTCCAGCGCGGACAGGGGCTCGTCCAGCAGCAGCACCTGGGGCTTGCCGGCGAGTGCGCGGGCCAAGGCCACGCGTTGTTGCTGGCCACCCGACAGTTGCCAGGGATAACGCGCGCCCAGGGCCGCGAGGCCGATGAGCTTGAGCATTTCGGTGACGCGCTCGTGGATCTGCTCCGCGGGCATCTTGGCCACCTTCAGGCCAAAGCCGATGTTCTCGGCCACCGTCATATTGGGGAACAGCGCGTACGACTGGAACACCATGCCGATATTGCGCTGGTTGGTCGGCGTGTGGGTCACATCCTTGCCGTCGAACTTGATGGCGCCGCCCGAGGGGCTCTCGAACCCGGCCAACATGCGCAAAATCGTCGTCTTGCCGCAACCCGACGGACCCAGAAAGGTGATGAACTCGCCACGGGCGATATCCATCGTGAAGTCATGCACCGCGGTCTGAGCGCCAAAGGCTTTTTTCAGGTGGGAGATTTCGAGGAAGGCCATGGGATGTTTTTTCCGTCAATTAAGGTTTTGCGTTCTTGGCATTGCGCCCGAACACCTGGATCAAGCCCATGGAGGCCCAGGTAATCATGAAGGCCATCACCGCCAATGCGGACGGCTCGTACGCCTTGTTGGCGCCCACCAGTTGCAGGTAAGGCCCGAACGCGGGGCGGTTCAACAGGCTGGCCATGGTGAACTCGCCGATCACCACGGCAAAGGTCAGGAAGGCACCCGACAGAATCGCCGAACGCAGATTCGGGAAGATCACCTTGAACAGAATGGTGAAAGTACCTGCGCCCAGCGCCTCGGCGGCCTCTGTCAGGGTACGGACATCGATGGTGCGCAAGCCGGTATCGATAGAGCGGTACATATAGGGCAGCGACAAGGTGACGTAGCTGCACACCAGCAGGAAGTCGGTCGAGCGCTCGTTGCCGGTCAGCGGTATCCACGAGTTGCTGCCAAAGATGCGCAGATAACCAAACACGATGACGATGGCCGGGATGACCAATGGCAGCAAGGTGATGAACTCCACCAACGGGCGCAGCTTGGGCAGACGCAATTGCACCCAGTAGGCAGTGGGTACGACCAGCAGCACGCCGACCACAATGGTGATGAGCGCCATCAGGATCGAATAGCCAAAGGTGGCCTGGAACTGAGGGTCGCTAAACACCACCCGGTAGGCTTCGAAGCTGTATTCGCCGCGCAGCATGCGCAGGCTGAACTCAAAAGTGGCCAGCAGTGGGATCAGGAAATAGCTGGTGCCCACGCCGATGGCGATCCAGGCACCCAAGCGAGAGGTGGGTTTCATTTGCGGCCCTTTTCCGATTTGCTGCGCAGCCAGATATAGCCCGCGTTGGATACCCCGGTAATCACCACCATGCCCAGCGCCAGCGCATAGCCCAGGTTCGGGTTGTGCAACACGTCGCCGCGGATCTGTGCATAGAGCAGGATAGGGACGATGTTCAGCGAGCTGCCGGTCAGGGCATAGGCCGTGGCCACCGCGCCAAAGGCGTTCGCGAACAGCAGCAGCATGGCACCCATGATGCTGGGCCACAGCACCGGCAACGCAATATAACGCCAGTAGTGGTAGGCGTTACCGCCCAGGCAATCGCAGGCTTCGCGCCACTCGCGTTTCAGGCCTTCAAGTGCCGGGGACACGATCAGCACCATCAAGGGGATCTGGAAATACAGATAGGTCAGTGTCAACCCGGTGAAGCTGAGAATGTTGAAACCGGTGGAGTAGAGGTTGAAGCCCAGGTACTTGTTCATCAGCGCCGTCACCAGCCCCACCCGCCCCAGCGTGGCCAGGAACGCGAAGGCCAGTGGCACGCCGGCGAAGTTGGAGGCGACGCCCGAGAACGTCATCAGGGTGGGGCGAATCCACTCGGGCAGTTTGCCCTGGACGGCCGCCCAGGCAAGCAGGAAACCGATGATTCCGCCGCCCAGGGCCGACGCGGCACTGATGCGAAAACTGATCCAGTAGGCGCTGACGACGTTCGGGTCCGCCAGGCCGGCGATATTGGCCAACGTGAAATGGCCGGACGCGTCCTGGAACGCACCGATCATCAGATAGCCGGTGGGCAAAATCAAAAACAGGATGGCGAAAACCAGAAATGGCAGCACACCCAGCCAATGCCAATTGAGCGACCTGCCCGGTATGGACGGTGCCGCGGGTTTTGCAGAACTCAAGGAATCAGTCAAGTGAAGCCCGCCTTTCAAGCAACCATCCAACCCATAAATGACTGGCATGGCCGGCGAAGGCCATGTCAGTGCTGAAGCCATCGAAGGCGGGTTACTTCACGCTGGCGCCCACCAGGGTGTCCCACTGCTTGGTGATCGCTTCCTTGCTCGCGTTCTGCTCGTCCAAAGTCGGGAACACGGCCTTGGCATAACCTTCCGCGGGTGGCAGCTTGTCGAGCATGGCCTTGGGTAGCTTGTTGTTGGTCACCAGGTCGTTGAAGCGGATCGGGTGGCAGTAGCCATTCAGCCAGCCCACCTGGCCTTCATCCGAATACAGGTATTCCAGCCACAGCTTTGCGGCATTCGGGTGCGGGGCATAAGCGCTGATGGCCTGCACATAAACGCCCGCGACCACGCCCGACTTGGGCACTACCACTTGCACATTGGGGTTGCCCTTGAGTGCATCGCGGTCTGCCAGGGCGTTGTAGTCCCAGCGGATGATGATCGGGGTCGTGCCTTGTGCCAGGGAAGCGGCTTTGCCGATCACCGGCACAAAATTGCCGGCTTTGTTCAGATCGCCGAAGAACTTCAGGCCGGCTGCGGCGGCCTTGGTGGGATCGCCACCCGCGGCTGCAATACCGGCGGCATAGATGCCCTGGATGGCCTGGTTGGCGGAGCGCGGGTCGCCCGCCAATGCCACGGAGTTCTTGTAATCGGCCTTGAGCAGGTCGCTCCAGTCGGCCGGGATCGAGCTGATCAGGTCGGTGTTGACCTCGAAAGCCAGCACGCCGTAGTAGTCGCCATACCAGTAGCCTTCCGGATCTTTCACCGAGTCAGGAATGGTCGCCCAGCTGGCCACCTTGTAGGGCTGCAGCAAGCCGGCGGCCTTGGCCTGGGGGCCGAAAGACAGGCCCACGTCGATGGTGTCAGGCGCTTGCGGCCCTTTGTTGTCCTTGTTGGCCTTGATGGCTTCAAGTTCGTCGCCTGAACCTGCGTCAGGGTTCAGTTCATTGACCTTGAGGCCATACTTGGCTTTGAAGTTCTTGATCTGGTCGCCATACCCGCACCAGGAGTTCGCCAATGCGATAACCGTCAGTTCGCCCTCTGCCTTGGCCGCGGCGACAAGTTCCGCCGAGGCGGCCGATGCATTTTGTGCGCAGACTAGAGCCGCGGAGATGGCTGCTGTTAGAGCAAGGACTTTGAATGTTTGACGTGGCATATCACTTCCTTTTTGGTATCCGGTAGATGGAAATTTTACGGCGGAAGATCAGGCACAGCGAACCACCTTGGCGTAATGGCAAGGTATTGCATCTATTATGTAAACAATCAGCCGACACCTGGCCCAGGCGAGCAGTACAGGAAAGAAGGGGGACTTTCAAAACTTCAACTTCATACTACTGTCGGCGCTGTGCCTGCGCAATCGTAGTGGTGATTTATGACTCTTTCGCGACAATTTTGTCGTAATTGGAAATGTGTTGGCTGAAATGGAGCGGAAGGTCTGGCTCCAGCGTGGGTGCCGAGATTGTGGGTGTTCCAGATAGAACTTCATTGTTGTTGGTGGTAGAAAAAAGAGGTGGAAAATTTATGTTGGAACCCTTGTTTTGGTCGGTGAGCTTGAACTGTATTTTAGTTTTTTTCCGGCTCTAGGTTCCCGGTAGAGGCTGTCTGATTTGATAATAGCTACACAGCGCAAAGCCACTCTTGTGACGCGGTAAGATTAAGTTGACAAGAAACGTGGTGGTCATGGGTGGTAGGAGCTCAGCGATTAACCGCTTTTTTTGTCGAGGCGGTATCC
>Ga0302154_10000122_pt1 | contig 73671 bp, 57 predicted proteins | sample I_Bog_N2_3_FD_193507 | JGI IMG/M metagenome (GOLD analysis project Ga0302154, IMG submission 193507) | Peat permafrost microbial communities from Stordalen Mire near Abisko, Sweden - I_Bog_N2_3 | ecosystem: Environmental > Terrestrial > Soil > Wetlands > Peat | place: Sweden: Abisko, Stordalen... | reverse complement strand
GCCGGGATCGACTTTCCAACCGAGGTCAACGGCGTGAAACAGACGCCGCTGGAAGGCAAGAATCTCGTCCCTGCCTTCACCGACCCGTCGGCCAAGACTGGGCACAACGAGCAGTATTTCGAGATCTTCGGCAACCGCGCGATCTACAAGGACGGCTGGGTCGCCGGCGCGCGACGCTACGCTCCGTGGGAGCTCTTCACCAATCCAGCGAGGATTTTTGCTGGCAAGTTCGAAGACGACCAATGGGAACTCTACCACGTCTCGGAAGACTTCAGTGAGGCCCACGACCTGGCGGCCACCAATCCGGATAAGCTGAAGGAATTGCAGCAGGAGTTCGATAAGGAGGCCACGCGCAACGGCGTCTATCCGCTGGTCCCGCTGCCGGTGGACTATCCGTCGGTGGTGGCTGGCAAAAACTCGTTTCGGTACGGTGAGGGGGTGACTCGGCTGCCGCTGGCGGTGGTACCCGACTTTGGGGCGCATTCCCATCTCATCACCGCCGAGGTTGAGTTCCCGCCGGCCAATGCGGAAGGCGTGATCCTGGCCGACGGCGGGCGCTATGGCGGGTTCAGCCTGTACGTCAAGGACGGAAGGCTGATCTACGAGAACAACACCTTCGGCAACACGGGTGAAACCATCGTGGCATCCGGTCCGCTGCCAACCGGAAAGGCACAGATTGTCTTCGAGTATCAGCAGGACCTGCTGAAGCAGGCTCTGTCGCCGCTGCGCTTGCCAAAAGTGACCAGCGGCACAGGCCGTCTTTTCGTTGATGGAACTCTGGCGGGCGAACGGCACTTCGCCCAGTTCGGCGGCTTTGCCAGTTCGATCAATGAAACCTTCGACGTTGGCCGGGACAGCGGCTCTCCGGTGAGCAAGTCCTATGAGTCGCCCTTTGCCTTTAACGGCAAAGTCAAGAGCGTGACGATCGACCTCAAATAGACCGGTGGGGGGAGAGGACGTAAGTCCTCTCTCCTTTCCGTTCGGCCGGCCCGATCAGGGTGCCGGGCTGCCGTGAAGCTGATGCACTTCATCGATGCGCGCTTCGATCTCGGGCGTGATTTTTACATACTCAGAGTCGAGATCTATCCTGAGCTGATCCAGATTGGTCGCACCGATGATGTTTGAGGTCACGAACGGACGGCTCGTCACATACGCAAGCGCCAATTGCGACGGGTCGAGGGCGAAGTCGCGCGCGATAGCGAGGTATTTGTCGATCGCTTCTTCGGTTCCCGGCTTCTGATACCGGTTCGCGCGCTCAAACAATGTCGTGCGGGCGCCGGCCGGTCTGGCTCCTCGCTGGTATTTGCCGGACAGAAAACCTTGCGCCAGCGGCGAATACGCCAGTAGCCCAACCTGCTCGCGGGCGGCGAACTCCGACAGGCCCGCTTCGTAGGTGCGATTGAGCAGGTTGTAGGCGTTCTGCACTGAAACGACGCGCGGTAACCGGCCAACTTCCGAGAGATGCAGGAAGCGGGACAGGCCCCAGGCCGTCTCGTTTGATAGCCCGACGTGACGGACTTTTCCCTCCTTCACCAGCTCGTCAAGGGCGGCAAGTGTCTCCTCGATGGAAACCTCGTCGCGCTCCAGGTTTCGCGCGGGGCCGTGGTTGCCGCCGCCGAACAGAGGGACCTGCCGATCAGGCCAATGCAGTTGGTACAGGTCGACGTAGTCGGTTTGCAGCCGCTGCAGCGAACCTTCGATGGCCTCGCGGATGTTGCGGCGGTCGAGCCTCGGCGGCCGGCCATCGCGCCGCAGGTACGTGCTAAGGCTGGGTCCGGAGACCTTTGTCGCCAGGACCACCTTGGCGCGCGTCCCCCGTGCCTTGAGCCAGTTGCCGATGATCCGCTCGGTGGACCCTTGGGTCTCGGCGCGCGGCGGGATCGAATAGTTCTCTGCCGTGTCGATGAAGTTTATGCCCCGATCGAGGGCATAGTCGAGTTGCTGATGGCCTTCGGCCTCGGTGTTCTGCTGGCCCCACGTCATGGTGCCGAGGGTGATGGCCGATACGCGAAGGTCAGTGCGCCCGAGCGGGCGAAGTTCGGTCATGGTATGGCTTTCCGATGTGGCTGTTGGGTGTGCGGAATGCGCCGTCGGGCGGCGCTGACGTTCGGTCGATGGGATAACGAGGAAGCGCGGGTGTTCGGTCTGCTGCGCCGTAAGGTTGATATGGACGGATGGTTCAACGCGCGCTTTCTCGAGGCAGCGCTGCAAAAGCTAGGACTAAACGACGCGTGGCCTGCGTACGATGCGGATGGCAAGCCGCTGAACCATATCTGACGAGCGAGCGTTGGCAATCGCGTTAAGTCACCGACGAAGGCCGGTGGCGTCCAGCGCGGGCAGTCTCGCCAGAATCGCTACCAGGCAAACCGCCGCACACCGCAACGGTAACCGCAACGGAACACTTCGTGCTGGCACAGGAACAGTCGGCAGCGTGCGCTTCAGTCCTGGACGCCTCCTGGAATGGCGTTGCGATAGAGGTCCCAATGGCCGGTGATCTCGTTCACGACCCGGCTGCCGACGATGTGTGCGGCATCGAGCGCGGCCTGCAGGCCGGCCGGGTCGGCGCTCACCAAGCTGGTAACAGCATCTTCGCCGGGGTATTGCATTGAATAGTCGCTGCCGGTCCGCAACACCAGGATTCGGTGCGTGTCGGCACGTCCGACCTGTTCAAGCCGCTGAATCGCATTGATCACGCCGCTGTCTTCCATCGCCGTCATCACGAACCGGCCTTTTCCACCGGTCCAGTAGTCGGCCCAGCGCTCATACGCTGTACGATGCCTTTGGCCAGCGGCAGGTCACCCAGTTCTTCACCCAGGTCAACTCGTACCACGTGGCCGATATGGACCAGAGCATCTGGCCATCGATGGCGTTACGCCCGGAGTTCAGTACTGCAATTCTTCCGCGCCGGCCGCATCGCTGATCGCAGGCTTCAGCAGGGTGCCGGGCGCGGTACCATCGGCTAGGCAGGGAAGGACGAACCGGGTGCCAGCCAGCCAGTCAAACAAACGCCGCCGCCGCCGTGCTTTGGTTCATCCCCACGCACGGCGATGGGCATTGGCCGTGGCACGGTTACTCCGCGGGTTCGGGCAGGATGCTCGCAGGATCGCGTGCGAGCGCGTCGGCGTACAGCACGGCTGCGGCGGCAGAGAAGCGACGTGCGGCCGCGGTATCGGCGCGGCTCGTCAGCACGATCGGCACCCGCGCACCGACCACCAGACCGGCCGTCTGTGCGTCGGCCATGAAGGCCAGGTTCTTGTAGACCATGTTGCCAGCTTCGATGTTCGGCACCAGCAGCACATCGGCGACGCCCGCCACAGGCGACGTAATGTGCTTGATCCGCGCGGCTTCGGCATCCACCGCGGCATCCAGATCGAGCGGTCCATCGACGATGCCGCCGACGATCTGCCGCCGGTCGGCCATCTTCGCCAGGATCGCGCCGTCGAGCGTGGCCGGCATCTTGGTGCGCACCGTCTCCACCGCGGCCAGCACCGCCACCTTCGGCACCTCGATGCCGAGCGCACGCGCAAAGCCGATTGCGTTCTGGCAGATGTCGCGCTTCTGGTCGGTGTCGGGCGCGATGTTCAGCGCAACGTCGGTGATGACAAAGCGGCGGGCATAGGTCGGCACCGAAACCATGGCGCAATGGCTCAGCAGCCGGCCGGTGCGCAGCTTCGCTTCCTTCTGGATTGCTGCGTGCAGCAGCACATCGGTGTGCAGGCTGCCCTTCATCAACGCCTTCACCTCGCCGGCACCGGCCGCTGCTGCTGCCTTGGCCGCGGAATCCTCTGCGCCCTCGGTCGTCACGATTCGACAGCGGGACAGGTCGAGCTTTGCCGCGGCGGCGATCCGGCGCAGTTCGGCATCCGGCCCGAACAGCACCGGCACGATCAGTTCAGCCTCGGCAGCCTCCACGGCGCCGGCGAGGGAGTCTTCGCTGCACGGGTGCACCACGCCGGTTAGCATCGGCTTCAGGCCGCCGCAGCGTTGCAGCAGTCCCTCCAGCCGGTGCTCCGGCACCTCGCGCCGCAGCCGGGTCTTGGGCGCCAGGACCTCCAGCACCGCCGTAACGATGTGCCGCCCCGCCGGGTCGGTGCACTGTCCGTCGAGCACCACGATCCCCTGGTCCGGGCGCTTCTCACGCACCACGACCTTCGCCGTCAGGATGACGTCGATCGGCAGAGGAGCATGCACCTGCACCGCGGTCGAGCGGACCGCTGATCCGGGGCCGGGCAACGCGGAGCCGACCAACGAGGTCAGCAGTGCGGTGACGATGCCCGCAGCGCCATGGCTATGGCTGGTCTCGTCGAGCAGCCCGGCATCGCCGAAGGCCGTGGCCCACGCCCGCACGTCGCTCGCCTGAAAGCTGCGCTGCGCCGATGCGGTGTCGCCGACCCGGATCTCGTCGAACGTTTTGTTCTCGATAGACTGCATGGTGGTGTCTCCGAGGGTTCAGGACGGCCACCGACAGCCGCCGGGGCGCCAGCGACGGGGCAGCCGCCGGCGGCTGGATGGGTCTTCGCGCGCAGCCCACCCTCCGCCGCTATTCGTCCTCGGCGAGGCCGTCGTTGAAGCCAGCCGCGCGGATCGCCGCCCCGTCGCCGCCGCGCGTCTTCCTTTTCAGCAAGCCGAGGGCGAACAGGACAAGCACCGCACCCGCTGATGCGGCAAGCAGCGATCCGCCAGCGCCTGGTTCCGAGAATCCGAACAAGCTGAACGCGACACCTGCGGCACTGGCGCCGAGCACGCCGGCGACCAGCGGGCCGACCACGCCAAAGCCGCGGCGCTTCAGGAGCATTCCCCCGATCCATCCGGCACAAAGACCGAGCAGGACAAACGCGATGATCGCGTAAAGTGGCATTTTCAAGCGTCCCGTGATGGAAGGCCAACATGACGCCGTCCAGGCGAAGCTAGGCCCAATCCGCTTACCCGGCAACAGTGCGGACAGTCTGGACAGCGGATCAAGCGCTTTTGGTTACGAGCCTCTATTAGCCTCTTGCGAATCTGTCTTCGACTTGTCATTCGACTGTCCGGGCTACCCGCGAAGGTGCTGGCTTAATCGCACTGCGGACACATCCGTACGTTACTGGTTGGCAGGTCATGTTTCGGGCTCAGCGGGCAGTGGCAGAGGATGGCCGAGCATGGGCGAACAGACACTTGCAAGGCCAGTCTCAACGATGGCACGAGTGGTCTCGGGTCGCGCGCGAGCGAAAATATTGTGGTGAGAGGCACCCTGTGAGAGCACTCGGTCCGTCGTGCAGCACGCTCGTCATATCGGCTGCCATGTTGGCTCTTGCGGCGTGTCAGCCGGAAAAAAAGGCCGAAGCCCCGCAGCCTCGTCCCGTCCGGACCGTGACGGCCGCTCGGCAGGAGGCCGGCGACACCGTGGTTCTGACCGGTCACGTCCACGCCGCCGATGAGACCGCCATGGCGTTCCGAATCGGGGGACGCATGGTCGAGCGGCCGGTCAATGTCGGCGACAAGGTCGTGGCAGGGCAAGAACTGGCCAGGCTGGACCCGCAGGACGAGCTGAACGCGCTCCGTTCGGCGCAGGCGAACCTCACGGCCGCGCAGGCGCGGGTCACCCAGACACGCGCGGCGTTCGAGCGGCAGCGGATCCTGTTGGGGCAAGGCCATACGCCCCGCGCCCAGTTCGACCTCGCCGAGAAGGCGTTTCGCACCGCGCAGGCAGAGGTCGATGACGTTCAGGGCCGGGTGAAGATCGCCGCGAGGCGCGTCAGCGACACCCTGCTGCAGGCGGACACGGCCGGCACGGTAACGGCGCGGGGCGCGGCGCCCGGTGAGGTGGTGCAGGCCGGACAGATGATCGTTCAGGTTGCCCACCAAGGCGGAAGGGACGCTGTGTTCGACGTGCCCGCCCAGGTGCTGCGCGCAGCGTCGGGCGATTCGCCGGTCGCGGTGCGCCTGACGGATGATCCCTCGGTGACCGCCACCGGGCGGGTGCGGGAGGTCGGCCCGCAAGCCGATCCGGTGACCAGGACCTTCGAGGTGAAGGTCGGCCTGACCGACCCGCCGGAGGCCATGCGGCTGGGCGCGACCGTGACCGGCCGGGTGCAGATGGACACCGCGTCGGTGATCACGATCCCCGCCTCCGCCCTGACCGAATTGAATCGCCAGCCCGCGGTCTGGATCGTCGATCCTTCCAGCCTGACGGTGTCGATGCGGGCCATTGAACTGTTGCGCCATGACCCCGGAAGCGTTGTCGTCGCCAATGGCATCGACACCGGCGACATCGTTGTGACCGCCGGCGTCCAGGCGCTCCATCCGGGCCAAAAGGTCCGGCTGCTGGGGCCCGCGGCGTAGTGGGCTTCAACCTGTCGGAATGGGCGCTGCGGCACCGCTCGTTCGTGGTCTACTGCATGATCGCGTCGATCATTGCGGGACTGTTCGCTTACACGCGTCTCGGCCGTAACGAGGACCCCGCTTTCGTCATCAAGACCATGGTTGTGCAGGCCGCATGGCCAGGCGCCACCATGAACGACACGCTTCAGCAGGTCACCGAGCGGCTGGAGCGCACGCTGCAGGAAACGCCGAACCTGGATTTCCTGCGCAGCTTCACCCGCCCCGGCCTGACCACGATTTTTGTCAACCTCAAGGGCAAGACCACGGCAAGCGAGGTTCCCGACATCTGGTACCATGTCCGCAAAAGCGTCGCGGACATGCGGCACACCTTGCCGGCGGGCGTGGTGGGTCCCGGCTTCAACGACGAATTCGGCGATACCTACGGGATCATTTATGGCTTCACCGCGGACGGGTTCACCCACCGCGAGCTGCGCGACCATGTCGAGGATATCCGCTCCAAGCTGCTGCTGGTGCCGGACGTGTCGCAGATCGAGATCCTCGGCGCCCAGGACGAGCGGATCTTCGTCGAGTTCTCGATGCAACAGCTTGCCGGTCTCGGGATCGACCGGTCGGCCCTGATCGCTGCCCTGCAGGCGCAGAACATCGTCAGCCCGGCCGGCACCGTGCAAACCGGGGACGAGAACCTGCTGCTGCGCGTCTCAGGCGCGTTCGAGTCCGAGGAAGATCTCCAGAACGTCAATTTCGTCGCCAATGGGCGCCTGATCCGCCTGCGCGACATAGCCCAAATCCATCGCGGCTACGCGGACCCGCCGCAGCCGATGTTCCGCGTGAACGGACAGCCGGCTATCGGCCTCGCGATAGCGATGCGCGAGGGCGGCGATATCCTGACGCTGGGGCGGAACATCGAGCGGGCGATGAAGGACATCTCGGCCGATCTGCCGGTTGGGATCGAGCCGATTCTGGTTGCCGATCAGCCCCACGTCGTCGAGCACGCGATCAGCGACTTCACCACGTCGCTGATCGAGGCGATCGTCATCATCATGGCGGTGAGCTTCATCAGTCTCGGCTGGCGTGCCGGCACAGTGGTCGCACTGTCGATCCCGCTGACGCTTGCGATAGTCTTCCCGATCATGGACGCCGGTGGGATCGACCTGCAACGCATCTCGCTCGGCGCGCTGATCATCGCGCTTGGCCTGCTGGTCGATGACGCGATGACCACGATCGACGTCATGACTTCGCGGCTCGCGGAGGGGGACAGCAAGGAGCAGGCCGCGACCTTCGCCTACAAGTCGCTCGCGCTGCCGATGCTGACCGGAAGCTTCGTCACCGCCGCCGGTTTCGTGCCGATCGGGTTCGCGCGAAGCTCGGCCGGCGAATACACGTTCTCGATCTTCGCGGTCGTCGGCATCGCTCTGCTGGTGTCCTGGATCGTGGCCGTGCTGTTCGCGCCGCTGCTCGGCGTGGTATTGCTCAAGAAGCCGAAAGCGTCGGGGCCGGCGAAGCCCAGCAGGATCATGGGGGCTTTCCGGCGCCTTCTGGTCGGCGCCATGCGGGCGCGCTGGGTCACCATCGGGATCACGGTCGCCTGCTTTCTCGTCGCGCTGCTCGCATCGCCGCTGATACCGCGGCAATTCTTCCCGCCGTCGGATCGCCCGGATCTTCTGGTCGATCTCAGGCTGCCGCAGAACGCTTCGATCAATGCCACGGACGCGCTGGCCGGCAAGCTCGATGGGCTGCTGAAAGACGACCCGGACGTCGCGAGCTGGAGCACCTATGTCGGCCGCGGCGCGATCCGGTTCTACCTGCCGCTGGCGGTGGAGCTGCCAAACGACTTCTTCGCCCAGGCCGTTGTCGTCGCGAAGGACTTTTCGGCGCGCAAGCGGCTCCAGGACAAGCTTGAGAAGGCGCTGGCGGAGGATTTCCCGGCCGCGGTGAGCCGGGTCTCGCCGCTCGGGCTCGGCCCGCCGGTGAGCTGGCCGGTGCAGTATCGCGTCAGCGGTCCTGATCTGACCGAAGTGCGGGACATCGCGTTGCGTCTGGCGGCCGTGATGGCGCCGGAGCCCGGCCTGCGGCGCGTCAATTTCGATTGGATCGAGCCGGCGCGCATGGTCCGCATCCGCGTCGATCAGGATCAGGCGCGGTTGCTCGGCCTGAGTTCGCAGGCGCTCGCGGGCGTGCTGAACGCCGTGGTGACAGGTGCGCCCGTCACCCAGCTTCGCGATGGCATCTACCTCGTCGATGTGGTGGCCCGCGCCACCGACGAGCAGCGCGTCTCGCTTTCGACGTTGCGCACCGTGCAGGTCCCGTTGCCGAATGGCCGGACGGTGCCGCTCAGCCAGCTCGCGACCTTCGATTTCGAGCAGGAGTATCCGTTGATCTGGCGCCGTGACCGGGTGCCCACATTGACCGTTCAGGCCGACGTCGCGCCGGGGGCCTTGCCCGAATCCGTGGTCGATGCACTGGCGCCGGCGGTCGAGAAACTGAATGCCAGCCTGCCGCTTCCCTACCGCATCGAAGTTGGCGGAACGGTCGAGGAAAGCGCAAACTCCAGGGCGTCGGTGATCGCGGTCGTGCCGGCGATGCTGTTCCTGATGATCACCTTCCTGATGATCCAGTTGCAGAGCTTCAATCGCCTGTTCCTGGTGCTCAGCGTTGTGCCCATGGCGCTGACCGGGGTTGTCGCGGCGCTGGTGATCTTCCAACGGCCGCTGGGCTTCGTGGCGATCCTCGGCATCCTGGCGCTGGTCGGCATGATTGCCCGCAACGCCGTGATCCTGATCGAGCAGATCGAAATCGAACGACGCGAGGGCAGGGCGCCATGGGACGCGGTGATCGAAGCCAGCGTGTCCCGTTTCCGGCCCATCATGCTGACGGCGATTTCCACGGTTCTCGGCCTGATCCCGATCGCGGCGACGATCTTCTGGGGGCCGATGGCCTTCGCCATCATGGGCGGCTTCCTGGTGGGCACGGTCATCACCCTGGTCTTCCTGCCCGCACTTTACGTCGCGTGGTTCCGGATCAAGGAGACCGCGGCACGGAACGGCGCGCTGGCACCGGCGCACGGGAGCTGACGGCCATGTCCTTCCATCCGTGCGCCGGCCTCGGTCTGTGACCAGGGCCGCCAAGCCTGTCGGTTTGGTGTCCGCCGCGATTGCGCGGGCGACAGGCTTCCTCGCCTTTTGGCTGATGCTGGCTGGCGTCAATCCGGCCGACCTTCCGGCGGCGGTGATCGCGGTCGTGGCGGCGACCTGGACGAGCCTGCATCTGTTGCCGCCGGGCACGTGGCGCCTGTCGCCGATTGGCGTGGCCAGACTCGCGCTGCGGTTTCCGGTTCAATCCGTCATTGCCGGGGTGGATGTGGCGTGGCGGGCGCTTGATCCGAAGCTGCCGTTGCGCCCGGGGTTCGTGACGTTTCGCTCCCAGATTTCACCCGGTACCGGCCGCGACGCGTTCTGCACGCTTGCCAGCCTAATGCCGGGCACGCTGCCGGTTGGCTCGGACGAACAGGGGACGCTGCTCGTCCACTGCCTCGATGTCGGGCGTCCGGTGGTGGCGCAGTTGGCGGGGGAGGAGGCGCGGTGCGTCGAGGCGGTGGGGGGACGGCACGCCGATGGCTGAGTTCCTGGTCGGAGCGGCCGGCTTCGTGCTGGCGATGGTCGCCTTGGGATTGGTTCGCGTCCTGCGCGGTCCGGGGGACGCGGATCGCCTGATGGCGGCGCAACTGCTTGGCTCGGGCGGCATTGCGGCGCTGCTGCTGCTGGCCGTCGGTACCGGGGTGCCGGCGGCGGTGGATGCCGCGCTGACGCTGGCGCTGCTCGCGGCCTTCGCCTCGGTCGCGTTCGTCAACAGCGTTCCCCGCCCGGACCGAGGGGAACACAACGCGACGGACGGCGGATGAGCCAGGCGCTCGACATCTTCACCGTTATTGCCGTCGTGGCAGGTGCATTCTTTTTCCTGGCGGGCACGGTCGGGCTGCTCCGCTTCCCGGACCCGCTGACGCGCCTGCACGCCCTGACCAAGGCGGACAACCTTGGCCTTGGCCTGGTGGTCCTGGGCCTGCTGCCGCAGGCGAACGGTGTGCTCGGCGGCCTGAAACTGGTCGCGGTCTGGCTGCTGGCCCAACTGGCCGGCGCGACCGTCACCCAGCTTGTCGCGCGCGCGGTGCGGCCGGAAGGGCCTCGCGCATGACCGGTCTCGACGCCGGGTTCGCCGCTCTGGCGCTGGCCCGGGCGGTCCTGAACAGCGCAACGCGGCGAAGCGGACCGCGCGCGTGACCGCCGGCCTCGCGCTCGATGCTGGTTTGGCTGTGCTGGTGCTGGCGGTGGCCGTCTGGACCATCGCCGCGCGCGCGGCCTTCGCCGCAGTCGTTGGCTTCGTGACGTACGGTCTGTTGCTGGCGATCGTCTGGGTGCGCATCGCCGCGGTGGACGTGGCGCTGACCGAGGCCGCGATCGGCGGCGGCGTGACCGGCGCGGTGCTGATCGCCGCCGCCGCACGCCTGCGCCCGACCGAGGCGCGATCCGCGGCCGAGCGGCCCGGCGCGGCTCTGCGCATAGCGGCAGGCGTTTTGTCGGCGCTGGTTTCGGCGGGGCTCGCGGTGCTCGTTCTCTATCCGCCGAACCCGGCGCCCAGCCTGGCGCCGGCGGCGGCGGTGCACCTGCCGGCGCTTGGCGTCGGCAATCCCGTCACCGCTGTTCTGATTGCCTACCGCGCGATTGATACGCTGCTCGAAAAAGTTGTGCTGCTGCTCGCTTTGCTTGGCGTGTGGTCGCTTGCGCCCGACCGTTTCTGGGGTGGCGCTCCGGGACAGCGACGTGACGCCCGGGACGGCACGCTGACCCTGCTTGCGCGGCTGCTGCCACCTGTGGGGATCGTCGTTGGCGTCTACATCCTGTGGGTCGGGGCGGTCGCGCCGGGAGGGGCGTTCCAGGGCGGCGCGATCCTTGCCGCCATGTGGATACTGGTCATGATCGCGGGGCTGCACGATGCGCCCGAGATCAGCCGGCATTGGGTGCGGTTCCTGCTGGTCGTCGGGCCGGCGGTTTTCCTGGCGGTCGGGCTGGCTGGCTTCGTGGTAGCGGACGGCTTCCTGTCCTATCCGGTGCGCTATGCCAAACCGCTGATCATTGCGATCGAAGTGGTGCTGACGCTGTCCATCGCCGTCATCCTCGGTCTGCTGGTGGCCGGGCCGCCCGAACGCGAGCGACGGCCATGAACGCCGAGACCTTGTACGGGCTATGTGCCGCTTCCCTGGTTGGCCTGGGCCTGTTCGGCAGCATCGTGGACCCTCAGCCGCTGCGCAAGATCCTGTCCTTCAACCTGCTCGGCGGCGGCGTGTTTCTGCTGTTCGGCATCATCGCCCGCCGGGGCGCGGTTGCCGGGATGGGAGCCGATCCGGTCCCGCAAGCGATGGTCATCACCGGCATCGTCGTCGCCTTCTCGGCCACGGCGCTCGCGGTTGCCCTGGTCCTGCGGCTGTTCGAGGCGACGGGCGACGCAACCTTGCGCTCCGATGCGCCACCGCGGCCGAGCAACGATGAGGCCGGCCCTTGATGCCGCCGACAGTCGCTCTGTCCGGCGGGGGCGTGGCAGGCTTCCTGCTCGTGCTGGCGGTTATCCTGCCTGCCGCCGGCGTGGTGCTGTCGCTGGCCGTGGGGCGTTGTGCCGAACGCGTCGCACTGGTGCTGATGCCGGCCGGGATCGGCATCGCCCTCGCCATCATCGCCGAGGTCTGGCGATCGGGCACCCCGCTGGTTTACCTGATAGGCGGCTGGGCGCCGCCGCTTGGGATCGCCCTGCGCGCCGACGGGCTGTCGGCGATCATGCTGGTGACCACGGCGCTGGTGATCTGCGCGGTCGGATTGTTCGCGCGCGGCGGCTTCAGCGAGAATGTGGCCGGGCGCGAGACCCGAAAGCCGCTCGTGTTCTGGACCATGCTGATGGGCGTATGGAGCGCGCTGAACGCGGTCTGGCTCGGTGCCGACCTGTTCAACCTGTACGTTGCCCTGGAGCTGCTGACGTTCAGCGCCGTGCCGCTGGTGTGCCTGGATGGCCGCGCCGAAACGCTCGCCGCGGCGCTGCGCTACCTGCTGTTCGCGCTGGTCGGCTCGGTGCTCTACCTGCTCGGCGTGGCGCTGTTCTACGGCGCCTATGGCACGCTCGACATCGGGCTGCTGGCCAGCCGCGTGCGTCCCGAACCTGTCGTCTGGATAGCGGCCGCGCTGATGACGGCAGGGCTGCTGGCCAAGACCGCGCTTTTTCCGCTGCATCTTTGGCTGCCTCCGGCCCATGCCGGCGCGCCGGCCGCGGCCAGCGCCGTGCTGTCGGCGCTCGTGGTGAAAGGCTCGTTCATCCTGGTCCTGCGGCTGTGGTTCGACGTGCTGCCCGGGCTGCCGGGCGTGCCAGCGGCGCAGGCGCTGGGCACGCTGGGCGCGGCGGCGATCGTGTTCGGCAGCGTGCTCGCGTTGCGGCAGGCGCGGTTGAAGCTGCTGATCGCCTACTCGACGATCGCGCAGATCGGCTATCTGTTTCTGGTCTTCCCGCTGGCCACCGGCGCCGCGGCGGCAGGGATATGGGGCAGCATCGCCTGGACCGGCGGGGTCTACCAGCTTGTCTCCCACGCCGTCGCCAAAGCGGCGATGTTCATGGCGGCGGGGCTGATCGGCGAGGCACTCGGGCATGACCGGATCGCGGAGCTTGGCGGCATCGGCCGGGCGCTGCCGGTGACGGTCTTTGCGTTCGGTCTTGCGGGCATGTCGCTGATGGGGTTGCCGCCAAGCGGTGGCTTCGTGGCGAAACTGATGCTGCTGACCGCGTCCGTCACGGAGGAACAATGGTGGTGGGCCGTCGTGATTCTGCTGGGCGGGTTGCTCGCGGCCGGCTACGTGTTTCGGGTGCTGGCCCCGGCGCTGGCCGCCACGAAGACCCTGACGCTACAGGCACGCGTGTCGCGGCGCCGGGAGGGCGCGGTGCTGGCACTTGCGGTTTGCGCGCTGCTGCTTGGGCTGCTGCCGCTGCGGCCCTCGCAATTGCTGCAGATAGGCCGCCCTGCCGCGTTGGTGCCGGCCGCGTTGGTGCCGGCCGCATCGGCGGTGATCGTGCGATGACCGGCAGCTTGCCATGCTTCGGGGGTCCTTGGCCGTGACCGCTGCCGGGGCGTTGCTCGCCGTCGGGTTGGCGACGCCGCTCGCCATGCTGGCGTGTTGTCTGTCATCCCGCATGAGGGCACGCATGCCGCCGCTGCTGGCAATCGCGCCCGTGCCGGCGCTGGCGGCGGCATCGCTTGCGGATGGCGGGCGTATCGCACTGCCACAGGCGCTGCTGGGCGTGACCCTCGCGCTTGATCTGCCAGGCGCGATCCTGCTTGGAACCGCTGCGCTGCTGTGGATCGTCGCGGGCCTGTATGCTGCGGCGACCCTGCGGGGCAGGCCCAATGCCGGCCGGTTCGCCGTGTGGTGGCTGGCGACGCTGGCCGGCAGCCTTGGCGTGTTCATGGCCGCGGACCTGATTAGCTTTTATCTGGTGTTCGCCATAGTCAGCCTCTCGGCGTATGGCCTCGTCGTTGATGACGGCACACCGCGCGCCCGGCGGGCTGGGGCCGTCTATGTCTCGCTCGCGGTGCTGGGCGAGGCGTTCCTGCTGATGGGCTTCGTGTTGCTGGCGGCAGCCGCGCCGGGTGGCAGCCTGCTGATCCATGATGCCGTGACGGCGCTCCCCGCATCGCCCTGGCGCGAGTCGACGCTGCTGCTGTTAATCCTGGGGTTCGGGCTGAAGATCGGGCTCGTGCCGCTGCATGTGTGGATGCCGCTTGCCTATACGGCCGCTCCGATACCGGCCGCCGCCGTGCTCAGCGGCGCGGCGGTCAAGGCCGGCGTGATCGGGCTGATACGGTTCCTGCCCCTCGACGCCGCCATGCCGGACTGGGGCCTGGCGCTGGCCGCCGTGGGGCTGCTCTCGGCCTTCTACGGCGTGGCGGTGGGGATCACCCAGGCCAATCCGAAGACGGTGCTGGCCTATTCCAGCGTCAGCCAGATGGGCGTGATCGCCGCGGTGTTCGGCATGGGACTGGCCAGCGGCCGCGCTGGCGGAACCGCGCTGGCGGCGAGTTTCTACGCGGCGCACCACATCCTGGTAAAAGGCGGGCTGTTCCTGGCCGTGGGCGCAGCGCAGGCGACCAGCCGGCGCCGGCTGTGGACGGTTCTGCTGCCGGCCGCGGTGCTGGCGCTGAGCCTTGCCGGCCTGCCGCTGACCGGCGGCGCGCTGGCAAAGCTGGCAGTGAAGGCGCCCCTGGGCGATGGCGTGGTGGGCCTGCTCGCCACGGTGTCGGCGGCTGGGACCACGCTGCTGATGCTGCATTTCCTTGCCCGCCTAATACCGGCTGCCGCACCGGATGCAGAGGGGGCGGCGCCAGCCCGGCTTGCCGTGCCCTGGCTTGCGACGGCGTTTGCCTCGGTCGCGGTCCCCTGGGCGCTGTACCTGCTATTCGGTCTCGGCACCGTCTCCGAGGCGCTTGATCCGGCTTCTGTCTTGACGGCAGTCTGGCCGGTGCTGGTTGGTGGCGTCCTGGCGGTCGGGTTGTGGCGCTGGGGAGACCGCCTGCCGCGAGTCCCGGAGGGCGACGTGGTGGTGCTGACCGATGGTGCCAGTAGCGCCGCCCGTGCCACGGGCGACGCATTGGAGCGGTTGGACGTGCTGTTGCGGCAATGGCCGGTGGCAGGCGTGTCGATGCTGATGGTCGCGCTCGTTCTGGGCGCGGCGATGCTGGCCGGGCGCTAATGCCGAATTTGTGATGAATAGACCAGCGTGGTATTGGGACGCCGAGTATTGCACATTGCGTATAGTGTCGGGATAAAGCGCTGTTGCGAAACTGTCCCTGTCCTGGTACGGTTCGCCCTGCATACGCGTATGCAGCGTTCAAGGTCAGCCCTGCATCTTCATACCCAGATTCAAACTGAATCGGAAACGGAGTCAAGCTCATGGCGACTTACGCGAAAACCCTTGCCATCATTCCCGCCGCGATCGGTGCTGCGTTGCTCTTGTCATCGGCCGCCTACGCCCAGATAGCCACGACGTTGGAACAGGCCGAGCTTGCCGGGCTGAGCCCGGAGAAGCGGGCGGAGGTGCAGGCGCGTGCCGTCAATGGCAACACGGTCACCGAAGTGCTGCAGACTATCCTGCTGAACAGCATCAAGGTAAAGCATCCGGCAAGCCGCATCGTCGCCCTGGACTTCGGCAGGGGCGTCGCGGTCGTCGAGTTGACCGATGGCAAAACGGATGCGGTCAAGTTCAATACGACCACGCTCGCAATCGAAAGCTGAGCCGAACAACCCTACGATGGCCGGGGATGGGACGATCGAACGCGATCGTGCAGGGTGGCGCTGCAACGGGCAGCGTCCATGACAGGACAGATCGCCTCCTGATTCCAATCCCCGCCTCGGCAGGTCCGATGCGCGGCATCGGCGTCGGCATACTACCAGCGCCGATGCCGCAACCTGCTCAAGAATAACCGTCATGTGCCGCAAGAAACGGAGGGTAAAGAGTGCTATTCCAGGAAGGTTTCAGCTTTACGAATTTTCTCGTCGATGCGTTCACGGTATTCATATTCATCGTCTGGCTATGGCTGCTCGTCTCGGTCTTGAGCGATCTGTTCCGCCGCGCCGACGTCTCCGGCGTGGCCAAGGCAGTTTGGGTTATCGTGCTGATCGTGATTCCCTATATCGGGGTCTTCGCTTACCTCGTGTCGCAAAGCCGGGGCATGGCCGAGCGGAACGCCGAACAGACCCAGCGAACCCGGAATGATCTGCGCCACTTTCTTGGCGTCAGCCCCGCCGACGAGATCGAGAAGCTCGATCGGCTCAAGGCTTCCGGCGCCATTTCCAACGAGGAACACGCGCGTCTCCGTGCACGCGTGGTCCAATGATTGTGGCGCCATAGCGGTTAAGCTATAACTGGGGTCGCCTCCCGGCGCCCGCTTCGCGGCGCGACCGGCGTGTATCGTTGTCCGCCATGCGCTGGCGACGAGGCGTAGCGCTTCCGTCTCGGGCGTAACCTGGAGCCTGACCCGCATGCAAAAGCCATCGAAAGCAGCCGCACAGCCCCGCGGCACGGCTGCAGCGCCCTCAACCGTCAAGAAGATCGACCTCGGCCTTCAGGGCGGCGGCGCGCATGGTGCGTTCACCTGGGGCGTGCTCGACCGGCTTTTGGCGGAGGACCGGATCGAGATCGAGGGGATCAGTGGCACCTCGGCCGGGGCGATGAACGCCGTGGTTGTGGCCGACGGTCTCGTTGAGGGAGGCCGCAACGCCGCGCGCGAGGCGCTGGCACGGTTCTGGCGCGCGGTCAGCGACGCCGGGCGATCCAGCCCGATCCAGCGCACGTGGCTCGACCAGATGCTCGGCCGTTGGACGCTCGATTTCTCGCCCGGCTTCATTGCCATGGACCTGGTCAGCCGTCTTGTATCGCCGTACGACCTCAACCCGCTGAACATCAACCCGCTGCGCGACCTGGTGGCGGGATTGGTGGACTTCGAACGCGTCAACCGCTGCGGGACGCCGAAGGTCTTCCTCAGCGCAACGCATGTCAGCACCGGCCGTCCGCATGTGTTCAAGGCGCCGCATATCACGGTCGATGCGGTCATGGCCTCGGCCTGCCTTCCGTTCATGTTCCAGGCGGTGGAAATCGACGGCGAGGCCTATTGGGACGGCGGCTACATGGGCAATCCCGTGCTCTATCCGCTGATTGACGAGACCACGGCGCGCGACCTGGTTGTGGTGCAAATCAACCCGCTCGTCCGCGAGGGCGTGCCCAGGAGCGCGCGCGATATCCTCAACCGCGTTAACGAGATCAGTTTCAACGCGAGTCTGGTGAAAGACATCCGTGCCATTCTGCTGCTGAAGGGGTTCGCCAGCGCAGCGGAGCATCACGACGAGCGCCTGAGCAACCTGATGCTCCATCGCATTCACGCGGAACACGACCTCGTCGATCTCGGCGTGTCTTCGAAGATGAACTCTGAATGGGCGTTCCTGGAGCATCTGCACGACATCGGCTGGCGTGCCGCAGATGAGTGGATCGCCGCGCATTGGGACGATCTGGGCGCCAGGTCGACATATCCGCTGGAGCATGCGCTCTGGGGCGTTGAGATGGCCAACGCTGTCTCCGCCGCCGCTCCGTCCAGCGCCAGTGAGCAAGATGCCCTCAAGGGAGATGCGGCGTGACCTCGCGGCGCGCTGCGGGGTAGGCGCGGCCGGCGGGTTGCCGGCCGCCGCCGGGAAGGGCCGCCGCTCGTCGTACGGTATCGAACCATCACTGCGGGGTGTGTGAAGCGATGGGTCTTCTCGGCATCTTTCTTGGCCTTGGGCTGCTCGTGTGGTTCGCCTTCCGGGGCTGGAGCGTCTTGTTGCTTGCCCCTGCGGCGGCCATCGTCGCGGCAGCCTTCGCGGGCGAGCCGCTGCTCGCCCACTGGACGCAGACCTTCATGGGCAGCGCGACCCGATTCCTCGCGCAGTTCTTCCCGATCTTCCTGCTGGGCGCCCTGTTCGGCAAACTGATGGAAGACAGCGGCTCGGTGTCCGCGATCTCGGCCTTCATGACCGAGCGGCTTGGCCAAAGCCGGGCCATGCTCGCCGTCGTATTGGCCGGGGCCCTGGTCACGTATGGCGGGGTCAGCCTGTTCGTCGCCTTCTTCGTGCTGGTGCCCATGGCGCAGGCGCTGTTCCGCGCAGCCGACATTCCACGCCGGCTGATGCCGGCGGCGATCGCCCTCGGCACCTCGACCTTCACCATGTCGGCGCTGCCGGGCACGCCAGCGATCCAGAATGCGATCCCGATGCCGTTTTTCGGCACCACGCCATTCGCGGCACCCGGCCTCGGGATCATCGCATCGGCCATCATGCTGGCGTTCGGCCTGTGGTGGCTGGGTCGCGCCGAAGCCGTGGCACGGCGCGCCGGCGAGGGCTATGGCAGGGAGGTGCACGGCGCCGCGGATGCAGCGGCCGACGACCTGCTCGTGCGCGAGCGCGCAACCACGGCCCGCGAGTTCGATCCGGCCGAAATCCATCATGGCCAGCGGAGCAGTTCCCTGCCGCCGATAGCCCTGGCTGCGTTGCCGCTGGGCGTGGTGATCGCCGTCAATCTGCTGATGTCGTTCGTCGTTCTGCCGCGCCTGGACACCAGCTTTCTGGCCGAGCCGCAATGGGGCGGCACCTCGCTCGGCGCCGTGGGCGGCGTGTGGTCGGTCGTGGTCGCGCTCGCTGCTGCGATCCTGGTTCTGTTGGCCACCAGCGTCCGGCGCCTGCCCGCGCTGCGCGCGAGCATGGACGCCGGTGCCAATGCATCGGTGCTGCCGGCGTTCAGCGTCGCCAGCCTGGTCGGCTTCGGGGCCGTGGTCGCGGCGCTGCCTGCCTTCACGCTGGTACGCGATTGGGTGCTGTCGATCGAGGGCGGACCGCTGGTTTCGCTGACGGTTGCGGTCAACGTGCTGGCCGCACTGACCGGTTCGGCGTCGGGCGGCCTGACGATCGCGCTGGATGCGCTTGGTTCGACGTATATGCGCATCGCCGCCGAGGCCGGCATCGATCCCGCTTTGCTGCACCGGGTCGCCGTGATCGGCTCCGGTACGCTCGACAGCCTTCCCCACAACGGCGCCGTGGTGACGCTTCTCGCGGTGTGCGGATCGACCCACCGGGAGAGTTACCTGGATATGGTCATGACGTGCATCGTCGGCGCCATGATTGCGCTTGCCGGCGTTATCGTCCTGGGGACTCTGTTCGGGTCGTTCTGATCCGCCATCGCCCGCCGCATCGCCGGCCCGCGCCCCGCTGCCATGCCGCCGGCACGGTCTGCTCGCCCGGTGCCGCCAGCGTGTGCCCAGTGCCGGGCGGCCGCGCCGAAGGCCGGGCGCTGATCCAGCCCGGCCGGGAGGCACGATGCCCGCCGGTCCTCCTGATGCAGTCAAGGTGCAGCCTCGCCGGCCAGCGCTGGACGGCCGGTACCAAGATGCCGCGGGGCGTCTGCGGTATCGTCGCAGTCAACGAGACACAGACAGTTCGTATAAAGAATGTTCACGAGTTTACATCCGATTTTTCTTTCTCAACAATATCGAGAGTCGGTCTGTGTTGTAGCATGCTTTTCATCACCAGTTATGTGCCGAGAAAGTGTTATTTCAAATCGGCCTTTGAGGCGTCTTAATCGAAACGGCATCACGAACGATGATTATTACGCAGCTTTGCGTGACAGCAGTTCGAGGGACGGGGGGTGTCCTTTTATTTAGCCTTCATGTACTTGGCGAGATTTTTTATCCCTGGCTCGTGATTTAGGTTGCAAAATCGGTGCGAACCGCCCACTATCAAAAAAACGGGTACGCTCAATCGTGACCCCCGGGGGAGCGCTCGAAATGGCGCGGCTGATTTCTAGAGTCGGAAAACGTGGCGACGGGAGCGCTCCCGGCCGTAAGGGGTCAGGCAGTGCTCCTGAAGTGTCGCCCGACTCTCCCGATCTGCCTCCGACCGATCCGCACCACACTCCCCTGATCGTCGGGATCGGCGCCTCGGCCGGCGGCCTCAACGCGTTCAAGACGTTTTTTGCCAACATGCCGGCGGACAGCGGCATGGCGTTCGTGCTGGTCCAGCATCTCGACCCGAACCACAAGAGCCTGCTGGTGGAACTGATCGGCCGCCAGACCGCGATGCCGGTGCGGGAAGCCGAGGACGGCATGCCTGCTGCCGCCAATAGCGTCGTCATCATCCCGCCTGACGCCACGCTGACCATCAGCGACGGCATTCTTCGGGTTGCGCGGCCGGCGCCGCCGCGCGAGCGCCGCATGCCGATCGACGCGTTCTTCCTATCGCTGGCCCAGGACCAGGGGGAGAATGCGGTGTGCATCGTGCTGTCCGGCACCGGCACGGACGGGACGCTGGGGCTTCGGAGCATCAAGGAGGAAGGCGGGCTCACCCTCGCCCAGTCCGAGTTCGACGATACGGCCATGAGCGGCATGCCGCAGAGCGCCGCCGCCACTGGTCTGGTCGATCATGTCGTGCCGGTCGAGGATATGCCCGCACTGCTCGCCGACTACCGGCAGCACCTGATCCAGGTCGCCGGCCGAAAGGATGATAAGGGCACCCGCCTGGACGCGGAAGAGTACCTCGCGACGATCACCTCGTTGCTGCGCGCCAGGATCGGCCACGACTTCAGCCAGTACAAGCCGAACACGCTGGTCCGGCGTATCCAGCGCCGGATGCAGGTGCTGCAGATCGACACGGTGCCCGCCTTCATCGAGCGCCTGCGGCAGGAGCCGCGTCAGCTCGACCTGCTGTTCCACGAGTTGCTGATCGGCGTCACCCAGTTCTTTCGCGACGCCCCGGAATTCGCGGCATTGCAGGTCGCCATCATACCGGCAATCCTGGCGGGCAAGACCGGCGCCGACGACCAGGTCCGTGTCTGGGTGCCGGGCTGTGCGACCGGGGAGGAGGTCTATTCGATCGCCATCATCCTGCAGGAGGAAATGACACGGCGCGCGATCGCGCCGAAGGTGCAGATCTTCGGCACCGACATCGACGAAAATGCGATCGCGACCGCGCGCGCAGGACGCTACCACACCACCATGGCCGGCGTAACGCCGGAGCGGCTCGCGCACTATTTCGTCGAGGACGGCGACGGATACCGCGTGATCAAGCCGATCCGCGAGATGTGCATCTTCTCGGTCCACAACGTCATCAAGGACCCGCCGTTCTCGAAGCTCGACCTGGTCTCGTGTCGCAATGTGATGATCTACATGGGCACCGAGTTGCAGGAACGGGTGATACGCAGTTTTCATTACGCGCTGGTGCCCGGCGGCACCCTGTTCCTCGGGCGGTCGGAAGGCATCACACGCAACTCCAGCCTGTTTTCTCAGCTTGATCCCAAGGTTCGGCTGTTCGAGCGCCGGGACGCCCCAACGCCGGCGCTGGTACCCGATTATCGCGCCGCCGTCGCGCTGCCGGGGACCCGCCACATCCCGCAGCAGGGGCGCGCGGAGGGCGAGGATCGGATCGACAAGAGCGTCCGCAGCGCCCTGGAGAAGCACTCCCCCGCCTATCTGGTCGTCAACGATCGATACGACATCCTGCGGTTTTCGGGCGGCGAGGCCGGCCGCTACCTGGAACCGGCCGCCGGCACCGCGAGCCTCAGTCTGTTCGGCATGCTGCGGAAATCGCTGCGGCCCGCGGTCCGGGCCGCTCTGCAGAAGGCGTTCGCCGACCGGCAGCCGGTGGTGCAGGAGCATGTGGCGCTGAAGATCGATGGCCACCCCCGCACCGTCACGGTGATCGTGGAGCCGCTCAGCGACGCCGGTCGCGAACTGGGCCTGTGGGTCGTCGCCTTCCGTGATCTCGGCCGGGTCGTCAGGGCTCGCGGCGGGAAGGACGCAAGCGACACCGGGGCCGCTGCGGTTCAGGCACTGGAAGACGAGCTGCTCACGACGCAGGCGCAGTTGCAGGCCGCGATCGACGAGGCGGAAACCGTCACCGAGGAGATGAAATCGAGCGGCGAGGAATATCTGTCGGTCAATGAGGAGCTGCAATCCTCCAACGAGGAACTCGAAACCGCCAAGGAGGAGATGCAGTCGATCAACGAGGAGCTGCAGACGATCAACGCCGAGCTTGCCACCAAGAACGATCTGCTGACGCGCCTGAACAGCGACATGCAGAATTTGCTGGAGAGCACGCAGATCGCGACGATCTTCCTTGATAACGACATGCGCATCAAAGGCTTCACGCCGGCGATGAAGGAGCTGTTTCACCTGCGCGAGGGCGACCTGACCCGGCCGATTACCGACATCGTCACCCGGCTCTCCTACGGCAACCTGCGTGACGATGTGACAAAGGTCTTGCGGGACCGGGCCTTGATCGAGCGCGAGGTTCAGGTCAAGGGCGACGATGCCACGTTCATCATGCGCATCCGGCCCTACAACACGTCGGACGGCATCGTCGATGGTGTCGTGATCACCTTTGTCGACATCACCGAGCACAAGCGGACCGAGATGGTGCTGCGGGAGCATGCCGCCATCGTCGAGTTCTCGCACGACGCTCTTATCGGCGTCGATCTCGGCGGCGTCATGCATGCGTGGAATCCCGCGGCGGCGAAGTTGTTCGGCTATCCCGCCAGGACAGCGATCGGCCAGCCGGTTTCGGTCCTGGCCGCCGCCGGACACACCGGCCAGCAGGCCGCTTTGCTCGCTGAGGCGCGCGCCGGGGAGGTGGCAGGACCGGTCGAGACGGCCTGCCGGCGGCAGGATGGAACCGATGTGCAGGTGGAACTTACGCTGGTGCCGATCCGCGGACCGGACGGAACGGTCGTCGCCCTTGCCGCCGAAGCGCACGACATCTCGGACCGCATGCGAGCCGAGGCGCGGCGTGAGCTGATGCAGCACGAATTGAGCCACCGGGTGAAAAACACCCTTGCCAGTGTGCAATCACTGGCGATGGAGACGCTCCGGACAGCGCCGACGCTCGATGCCTTCCGGGAGGCCTTCCTGTCGCGGCTCGTGGCATTGTCGAAGACCCACAACCTCCTGACGCAAGGAGAATGGGAGGGCGCATTGCTGCGCGATGTGTTAGAGACTGAATTGGCGCCATACGCCGGCGAGAAGCATGGCCGCTGGGTGGCCACGGGTGCCGACATCCATCTTCCTCCGAAAATGGTTTTGGCATTCGGTATGGCGTTTCATGAGCTTGCTACCAACGCTGCGAAATACGGCGCGTTTTCGGCGCCCGCCGGAAGGGTCGATGTGTCCTGGCACAATGACACAGCCGACACCGGGCGCAGGCTCCGCGTGTTGTGGGCCGAGAGCGGCGGTCCCATCGTCGAGCCCACCGCCCGCAAGGGATTCGGCAGCCGCATGATTTCCGGTTTGGCGTTTGAACTCGACGGCGACGTGCAGTTTCATTTCGATCCAGACGGGGTCCGCTGTACCTTCGACGTGCCGCTTGAAACGGTGGAGAAGGATCAATGAGCGAGCGATTGGCGGGACACACGGCCGCTTCTGGCTCCGGACCGTGCATCCTGATCGTGGAAGACGAGGCTCTCCTTGTAATGATGCTGGAACAAATGCTGGAAGACCTCGGCTACAGCAGCATCAAGGCCGGGCATCTTGGCAAGGCTATGGACCTGGCGGCCACTGCGGATTTTGACGGCGCGATCCTGGACCTGCACGTGGCTGGACAGGACGTCTATCCCGTGGCGGACGAACTTCGCCGCCGCGGCATTCCGTTCGTGTTCTCCACCGGCTCCGGCCCCGGGGGCTTGCGGTCCGACTACCGAACCTGGCCGACGCTGACGAAGCCGTACCTGGAAGATGACCTGGAGCGGATTCTGGACGCGACGCTGGCGCCGCGCGTCGTGGCTGAACAGCGCGAGCTGCCCCGGCCGGGGGCCTGAATAGCGCGCCGCCGTCGCGCTTTCTGATCGCGGCTCGCCGCGGCTGCGTCACGCCCTGACGGCGCCTTCGGGCGCCGTTTTCGTTTGTGGGCGGTGGCGCGCGCGATGCCGGTTGATGGGGCGGCTTGCAATTGCATCGCATTCCGGCGCGGGCCGCGATAGGCTTCAGTTGGTTCAGCCGAGGGTAGCGAGATGAATGCGGACGTTCAGGCTCTGCTCAGTGGCGCGGTGACGTTCGGGGTGCCCCTTATGATCGCGGTCCGGGAGTTGATCGTTCTCAGACGCGACCGCGGCCCCGGAGGAGATTGGGGGAACCCAGCGCCCCCCACGCCACCGCCTCCGGACTGCGAGCCGTCCCTGCCGCCGGCCCTGCGCCCGCTGCCGGATTGCCTGATCCCGAACCTGCAGACGGGTCCGGTCCTGGAGCGCGCATCCGAGACCCGTGTCCTGGAACCGGCCTGACGCGGAGCGGCGGCGAGTCCTCCGGCCGCGCCGGACCCTGGTCGGTCGGCGACCGGACGCGGGGTGCGGCGTTTCCGCTTGCCCGCGCTCTTGCATGCGTCCGGTCGCCCACGGCCGTCGTCAGGATTGCTCGTCTTTCCCCGGCTCCAGCCCATACGGTTTGACCAGCGACCACACGTGGGCGGGGATCATGTGCCGCATGCGCCGCGGTTCCTCGCGGCGCAGATGCAGGACGGTCTCGACCGCCTTCATCTCCACCCGGGCGCGCGCGAATTCCAGCCCGCGGGGACCCACCTTCGGCATCAGCCAGCCGACGATCGGCCGCAGAATACGTGGCATGCCGCGCGTGGGCAGCCCGCCGGCCGCGCGCTCCACGTTGGCCAGGAACCCCTTGACCGGTCCCGCCCGCTTGCCGGCGCTCCCCGGTGCGGAGGTGCGGATCTCATCGCCGAGCAGGCCCAGCAGCTCCTCGCCGCGCTCGTTGCGGACCAGCAGCCATTGCTGGCCCTGGCCGCCCATGTAGCCCACCGTGATATCCGCCAGCGAGTTGGTGTAGTCCACGCAGGTGCGGCAGGTCAGCGGAAAGAAATCGCGCGGCAGCCTGGAAATCGGCAGCAGCAGGAACGGAATTTCCTTCACCCGGCCATCCGTAAAGCGAAGCTCCACGTAATAGTCCGCGCGGAACTCCAGGTAGGTGATGGTGCTGGGATCGTCCGCCAGCAGCGCGAGGAAGTCGTGGAACCGCTCGGTGGTGGTGTTGTCCGAACACGGCGTGCCGATTACGTACAGGCGCTCGAACCCAAGCTCCTGCTCCAGCGCCCGCAGCGCATAGACCTGGCAGGGGATGCCGATCACCGCCAGGCGCTTGTAGCCTTTCGCGCGCGCCGGTTCGAGCAGCGCAAGCAACGGTGCGTATCCCATGCGCATGCCGCGGCACTGCGCCATTCCCGCCGCCGAGGTCACCAGCACCGGCATCGGCCGCCATTTGTCGTCGGGGTCCGGTGCCATCGTTAGCACCGCGTCGACGGCGCCGGTTTCGAGCAGCCGCTCGGCGATCCGCGTGGTGATGCCGGTCCACTGCGCTCCGTCGCGCGGGGGAGCCAGCCAGGCCCGTAGCATGCGGCGAAACGGCCCGAAGAACGGCTCGTCCGGGCGTGCCGGATCGCGGGTGCGACCATGCACGCGCTGTTCGAGACCGGGGTAATCAGGCTGGATGAACTGGCACGCATGGCCGCAGCGCTTCGGATCGGCGGAGCGGGAGATGCCGCAATCCGTGCACAGCTTCCGGGCGACCGCCGCGGCCACCGGGGGCGCCCATACCGGCGCGGTTTTCGACTCGGCGGCACGCACGACGCCGGGGTCCTTGGCGATGGGCTGGGACATGTTCGCTATTCCATCAATCGTTCGCCGTCCGACCTATGGAGCGAGAGCGGTCATCGGACAGGGCCGCTTGCGAACCGGCCAACCCGCGGAAGGGCTTCCGGCGCCGGCGCGCTGATCAGCCGATGGCCGGCGGCAAGCGCCTCGATATTGATATCGAGGAATTTCGGCGGTGTTTCCTTCCGCAGCACGGCATGGACCGTCGCCAGCGGGCAGAGATCGGCCGCCGCGATCAGCGCGCCGAGCGCGATGATGTTCGCGATCCGCTCGTTGCCGAGCGACCGGGCCAACTCCGTGAACGGCAGTCGCCGCACGACAAGCTCATCGCCTTCGGCTGCCCCGGAGCCACCCCGGCTTGTCAGCCCGGCAGCGTCAACCCGGGCGGCGTCCGCCAGCACCACGCCGCCGGCCCTGACCAGCCGCAAGGAGGCCGGCGCCGCGACCTCATCGAGCAGCACCAGGTAGTCGATCGCGGTGACCAGCGGATAATCGATCGCGGCCGCGCCGTCGCCGACGACGAGATCGGACTGGCTGACGCCGCCGCGCGAGGTCGGCTCGTAGCTTTGCGACAAAGCCACCGTCCGGCCGCCGCGCAGCAGCGAAGCCGCCAATATCTTGGACGACAACTGCAGGCCCTGGCCGCCGCTGCCGCCGAGCCGGACCTGAATTTCGCCATCCATCGCCGTCATCCTCAAGGGGCCGCGCTGTCGGGCAGCGCGGCGCGATACGCAGCGCCATACTCCGGCCGGTCGCTGCGCGACAGCACGCCGGTCCGCACCGCCCTGGCGCGGAATGGCTGGTCCACGACATTGCCGTAGGTGTCGGGCCGCATGCTGCCCTTCTGCCGCAGGATGATCTCCGGCGACGAGCCCAGGTCGTTCTTGCGGCCGAAAATCTCCGTGCAGTCGGAAATCACCTCGATGAACGCGAAGCCCTGGTGCGCGAGTCCCTCGCTGATCAGGTCCTTCAGCGCCGCGGTCTGCAGCGTCATGCCGCGCCCGACGAAGCTGGCGCCGGCGGCGGCGGCGAGGGCGCAGGCATCGAAGGTTGGCTCGGCATTGCCCTGCGGCGTGGTGCTGGTCAGCCGGCCTTCGCCCGTGGTCGGGGAGACCTGGCCGCCGGTCATGCCGTAGATCTCGTTGTTCAGCATCAGGCAGGTCAGGTTCAGGTTGCGGCGGCAGGCATGGATTAGGTGGTTGCCGCCGATCGCCAGGCAATCGCCGTCGCCGGTGATGACCACCACCTCAAGGTCGGGCCGCGCCAGCGCCAGGCCGGTGGCGAAGGCGAGGGGCCTGCCATGCGTGGTATGGAACGTGTTGGCGTCGATATAGGCTCCCACCCGACCCGAACAGCCGATCCCGCACACGACCGCCAGCCGGTCCTTCGGGATCGCCCGCTCATGCACCGCCCACAGCAGTGCCCGCAGCGCGATGCCGTGGCCGCAGCCGGGGCACATGAAATGCGGCAGCAGTTCTTCGCGCAGGTAGTCGCGGATGTCGAACGTATCGAGGCTAAATGCGTCCATGGCCGGCAAGGTCCTCGATGGAGGCTAAAATCTCGGCGGGTCCGATCGGCTGGCCGGTAACGCGGGTCAGCCGTGCCACCTTGCCGGGGCTGGCGCACAGCCGCTCGATTTCCAGGCTCAATTGCCCGGCGTTCATTTCCGCCACCAGAACCTTCGACGCGCGGGCGGCGTGGTCGCGGAATGCCTGCTCGGGGAACGGCCACAGCGTCACCGGCCGGAACAGTCCGGCGCGCACGCCATGCTGCCGGGCCTGCTGGACCGCGCGGTGCGCCGCACGGGCAGTGATGCCGATGGCGACCACCAGCACATCGGCGTCGTCCGCGTGCAGCGTCTCGAACTGGTCCACGATGGCGCGGTGCTGGTCGAGCTTGCCCAGCAGCCGCTGCATCAGGGCTGCCACTTCGTCCGGCTTCTGCGTCGGGAAGCCGCTTTCGCCATGGGTCAGGCCGGTGGTGTGACACCGGTAGCCGTCGCCTGGCAGCGCCATCGCCGGGATGCCATCGCCGGTGTCGGCATACGGGAGATAGTCCTCGCGCGGACCGGTCGCCCACTTGCGGTGGGCACGCCCGACCGAGGCCGGATCGGGCAGATCGACGGTCTCGACCAGATGGCCGATCGTTTCATCGTACAGCACGACGACCGGCGTCCGCAGGACTTCCGACAGATTGAAGGCGCGGATGGTCTGGTCGTAGATCTCCTTCACCGAGCATGGCGTCAGCACGATGATCGGATGATCGCCATGGGTGCCCCAGCGCGACTGCATGATGTCGCCTTGCGCCGGCCTTGTGGGCATGCCGGTGCTGGGACCGCCGCGCATGACGTTGACGATCACGCACGGCACCTCGGTCATCGCGGCGTAGCCGAGGTTTTCCTGCTTCAGCGAAAACCCCGGACCGCTGGTGGCGGTCATCGCCTTTACCCCGCCCATCGAGGCACCGATCACCGCGGCCATCGAGGCGATCTCATCCTCCATCTGGATGAACACGCCGCCCGCGCGCGGCAGTTCGTGCGACATCCGCTCGGCGATTTCCGACGACGGGGTGATCGGGTAGCCTCCAAAGAAGCGGCAGCCGGCGGCGATCGCGGCCAGCGCGCACGCCTGGTTGCCCTGAAGATTCTGCCGTCCGGTCATTGCCATCTCATTGGCCCATCGTCACTGGCTCATACTCATTGGGCTGCCGCCGCGAGCGGTGCGTCGGTGAGCACGCGGATGGCGAAGTCCGGGCACAGCCACTCGCAGCGCCGGCACGCGGTACAGGCCGCCGGGTTTGCGACTTCGGCGACGCGGCGTGCGTTCAGGCGCAGGCAGCGCTCCGGACACATTTTGACGCAGATGTCGCAGCCCTTGCACCATGCCTCCGTGATCTCAAGTCGATGTGTCAAGGCGGCGGTGACCGCGACGCCTTCGCCGGCCGGTCGCGCGGTTTCCTCGGCCGGACGGCTGCCGCTTTCCACCCAGTCGCGCCCGGCGCGGAACGCCTGCAGGTTGGGCGTGACCGTGGCCGCGGGCACCATGTCTTTCAGCACCGATGTCCAGCCATCGACCGGAAACGGCAGCGCGGTCGATAGCGCCCCCAGCAGGACGGTGTTGGCAAAGCGCGCATTTCCGAGCCCGGTCGCGATCTGCGTCGCGTCCAGGGCGAAGCCATTGCCGACCATCTCCAGAATCGCTGCCGGCGAGGCCGGTGCGTAGCCCGAGCGGGCGCCGCGGCGCCGGTCGCGAAAGGCAACCGGCGGCACGATCTGCTGGGTATCGGCGATGAACGTGCCCGTGTCCCGCTTCAGGCAGTTCAGCCAGCGCAGCCCTTCCGCCCATTCCAGCGCCACCAGGATGTCGGCGTCCCCGAACGGGATGATCGGCGACCAGACCTGCTCGCCGAAGCGGACATGGCTGAACACGCTGCCGCCGCGCTTGGCCATGCCATGCACTTCGCTCTGCTTCACCTGCAGTCCGTGCCGCTGACAGAGCGCCGCCAGCACCTTGGAGACCATGATCACGCCCTGGCCGCCGACGCCCACGATCAGGACGTTGGTCGGCGGCGCGATCGCACTCGTCTGGGTCATTGCGTCTTGGTCATTCCGACTGGTGATTCCGTCTGGGTTTTCCCTGGTGGGTCCCGGCTACCGTGCGGCGGGCTGAATGCAGTCCGAGCCGCAGATCTGGGCGCACAGCGTGCAGCCGATGCACAGCGCCGCGTCGATCTTCACCTTGTGGTGGCCGTCGTACAGCCCGTCGTCCCAGCCAAGCGCCGGGCAGCCCAGGTTCATGCACGACTGACACGCGGTGCACCCATCGCTGTTTACCGCCAGCGCCGGCCCCTTGATGCGGACCGGATCGATCACGCAAGGCCGGTCGGAGATCACCACCGACACGCCTTTGAACGACGCTGCCTCGCGGAAGGTCTGATACATCTCGGCGACGTCGTACGAGTCGATGCGGCGCACCCAGGTCACGCCGCACGCACGCACCATCTGCTCGAAATCGATCCGGTTCGCGGTCTCGCCGCGCAGCGTAAGGCCGGTGCCGGGATGATGCTGGCCGCCGGTCATCGCCGTGATGTGGTTGTCTAGGATGATCACCGTGATGTTGGCATCGTTGTAGACCGCGTCGATCAGCGGCGGGATGCCGGCGTGCAGGAATGTTGAATCGCCGATGGTGGCGATGATCGGCTTCGTTTCCGTGCCGGCCTTGGCGATGCCCACGGCGTTGGCGATACTCGATCCCATCGACACGCAGGTGTCGATCGAGCGCAACGGCTCGATGGTCGCGAGCGTGTAGCAGCCGATGTCGCCGGCGACGCGGGCGTTGAGCGCGCGGATCGCCATGTAGCTCATGGTGTGAGGACAGCCTGGACACAGCACCGGCGGACGGGCAGGCGATTGCACCGGCCACGGCGCAACCTTTGCCCGCGGCGCCAGGACGCCGGCATTCTCGAATGCCTCGCGCACGACCTCCGGCGAGAATTCCCCGGTGCGCGGAAAGAACGCCTTGCCGAAGACGTCGATTCCTGCGGCGCGGATCTCCGTTTCGATCGCCGGCTCCAGCTCCTCGACGACGAACACGCGCTCGACCGATTGGCAAAACGCCTGGATCAACTCGATCGGCAGTGGATAGGACGCGGCCAGTTTCAGCACGCTTGCCGTCGGCAGGACCTCTTTGATGTAGGTGTAAGGGGTCCCGGCGGTGATCACGCCGATCGCCCTGTCCGCCTTCTCCCAGCGGTTGCGTTCGCTGGAGGCGAAAAAGTCGCTCAGCCGCCGTTCCCGCTCGATCAGTTGCGGATGCTTGAGGCGCGCGTGCGCCGGAATCATCACGTTCTTCTTCGGATCTTCGCGGAACCCGCGGCCGGTGGGGACCTCGCGTGTTCCGAGCGCCACGACGCTGCGCGTGTGTGACAGGCGGGTGGTGCTGCGGACGATCACCGGCGTGTCGAAGCGCTCGCTCAGCTCGAACGCGAAGCGCGTCATGTCCAGCGCTTCCTGCGCGTCGGAAGGCTCCAGGCAGGGCACCATCGCCATGCGGCAGAGCAGGCGCGTGTCCTGCTCGTTCTGCGAGCTATGGATACCAGGATCGTCGCAGACCACGATCACCAGCCCGCCGTTCACGCCGATATAGGTCAGCGACATCAGCGCATCGGCAGCCACATTCAGGCCGACATGCTTCATCGAGGCCATCGCCCGCACGCCGGCGAACGACGCACCGATGGCGACATCCAGCGCGACTTTTTCGTTGGTGGACCACTGGGCGTGGATGTCCTCGGCCGGGTATCGGGCGAGGCTTTCCAGGATTTCCGTGCTCGGCGTGCCCGGGTAGGCGGCTGCCACGCGCACCCCCGCTTCCCACGCGCCGCGAGCGATCGCTTCGTTGCCGGTCAGCGGTCGCGCCTGGTCAGCGGACTCCATGGAGGCCGCGTCCAATGCGGTGGTTTGGTCCAGAAATTTCTTTACAGCGGTCAAGACGTTCCGCCCCCGATCTTTGCCGTGCGTCCCTGTCTGCCGACCCTATATCAGTCAGGTTTCGCGTTGACGAGTGCGTGATGGCCCTGGAACGCGCGATGCCGGTAGGCAGGCATGACGCCGCTCGACGAACAGCAGGGTGGACCAGCGCAGCGCCGTCCACCGCTGCGGCGCTGCAAATGGCAATGGCGGAGGCGGCGCATCCGCCGTCCATTGCCACATGAACGCAGAAATGCGGTTGTCGGAATACGGCAAGAAACCCGAGTTACAATTGCATGGCAGCTATACGGCCCGTGCAGCGAGCGGCTAGCGGCCCCACCCGAGGCGAAGACGTCCAGCGATCATGGCGGGCGACCATGTGCGGGGATGATGTCTTGGCGCCACCGTGCCTATATGGTCAGGTAAGCCGCCCTGATCAGGAATGAATTTCCGTGAAACCCGCCATCCAGGTGTCTCGCCTGTCCTCCGGCCTTACCGTCGTCACGGAGCGCATGGACCGTGTCGAGACTGTATCGTTCGGCGCGTACGTGGCCACCGGCTCCCGCAACGAGACGGCCGAGGAGAACGGTGTCTCCCACTTCCTGGAGCACATGGCCTTCAAGGGCACCGAACGGCGCTCCGCGGCGCAGATCGCCGAGGAGATCGAGGCGGTCGGCGGGCATATCAACGCCTACACCGCGCGCGAGCAGACCGCCTACTACGTGAAGGTGCTGAAGGAGGATACGGTGCTGGCCGCCGATATCATCGGCGACATCCTGACCCACTCCACCTTCGAGCCGGAGGAGCTGGAGCGCGAGCGCGGCGTGATCCTGCAGGAGATTGGGCAGGCGAACGATACGCCGGACGACATCATCTTCGATCATTTCCAGGAGGCCGCCTATCCGTCCCAACCGCTGGGGCGGTCGGTGCTGGGCTCTGAGGAGAGCATCCGGTCGATGCCGCGCAGCACGCTGACCGCCTACATGAAGCGGCACTATGCCGCCCCGAATGTGGTGGTGGCGGCGGCCGGCAACCTGCACCACGCGCAGATTCTCGATCTCGTGCAGGCGCATTTCGCCGACCTTCCTGGCGAGACGGCGCCCGCCACGCCGCCCGGCCTGTACCAGGGGGGCGAGTTCCGCGAGGCACGCGACCTGGACCAGGTGCATATCGTGCTGGGGTTCCCCTCGGTCGGCTATGGCGAGCCGGACTACTACCCGACGCTGCTGCTTTCCACGCTGCTGGGCGGCGGGATGTCGTCGCGGCTGTTCCAGGAGGTGCGGGAGAAGCGCGGGCTGGTGTACTCGATCTACTCGTTCAGCGCGCCGTTCATGGATGGCGGGCTGCTCGGCATCTATGCCGGTACCGGCGAGAGCGAGGCGGAAGAACTGGTGCCGGTGACGCTGGACGAGCTGCGCAAGGTGCAGACCGGCGTGACCGAGACCGAGCTGGCGCGGGCGCGGGCGCAGGTGAAGGCGTCGCTGCTGATGTCGCTGGAAAGCACCGGCAGCCGGTCGGAGCAGCTCGCCCGGCAGATGCAGGTGTTCGGCCGGGTGATGCCGATCGCGGAGACGGTTGGGAAGATCAATGCGGTGACGGCCGAGGATGTCGGCCGCGCTGCCGCCCGGCATTTTCGCGCCGTGCCGACGCTGGCGGTGATGGGGCCGGCGACGCGGGTGCCCAAACTGTCTGAGATCGTGGTGACGTTGGCGGCGTAGCGGAGCGGCGGCCCAATACCGCGACGGCGCTTGTCTAACTGCCCGATTGAGGGAACAGGGTAATCCGTAAGGGAGCTGCGCTCCGGCGGCAGCGCCGCGGACGCTGGCCTGACATCCTGGACTGAACGGCATGCCATCGATGGCATGACCAGTGTCGTGCTTTCGACACGCGTGGCTTCGCCTGGGTTTTTCGGGGGCGAAGTGCTGGCATAATATGCCATGACAGCTAAATGAGTGCCTTCGAAAGCCCGCGGCCCATGGGAGAAAACCATGCCGACTCGCAATGTCGTGCTGACCGACCACCACGAAAGCGTTATCGAAGCGCTGGTCGGCTCCGGCCGCTACCAGAATGCCAGCGAAGTGCTTCGTGATGGGCTTCGTCTCGTTGAAGAGCGCGAGACCCGGGAGGCCGCCAAGCTGAAGGCACTGCAAGCAGCCGCGCGCGTCGGATTTGCCGCTATCGATGAGGGTCGCTATCGCGACGTGCCGGAAGATGAACTGGCGGATTTCATCGCAAGCCTTGGTAAGCGCGCCAGCGAACGGGTCCGCTCGACAAGACGCTAGGACATGCGGACCTATCGGCTTTCAGCCGAGGCTGAGGACGACATCTTCGACCTTCTTGATTACACGGAAGACCGGTTCGGCGACATCGCACGGCTTCGTTACGAGGCTCTGCTGTTGACGGGCCTGCTCGACATCTCGGCCAACCACGAGCGTCCAGGCAGCGTCATACGTCCAGAACTCGGCCAGGACGTTCGCACCTATCTCCTGCGCCATAGTCGTGACCGAGTCCGCGGCGGGACCGTAAGGCGACCCCGCCACATCCTGCTTTTCCGGGTATCACGTCCCGACCTGATCGGCGTCGGCCGGGTCCTGCACGATGCGATGGAGGTCGAACGTCACCTGCCGAGCCAGTATGGCGACGGGTGACCGCGTCGGTGATCCCGGGACCGAGCGCTCCGCCGTGCAGGGTCGTTCGACCAGGCGTCCCAATCGGTGACGCAATCGGCTCGCCGTTCTACCGTGGATCCGGAAGTCCCAAGTCCCCTGCGCATCTCGCCAGACTGGCATCGACCAACCACATCCCTCTCTCACACAGCGGATTGCCCCGTAATGACCGACACCCTTGACCTGCTGCAGGACCTCATCGCCCACGCCCGCGCTGCCGGGGCGGATGCGGCGGATGCGGTCCTGGTCGCCGGCACGTCGTTGTCCGTGCAGCGCCGGCTCGGCAAGACCGAGCAGATCGAGCGCTCCGAAGGGCGCGACCTCGGCCTGCGCGTGTTCCTGGGCAAGCATGCTGCGGTGGTGTCATCCAGCACCATCGATCCCGCCGGATTCGCCGCGCTGGCCGAGCGCGCCGTGGCGATGGCCAAGGTGGTCCCCGAGGACCCGTATACCGGCCTCGCCGACACCGCCGCCCCGCCGGAGGCGGTGGCGCTTGACCTGGAGGACAGCGAAGAGCCTGACGCGGCCGAACTGATCGCCCGTGCCGCGGCGGCGGAGGAAGCGGCGCTGGCTGTGCCCGGCGTGAACAACTCCGAGGGCGCCGATGCAGGGTTCGGCCGCAGCGAGGCCATGCTGGTCACCTCGGCGGGCTTCGTGGGCCGGGTTTCGCGCAGCTCGCATTCGGTCTCCGCCACCGCGTTGACCGGCAGCGGCACCGACATGCAGCGCGACTACGACTACCACTCCGTCATCCATCTGGACGATCTGGACGACCCGGCGGCGATCGGCCGCAGCGCCGGTGAGCGCGCGGTGGCCCGGATGAACCCGACGCGGCCAAAGACCGCAAAGGTGCCGGTGGTTTACGACCCGCGGGTCGCCGGCGGGCTGATTGGCCACTTTGCCAGTGCGATCAACGGCTCCGGTGTGGCGCGCGGCACCAGCTTCCTCAAGGACAAGATGGGTGAGCGGATCTTCGCCGCCGGGATCACGGTGCACGACGACCCGCGCCGGGTGCGCGGCCTGCGCTCCCGCGTGTTCGACGGCGAGGGTACACCGACCGCCGCCCGCGTGCTGATCGAGGATGGGGTGCTGACGACCTGGCTGCTGGACAGCCGCTCTGCCCGCCAGCTTGGCTTGCACTCCACCGGGCATGCGGCGCGCGGACCGGGCGGCCCGCCCTCGCCGTCTCCCTCCAACCTGTATCTGGCGCCCGGCGCGCTGACGCCGGCCGAGCTGATCGCCGACATCAAGCTGGGGCTGTACGTCACCGAGTTGATCGGCATGGGCATCAACGGCGTCACCGGCGACTACAGCCGCGGTGCCGCGGGGTTCATGATCCGCGACGGGGCACTCGCCGAGCCGGTGGCGGAGATCACCATCGCCGGCAACCTGATCGACATGTACCTTAACCTGACCCCCGCCAACGACTTGCGGTTCCGCCGCGGCACGGATTCACCGACGGTGCGGGTGGAGGGGCTAACGATGGCGGGCGCGTAGCCGCTTCGCACGCGACAGGGGCGGCCCTTGCCACAAGGGTTGGTGCGCCCCCATATCGGCCCCGTGTTCACGGGACAGCGAAACACCATGCGTCGCACCAGGCTTATGCTTGCCATATTTGCCGCCCTGAGCCTGGCGCTCGCGCCGGGCCTTGCAGAGGCGCGGCTCGGCGGCGGCGGTTCGTTCGGCAGCCGCGGCAGCCAGACCTACACGCCGCCGCCCATGACGCGCACGGCGCCGTCCGGGGCCGAGCCGATGCAGCGCAGCCTAACGCCCAATGCGCCGTCGCCGGGGCCAGGCTTCGGGGCCCCTGGCGGTGCGCCTGCATTCCAGCAGCGCTCCGGCTTCATGCCTGGGCTGATGGGCGGCCTGATCGGCGCGGGACTTGGCGGGCTGCTGCTCGGCCATGGGTTCTTCGGCGGCGGAATGGGGGTGTTCGGCTTCCTCGGCCTGCTGCTGCAGATCTTCCTGGTCGTGATCGTCGTGCGCTACTTGATCGGTCTGTTCCGCGGGCGGTCATCGCCCGCCTTCGCCGGCCCGAACCTGTTTGCGCGTGGTGGCCCAGGGGGTGGACAAGGGGGTGGCCAGCCGCAGGGCGGTCCACGGCCGGTCTACGGCGGTGCGCCGCCTGGCGGCGGCCGGCCCGGCCTGACGCCGGTTGCGATCAGCCCCGACGACTTCAAGGAGTTCGAGCGGCTGCTGCAAGCCATCCAGGCCGCCGGAAGCGCGCAGGATATCAACGCGCTGCGCCCCATGGTGACGCCGGAGATGCTCAGCTACTTCGCCGAGGAACTCACCCATCAGACCAGCCGCGGCGTGCGGAACGTGGTTACCGACGTGCGGCTGGTCCAGGGGGACCTGGCGCAGTCCTGGGCGGAACAGGGGCGCGAATACGCCACCGTTGCGATGAAATTCTCGATGGTGGACGTCACCTATGATGCAACCGGCCGCATCGTGGACGGCAACCCCAACGAGCACGTTACCGCGACGGAGCTGTGGACGTTCGTCCGTTCGCCGGGTGGACGCTGGATTCTTTCGGCAATTCAACAGGCTAGATAGGCGATAGCGGATTTTCAACGCGAAATGAATGCGAGCGAATAGGCTTGGAAGCGGATAGCGCACGTTGCTAGGCTGACCTTCAGACAGGCGGGACACTTGGCCAGAAGCCCGCTCGGGGAAGGGGAGTAGCCATGCGCACTACGCGTCACGGCCTGCTTTGGCCATGCCTGCTGATCCTGTCGATTGTTTCCGCGGTTGGGGTTGCTTCGGTCGGCACATCGCCGGCCCGTGCGGACACCGTTGTGGATGAGGCGCGCCGCGCAGGGCGGGACGCTGCCTCTTTGCCGGCCGCGGATGAGGACTGGTTCCACGACATGGACGGCGGCGTGAAGCTGTCGGGTGATGCCATCAAGGGCCGCAACACCTGGATGGTCTGGACCGGCGGCAACGACCGCTTCTGGGATGGGCTGACAGTTACCACCTTCGGCGGGTTCGATCTGCTGAAGGTGCTGTCCTCGCACCCCGGCCTGAAATACAGCCGGGACAACCGTTTCAACTATTTCGGCCTCTCAAACGAGCCCTGTTTCGACAAGGCCACCGGCCCCAACCCGCAGCGGTTCGGCCTCTGGCTGGATGTGCGCCGCGCCGACTGTCCCGCCGACCCGTTCGAAAACGAGCAGAAATACCCCGGGGTCGCGATCGGGGCGCGCGGCAAGACCGTGCCGGTGGGCTCGTTGTACGGCTACGCCACCGGCGTCCTCGGGCTGCGGCTGTTTCCCAATCCCGACTTCGACGAAGAAGCGGCGCGGCGCTGGGACCCGGAGCGCTATTACAACGATCCGAGCTACTATCTTTCAAAGGATCTGGTGCGGCCGTATCGCGTCGGCATGTCATGCGGCTTTTGCCACGTCGCGCCCAATCCGGTGAAGCCGCCGGGCGACCCGGAGCATCCCGGTTTCGAGAACCTCAGCGGCACTGTCGGCAGCCAGTATTTCTGGATCGACCGGATCTTCGATTGGAAATCCGACGCGTCGAACTTCATCTTCCAGGCGCTGCATACCTCGCGGCCGGGGTCGCTCGATACGTCGCTGATCTCGACGGACAACATCAACAACCCCCGCACGATGAACGCGGTGTACGATCTCGGCGCGCGGCTTGGCGCGGCGAAGCGCTGGGGCAAGGAAACGCTGGGCGCCGACAATCTGGCGAACAAGCAGTTCAATGATTTCATCCCGGACGGCCCGCTGACCCAGTTCTTCCAGAAGCCCGATACGGTCTGGACGCCACACGTGCTCAAGGATGGGTCGGATTCCGTCGGCGCTCTGGGCGCTCTCAACCGCGTCTACCTGAACATCGGTCTGTTCAGCGAGGAATGGTTGCGCCACTTCAACGCTGTGGTCGGCGGCAAGCCGGTGACGCCGATCGAGATCACCACCGCGCGCGCCAACTCCAGCTACTGGGGCGCCACCGAGAACCAGACTCCGGGCATGGCGCTGTACTTGGTCGCCGCGTCCGGCGCGCACAAGCTGTCGGACGCGCCGGGCGGCGCCGCGCACCTGTCCACCGACGCGAACGTGTTGCGGCAGGGCAAGGTGGCGTTCGCCGAGAACTGCGCACGCTGCCATTCCAGCAAGGCACCGACACCGCCGGCGGGCGCCGATCCGGGCGCCTGCAACGGCAGCGGCTACCTCGACTGCTGGAACCGCTACTGGGCGTGGACCGACACCGACGAGTTCAAGCGGCAGATGCGCGACATCGTGCTGGCCGACGACTTCCTGGACGGCAACTACCTGTCCAACGACACGCGCATACCGGTCACGCTGCTGCAGACCAACGCCTGCAGCCCGCTGGCCACCAATGCGATCGGCGGCAACATCTGGGACAATTTCTCGTCCGCATCTTACAAGGATCTTCCTTCGGTCGGGTCGATCACTGTCTACGATCCGTTCACCGGTGACCCGCGCCAGATTACGCTGCCGGCCGGCGGGCGCGGCTACACGCGCGTTCCGTCGCTGATCAGCGTGTGGTCCACCGGGCCATACCTGCTGAATAATTCGGTCGGGAAATTCGATCCAAGTCCCTCGGTCGAGGCGCGGCTTGGTGTGTTCCAGGATTCGATCACGCAGCTTTTGTGGCCCGACAAGCGGCCGAGGGACCCGGTGTTGGGTGACCGCGGCGTGCCGGGCGTGATCGACCGCACCACGGAGGTCTCCTACCTGCGCATTCCGTCGGGCTACCTGCCGGACTACCTCCGCGCTTCGTTGAATGTGCTCGGGCTGGTCGCGCCGGCGGTGTTCAAGGATGGGGGCATCGAGATCGGGCCGTTCCCCAAGGGCACACCGATCGACCTGATGACCAACCTCGCCTTGCTGCCGGAGACGGACAACCTTCCCGAGCGCATCCTGCACGACAAGCGCGTGGTGGAGGTTGCGATCAAGCTGGTGCGCGATCTCAAATCGCTGCCACGCGACGGCAGCGCACCTGAGTGGCAGGCGTTCGGCAACCTGATGCGGCCGCTGTTCGAACTGAGCAAGTGCCAGGACTACGTGGTCAACCGTGGGCACTATTTCGGTGCGACGCTGAGCGACGACGACAAGAAGGCGCTGATCGAGTTCCTCAAGACGTTCTGAGGACGGCGGAAGACTGACACCGGCGGAAACACGCGGGGCAGGGAGGCTTTTTGGCCATGAGCGGGAACGCAAGCTACGAATACATCGTGGTGGGCTCCGGAGCCGGCGGCGGCACGGTCGCCGCGCGGCTGGCGGAAGCGGGAAAAACCGTGTTGCTGCTGGAGGCCGGCGGAGACGCGCGGCTGATGCAAGGCGGCAACAAGGCCCAGAAAGACGTGAACCGCATGCCCGCCGACTACGACGTGCCTGCGTTCCACGGCTTCGCCTCGGAGAACGAGGCGATGAGCTGGAGCTTCTTCGTCCGCCATTACGCATCGGAGGAGCAGCAGAAGAAGGACCCGAACTTCACGCCCGGAAAGGACGGCGTGCTGTATCCGCGTACCGGCGCGCTCGGCGGCTGCACCGCGCACAACGCGATGATCATGGTCTATCCGCACAACGCCGACTGGGAAGGCATCGCGGACCTGACCGGCGACGAGTCCTGGCGCGCCGAGACGATGCGCGATTATTTCGAGCTGCTGGAGAACTGCCATCACCGGCCGCTGGACCGTGCGGCGTCGCTGATCGGACTCAATCCATCGCGGCATGGCTGGAAGGGGTGGCTGCAAACGGAAAAGTCCATCCCCACGGCGGCGCTCAAAGACGAAGACCTGGTGAAGACGCTGATCAAGAGCGCCACTGCCGCGTTCGAGGATATCGGCCAGCCGATCGAGACCCTGACCGAATTGGCGGAAGGCCAGGCGGACCCGAACGACTGGCGGCTGGTGGAGAAAAACGCGATCGGCCTGCGCTATGCGCCGCTGGCCACGCGCAACCACGCGCGCAGCGCCGCGCGCGAACGCGTGCTGGAGGTCGCGGAGGCCCATCCGGACAAGCTGACCATCGAACTGAACGCGCTGGTGACGCGCGTGCTGTTCGATGACGCCAACCGCGCGACCGGGGTGGAATACCTGCGCGGCGAGCGGCTGTACCGCGCCCACGCCAACCCGAGCGACGCTCCGGGTCAGACGGTGCAGGCCGCCGCGACGAAGGAAGTCATCCTGTCCGGCGGTGCCTTCAACACGCCGCAGATCCTGTTGCTGTCGGGCATCGGCCCTCGCGCCGATTTGGAGGCGCTGGGCATCCCGGTGCGGCTCGATCTGCCGGGGGTCGGACGCAACCTGCAGGACCGGTACGAAGTCGGCGTGGTCAACCGCATGGCGTTCGAGTCATGGGACATCCTGCGCGGCGCCACCTTTGGGCCGGACGATGCCCTGTTCAAGGAGTGGGAGACGTCGCGCACCGGCATCTACACCACCAACGGCTCGGTGCTGGCGGCGATTCGGCGGTCGTTCCCCGACCGGCCGCTGCCCGACCTGTTCTGCTTCGCCCTGCTTGGCTTGTTCGGCGGCTATTTCCCCGGGTATTCGGCGCGGACGACGGCCAAGCCGAACTATCTGACCTGGGCGATCCTCAAGGCGCATACCGAAAACCGCGCCGGGACCGTGACGCTGCGCTCGACCGATCCGCGCGACACGCCGATGATCAATTTCCACTATTTCGATGAGGGCAGCGATACTGCCGACGCCGACCTCGACGCTGTGGTCGAAGGAATTCGCTTCGTTCGCAAGCTGACGGCGCCGCTCGCCGACGCCGGGCTGATTGCCGAGGAGGAAGTGCCCGGCTCGGCGCTGCAGTCCGACCCGTCGTTGAAAGCGTTCGTGCGCAACAACGCCTGGGGCCATCATGCTTCGTGCACCTGCGCAATCGGGCCGCAGGAGTCGGGCGGCGTATTGGACTCCAGCTTCCGCGTGCACGGGACGACGGGATTGCGCGTGGTGGACGCGTCTGTGTTCCCCCGCATTCCCGGGTTCTTCATCGTCAGTGCGGTGTACATGATCGCGGAGAAGGCAGCCGAGGTGATTCTGGCCGACTGAGCTGGTCGTCACCAAATCAGCGGCCGGGGCCAATGGCCGTTCGGGTGCCGTAGGGTGGACCAGCGAAGCGCCGTCCACCATTGCCGCCAGCCGCACCGCAATGGTGGACGGCGCAACGCTGGTCCACCCTGCGGCCCTGGCCGAGCGGCGGACTCCCTTCGGGTGCCTAACAGGGTTCTGTCAGGGTCTGCGCATTGCGGACAGGCTGGGCGCCTCCGCCGCCGGCCAGAATTGCGCGATCAGGACCTGGCTGCATGCTTGAGGGCGCTGAGCGACTCACCGATGACACATCGCGCCCCGAGCGGGCGACGGTCACGAACGCGCACCCGTCACCCAACACGGCTCCCCGCTTCAATGCGTTCCTCTCCTATAGCCGGACACCCGACGAAAGCCTGGCGCGCGCGCTGCAGGACGGGCTGCACCAGTTCGCCCGTCCGTGGAACCGGGTGCGCGCGTTGCGCGTATTCCGCGACAAGGCGTCGCTCTCGGCCAGCGAGACCTTGCGGGGTTCGCTGGAAGATGCGCTTGCCGACAGCGACTTTCTGATTCTGCTGGCATCGCCGGGCGCCGCGCAATCGCTCTGGGTGGGGCGCGAGGCCGATTGGTGGTGCAGCCACCGCAAGCGCGCGCACTTCCTGATCGCCCTCACCGAGGGCGAGATCGTGTGGGACAGCGCACGCGGCGACTTCGACTGGGAGCGGACCACCGCCCTGCCGCCGGTCCTGCGCGGCCGGTTCCCCGAGGAACCCCTGCACATCGATCTGCGCTGGGCGCGCCACAGCGGCGATCTCTCGCTGCGCGACCTGCGCTTCCAGGACTGCGTCGCCGACCTCGCTGCGCCCCTGCACGGCCGGCCGAAGGACGAACTGATCGGCGACGATATCCGGCAGCACAAGCGCTTCGTGCGGTTCCGCCGCGCGGTGTTCGGCGCGATTGGCGCTCTGGTGGCCGGCGTCGGCGTCGCGGCCTATGTCGCCGAGCAGCAGCGCGCCAACGCCCTGCAGCAGCACGGCCTGGCGCTGGCACGCCAGCTTGTGGCGGCCCAGGCCCGGCTGCGGGCCAGCCACGCGGGCGACGCCGTCTCGACCGAGCTGGCAGCCGCCCTGGCGGTCGAATCGCTGCGGCGGCTGCCCAACGCCGATGCGTCCTCCGCCGCCGTCATGCTGCTGCGAGAGCTGCCGACGGCGCGCATCCCCCATGACGGCGAGGTCAACACCATCGCTTTCAGCCCCGACGGCACGCTGGTCGCCTCGGGCAGCGACGACCACGCGGCGCGGGTGATCGACCTGGCCGGCAACGTCGTCCGCCGGATCGACGAAACCGGCGCGGTCAACAGCGTCGCGATCAGTCCCGATAATGCGCTGCTGCTGACCGGCAGTGGCGATGGCCAGACCCGGCTGGTCCGGATCGCCACCGGCGCCGACGCGGTGCCGGCGGTGCACGACGCTGCCCCGGTGACCGCCGTCGCGTTCAGCCCCGACGGCGCGCTGCTGGCAAGCGCTGCGTGGGACGGCACAGTGCATCTGCGCAACACCGCGACGGGCCTGGACGTGGTCCCGCCGCTGCATACCGCGAGGAAAGCGTGCTGCGTCGCGTTCAACGCCGACGGCACGCGGCTGGCGACCGGCAACGCGGCCGGGACACGGCTGATCGATACGGCAACGGGACGGGATGCCGTGCCGCCGATTGCACAGGCCGGCGCGGTGACCACGCTCGCCTTCAGTCCTGACGGTGCTCTATTGGCCATTGGCAGTGCAGACCGAACCGCCCGCCTGGTCAGCACGGCAACCGGCGCCGATGCCGTCGCCCCGGTGGTTCACGGCGGCATTGTGCGCAGGGTGGCGTTCAGCCCCGACGGGCTCTGGTGGGCAACCGCGAGCCTCGATCGGCGGGCGCGGCTGCTCGATGCCAGGACCGGCGGACTGGTCGCGGAAGTGGTGCACGAGGGCGGCGTCCGCAGCGTCGATTTCAGCGCGGACAGCAAGCTGCTGGCCACCGGCAGCCTGGACGACACGGCGCGGTTGATCGACGTCAAGGCGGGAAGGGAAGTCGCGCGCATTGCGCATGGCGGCGTGGTGATGAAGGTGGCGTTCAACCCCCGGCCCGGGGTCAACCTCCGCCTGCTCGCGACCGCGAGTGGCAAAGGTGAAGCGCTGGTGCGGCTGGTGGATACGGCGAACGGCATCGACTTCAGGCAACTCCAGCCCGACAAACCGGTGCGCAGCATCTCGATCAGCGGGGACGGCGGGCTGATGGCGATCGACAGCGCGGACGATGGCGCGTGCGACGGTCACGGCACGGCGGCAGCAAACGCCGGGCAGGTCACGATCGTGCGGCTGTCCGACGGCATGGCGTTTCCGCCGATCCTCTACCGGGCGCCCCCCTGTCAGGCGATCTTGAGTCTCGACGGGCGGAAGCTGGCGGCAGCACTGGCGGATGGAACGGCGGAGGTGATGGAGCTTCCACCGCAAGCCCTGATGGCGGCGGCGCCGCAAGGGCTGACGCTCGGCAGTGGCCCGGTGGTGCAGATCCGGCACCAGGGGCCGGTTACCTCGGTGGATTTCAGTCCCGATGGTGCATGGATGGCCAGCGGCGGGGCCGATCGGATGGCTCGGGTGGTCGATGCCAGGTCAGGCAAGGACGTCATCTCGCCAATCCGGCTTCCCGCCCCGGTGACGACCGTTCGGTTCAGCAATGACGGGCATTGGCTGGGGGTCGCGGCCAGCGATGGCACAGTGCAGCTCATCGCGCTTGCGGGCCAGGCGCCACCGGCAACGTTCCGCAGCGGAGGCCTGATCAATGGCCTCACCTTCAGCCACGACAGCAGGCTGCTTGCGACCGCCAGCGCGGATGGCACGGCGCGGATCATCGATGTTGCCTCCAGCAGGGAGATTGTGCCGGTCAGGGGCAGTGGCCCGGCGCTCGCCGTCGCTTTCAGCCCCGACGGGCACCTGCTGGCCACCGGCGGCGAAGACGGCACCGCCAGGCTGATCGACGCCGCCACCGGCGAGGAAATGCATCGACTCAGCCAGGGCGACCAGGCCGTCAATAATGTGTTCTTCAGCCCGGACGGCCAGTTGGTGGCGACGGTCAACGACGATGACACGGCACGGCTGTTCGCCGTCGCCAGCGGCGACGAGGTTTCCCGCTTCGAGCGCGACCGTCCGATCACGACTGTCGCCTACACGCCGGACGGAAGGCTGCTCGCGGTGGGCGACACGCAACAGGTCAACCTCTACTGGGCCGACCCGCAGCACATCATCGACAGCCTGTGTGGGCGGCAAGGTCGCAACATGAGCGCCGACGAATGGAGCTACTACATCGGCAACGGCGAACCATGGCGGGCGACCTGCCCCCTCTGGCGGATCGCCATGAACACTCCGGCCCTGACCCGATGAAGGCCAGTGCAGCGGCTCTGTCGTGCAGTGCGGGAAGCCACGGGTCGTTATCTGTGGTGGTTATGATGCGCCGGCACCGGTAGCAAGGTAGGTCGCGTTCAGCGAGAGCTCCGCGGTGGGCGTATGAGCGCAGAACAATTCCTGTCCTTGCCGTGTCACAGCGGGTGACGTCCCGTCATGCGGCCACCATTCGGGCGAGAGTCCCATCCTGGACGGCGCGACAGCGCCGGCCGCCCGCACCTTGGCTGCGAACAGCCGGACGTTGTGCCAGGTCCGCCGTGCGACCAGGGAAGAAGGCGTGTTTCCGCACCCGTCTGTGAGCCCAAGGGTCGTGAACGTCGCGCATAGTTGCGGCCATCGCACCCGGCGGCCGGCGCCAGCAGCCAGCAGCTCGTCGTGATGATCAAGCATCCACCAAAAAAGCGTGGACCGCATTTCGCTGCGCTTCAGGACCGACAAGATGTCCTTGAACGGATGCTTTTGCATCTCTACACCTCGCCCGAACCAGGCATTGTGGGCGCTTCCGGTTCGCGGCGGCTGACAGGTTCGCGTTCGCCAGGCACAGCCAATAAAATGCAAACCGGAAGCGGGTGGCCGCGGAATGTCGCCGGCCGAATCACGACCGCGTCAGTTTTGTGCGCAGATACGCGGCGATCATAAACGCGGTCGGCTCGGTCACTTCGATATCGGCCAGCACACTGGCGGCGACGTCGCGGGCGAGCTGAAGCGCCTCGTCATCGTTCACATTCTGCGCCGCCACCCCAAGCAGGTTGAGCTGCGTGGTGATCTGCTCCCGCTCGGTGCGAATCTGCTGCTGCTGCAACTTGACGCGGTCAACTGTTGCCAGCGCCCAGGCCATATCGGGGGTCACTTTGTCCTCGGCGATATACGGCAGAAGCGCCAACACCGGCAGCAGCGCGCCATCGTGGCCTTGCTGATGCGCCGATACCATGGCGAGCAGCCGGCCAGCCTCCGGACCGACTGGCGCGGGCTTTGCTGCCATCGCTGTGATCCGGCCAATCAGGGCCTGCTGGCTGAGCTGCATCGAGGCCGGAATGTTGCGGTCAGGCTCGGCCGACGCCGGCGCAGTGGCGGCGAAGCCGGTGGCGATGACGGCGGCAGCGGCGAGCAGATTGAACCTTCGCATGACTTTCTCCTGTGGCGACATTGTTGACTGAGTGCGGCAGATCGCAGATGCGATGACCAACCCATCAGCGTCGGGTCGCCCAAATAGCACAGTCATCCTGACGCTTAGCTGACAAAAGCCACGCCGTTGGCTCCGCGGTAGCGGATGTCACAGCTACGTCCTGCGATGTGACATGCGGTCACAACGGCGATCATGTTGGCGGCGCACGATACATGCGGATCTACGACGTGTCGCTTTATGACCGCGGCCACAAACTGAAACCAGTTCGCGATCAGTGATTCCGGCTAATTCGCGTCCAGTTTTACCGGACGTGCCGGCGGCCATCGTGGCGCCACGCCCGACCCAACAAACTACAAGTGTCTTTCCTTGCGAAAGCGGGGCAGCATATGCCGCAGGGTGGAGTCCCGAAGCACATAGTGGTGGAACAATGCGGCCGCGCCATGCAGTGCGGCCACGAGGATAATCGCGTTTGCAACCAACTCATGCGTGCTGCCGATGGAGTGCCTCAAGGCCGTGTCGCCTGGCGCGAAGGAGGTTAGCTGCACCAGGCCGAACACCAGGTCGCCGCGCACCCAGGCGAGCTTCAAGCCCAGCGCTACAGCCGCGATCAGCAGCAGATATAGCAGGCCATGGGTCGCCTTCGCCACATAGAGCAGCAAGCCGTGATCCACCGGCGGAGGCGGCTTTACTTGACCCGTCACATAGCGCACCAGCCGCGCGAGCAAGACCAAGCCGAGCAGCATACCAAAAACGATGTGCAGGGAGATATAATCGGTGCGTTGCGGCCCTTTGGGCACGAAGTCGATGGTTTGGCCGATGCTCCACAACACGATCACCAGGACAGCGGTGATCCAGTGTAGTGCCAGGCTCACCGAATCATAGCGAGTTGTCTGGCCAATTTCTGAATCCGGGGCCAACACACTGCTCATTTGTAGCTCCATCTGCTCCAAATCGGGGTGCCGGTCGCTAACTGTTGCGACCTGGTAGATCTCGATTCTGCGGGCACGACGATCCAGCAGCATGCCGACCGATCCCGTCCATAGCTGGCAGGAGACCGTCCGGTCGAGCCTCGGAAACTACTCATGTCCGGGTCCCCGACCAGTTCGCAGGAAACGTGTGCGCCGCGGCACGACGTGAGCACGCTCAGCGGTTCGCCCGAACGGCCAGTATGGCCTGAACAACGAGATCAGGAACGTGGATCGCGAGCATCTCCCGCACGAAATACTCATCGTCTGAGGCGGAGGGGAATCCGATTTATTTGCGACGGGTCAACGGGCCAGCCCGACCAGATCCACGTCGAACCGCAGGCCGATGACGAATGCGTTCGGCAGATTGTTCAGCCGCGCGGGCTGGTTGGATTGGTCCGGATGGATGATGTATTGCACATTGGGCTGAACGCGGATGTTTCGGCCCAGTTGGATGCCGTAGCTGAGTTCGGTCATGATCTGGCTGGAGAACGGTGTCCCGGTCCCGCCAGCGGCCGCGCGGGCCAGCGTCCAATTCAGCATTTGGATGCCACTGTAGCTCTGCTGATTGATGACAAACCCGATGGTATCGTCGTCGCGGTCACGGAACGTGCCTCGCAGGACGAAGCCCAGTTCGAGAAACCGGTCCTGCGTGAGCTGACCGGACGTGCCGGTCATGGCCACGCCGAAGACGGTCAGGCCGCGCTCGGAGGCCGGATCGGGCCGCCAAACCATTTGCTCGAAGCGGACGAAGCCACCGGAGCGTCCCCTCTGCGTTGCGTAAGGTTGGCCGGTGACCGCCGCGAAGCTGCCATTCGCGGCCAGCAAGGGATCTGTGTAAGTAGAGCTGTCGTACCAGCCGCCGATTTCATAGCGGCGGGGCAGGCGGGAGTTCGCAAACGTGGTCTGCAAGCCTACCGCGAAGGGCACGATCACACCTGTGGACCCACTGGTTGACCAGTCGAACCCGTAGTCGGTGTTGCTGACGTGTTTTTCATTCACCTCGTAGACGCCGGCGTGAAGGTACGTCGTTGGCGACAACCATGCCAGCGCATGCCCACCCCAACTGGACACCGGCCAAAACGTGAAGGCGCTGGTGCGGAAGACGAATGTGGGATTGCCGCAAGCAGAATTGGTTTGGAAATACAGGCACAACTCGGAGCCGAGAAAGCTGATGTTGGCAACGGTGCGGCCGCCCTCCAACACCAGCCGGCCGTCGAGCAGCGACTGCTCGATGGTCAGCCGGGCCAGACGGGTATTCTCGCCGCCATAGATTTCCTGGACCGAGGTGCTGTTGCCGATGAAATCGTCGGCCAGATTCTGGCCGTGCCGGTTGGTGACGGCGACATGCAGCGTGGTGCCCGTTAATCCAGCCATGGTCTGCAGATTCACGTCGGCGCCGACCAGCAACTGGCCGGCGAACGCCGCCCCCTGGCGCTGACCGCCATCGACATTGGCCGCTGCTTCTCCGGTGTAACTGCCCAGCAAGGTCACGCCACGATTGGCGAGCGAGACAACAAGATCATTGGCGTCGGCGAACGCGGGTGCTGTTGCCAGGACGTTCGCCGCCACAACAACGCATGAAAACGTTTTCCCAAGGCCGCGCATGAGTTTCCCCCAAAGTCTTGTTCGGTTGGATTACCGTGTGACGGGGCGCAGCGTGAAGCGCAGGACCACGGTTGTCAGGATCGTTCCAACGACGAGCGCCAAAACGTAGCCGCCCAGATGGGTCACCGCGTTGGGGATCGGCAACACGAACACACCGCCATGGGGCACTTTCAGTTCGGCGCCGAATGCCATGGAAATCGCGCCCGCGGTGGCCGAGCCGATCATCAGCGCGGGAATCACCCGAAGCGGATCGCGTGCCGCGAACGGGATTGCGCCTTCGGTCACGAAGGCCAGACCCAGGACGGCTGCGGCGTTACCGGCCTCGTGCTCGTCCGCGGTGAAGCGCTTGGCGAAAAGACGAGTGGCCAATGCCAGGCCGAGCGGCGGGGTCATGCCCGCCACCATGGCGGCGGCCATCGGGGTATAGACCTGGCTGGCGATCAGGCCGGTGGAAAAGGCGTAGGCAGCCTTGTTGACGGGACCGCCCATGTCGAAGGCCATCATGCCCCCGATCAGCAGGCCCAACACAACGGCGCTGCCGGACTGCATGCCGCGAAGCCAGGCGGTCAGGGTTGTCATGAGTTCGGATACTGGCCCGCCAACCACGTACACCATCAGCAGTCCGGTCAGCAGCGTTCCGAGCAGCGGCAGGATCAGAACCGGCTTCAGCCCCTCAAGCGTGCGAGGCAATTTGATATATTTGTTCAGTAAGGCGACCCAATAGCCGGCGATGAAGCCGGCGACGATGCCGCCCAGGAAGCCCGCGCCGACGTTTGCCGCCAGCATGCCGCCGATCATGCCTGGCGCTATGCCGGGCCGGTCGGCAATCGAGAAGGCGATGTAGCCGGCCAGGGCCGGGATCATCAGAACGAAGGCCGCTTTGGCGCCAATCTGAAACAGGCTGTAGGCCAGCGTGCCCTTGTAGGCGTCGTCGTAGGCGTAGATGCCGCCCAGGGCGAAGGCGACGGCGATCAGCAGACCGCCGGCCACCACGAAAGGCAGCATGTAGGACACGCCGGTCATCAGGTGCTTGTAGATGCCGGTCCGCTCGGCGGATTTGGCCTGGCCCGGCGCAGGCGCGGCGCCGCCCTGGACCTGAGCTTCGGCCAGCGCGCGGGCGATCAATGCCTTGCCGTCGTTGATCGCCGGTTTAGTCCCGCTCTGGAACACGCGCTTGCCGGCGAAGCGGCTGGGGTCCACCTGTTTGTCGGCGGCGATCAGGACGATGTCGGCATCACGAATTTCGGCGTCGGTCAGCATGTTGCGCGCACCGACCGATCCCTGCGTTTCCACACGCACGGCGTACCCCAGCGCCTTGGCCGCCTGCTCGATCCCCTCCGCGGCCATGAAGGTGTGGGCGATGCCGGTGGGGCAGGATGTGACAGCAACGATACGCTTCGGACCGCCTCCCGCAGCAGCCGTGGCTCCCCCCGCCGAGGCTGCTTCGACGGCCCGGGCCAGCACGGCGTCGGCATCGGCCAGCGCCTCGTTCAGCGAAGCTCTGGTCTGTTTGAATCCCTGGAACCGACCCGCATCCAGTTCGGCGTTGCCCACCAGGAGCACGCTGGCGGCGTCCGATTCCGCTTTCATGTCCAGCGCGTCCAGCACGCCTTGATCGAGACGCACCTCGATCGCGATCGACCGGCCGCGCCGGCTCGCTGCCTTGCGCAATGCCTCGGCGGCCAGCACCGACTGAGTAACGAGCTCGTCCTCGCCGACCACTGCTACAATGTCGTTCATCGCTTCCTCTTGGGGCATGGCGCCGTTTCGTCGGCGTCCGGTTAGGCAGGCGTTCAGCGTCCCTCGGCAGCGGCGGCAGCGGCCCATGCATCGGCCGGGATCACCGCGGCTGTCGCTGCCAAGGTCCGCACGGTTTCCGGGTCGGGCAGATACGGACCGGTCCGGCGCAGTTTCCCGACGGCGAAGGCGGTGGCCAGACGCGCCAGCGCGTCCAGCGGGCCCCCGTCGCACAGCGCGGCGACGATGCCGGCCACCATGGCGTCACCGGCACCGACCGTGCTGGGCGCGCGCACCGCCGGCAGGCTGGCCTGGACCGCGCCCTCGGCCGAGACAAACAGGGCGCCCGCCGCCCCCAGCGAGACCACCACAAGACCGATACCCCGCTGATGCAGAGACCGCGCGGCGGCCACCAGGTCCCGGGGGTCGGCCAGGTCGCGGCCCGCCCAGTCCTCCAGCTCGTGGCGGTTCGGCTTGATGCAGAACGGGAGCGCGCTGTCCGGCGCGGCCAGGGCGGCGGCCAAGGGGGCATTGCTGGCATCCAGCACGACGCGGGTGCCCGCGTTCTTCAACTCAGCCACCAGGTCCGCGTAGGCGCCGTCGCCGATGCCTTGCGGCAGGCTGCCGGCCAGGACGACCAACGCACCGGGTGCGACGAGGCCGCGCAGCTCCTGGCGCAGCTCGGCGAACGTCGCCGCGTCGATGGTCAGGCCCGGCAGGTTGATGTCGGTGGTCACCCCGCCGGCGTCCACCAGCTTGATGTTGGTGCGGCTGAGCCCGGGACGCCGCAGGAAATGGTCACCGATGCTCTTGGCGGCGAACAGGGTCTCGAACGGGGCCGCGTTGTCGGTGCCCAGAATGCCGGCCGCGAGCGTCGGGATACCCCAGTCGGCGAGGCAGCTCGCCACATTGACCCCTTTGCCGCCGGCATTGTGCGAGACGGCGCTGGCGCGGTTCACTGCGCCGGGATCGAGATGATCCAGGGTAATCGTCTCGTCGATGGCAGGGTTCAGCGTCAGCGTAACGACGGGGGCGCTCATCGGCCGGGACCATCGAGGGCGCGCACGTCGGCCGCTGTTTCAGCCTCCAGGGCTTTCGTTGCCAGCGCCTGCAGAGCGGTGAGATCGCTCGCCCGCAGGTGTGCCTTGACCGCCGGCACGTCGCGCGGAGTCATGGACAATTCGCGCACGCCGAGGCCGGTCAGCAGGCCCGCGCCAAACGGATCGCCGGCGATGCCGCCGCAGACGCCGACCCAGCGGCCGTGCGCGGCGGCACCGTCCACGGTCTGGCGGACCAGGCGCAGGACCGCCGGGTGCAAGCTGTCGGCCTCGGCGGCCAGGACGGGATTCTGCCGGTCGATGGCCAGCGTGTACTGGGTCAGGTCGTTGGTGCCGATGGAAAAGAAATCCACGTGCCGCGCCAGGGAATCGGACTGGATGGCGGCAGCCGGCACCTCGATCATGATCCCGAGCGGCACCGCGGGCGCATCGAGCTCGGCACGGATACGCTCGCAGACCACGCGCAGGGCGGTAACCTCGGGGACCGAGGTAATCATCGGAAACATGATCAACAGGTGGCCGCCGATCTTGGCGGCGCGATACAGCGCCCGCAGTTGCGGCTCCAGCAGGTCGGGCCGCCGCAGCAGCAGACGCGCGCCGCGCACGCCCAGGAACGGGTTTTCCTCATGTGGCAGGTCCAGATGCGGCACCTGTTTGTCGCCGCCGATATCCAGCGCCCGGACGATCAGGGGACGATCCTGCACGGCTTGCAGCATGGCGACGTAGATTTCGTATTGGTCGTCTTCGCTCGGCGTTTCGGCCCGTTCGAGGAACAGGAATTCGGTCCGCATCAGTCCGACGCCTTCGGCGCCCTGGGCCAGGGCCAGCGGGACCTGGCTGGGCAGATTGACGTTGGCGCCGATCTCGATGGTGTGACCATCCCGGGTTCGGGCCGGCAAGCCGCGCTGCTCGGCCTCGCGGGCACGAACCTGCTGCTGCTGATCGATCCATGCCCGCGCGGAAGCCAGGTCGGCCTCGCTCGGGGCGAGATAGAGCCGCCCGGTCTGGCCATCGATGATGGCTGTCACGCCGTCGCCAACCTCAAGCAGGGCGGCACCGCCGGCGACCATCGCCGGCAGTCCGAGGGTGCGGGCCAGGATCGCGGTATGCGAGGTCGGCCCGCCCTGGGCCGTGGCCAGGCCGACCACCTTGGAGACATCCAGGCTCGCCGTGTCCGACGGCGCCAGGTCGGCGGCGACCAGAATACAGGGCTCGTCCGGCAGGTTCTGCAGATCGCTGCCGCGCAGGCTGGGATCGAGCTGCGTCAACACGCGGCGCCCCACGTCGCGCAGGTCGGCGGCCCTGGCCGCCAGTACCGGATTGCCGAGCGCCGACAGGCGGGCCGCCATGCGGCCGATCGTCTCGTTCCACGACCAGGCGACGCCATGCCCCTCCACCATCAACTGGCAGGCGAGCGTGATCAGGTCCGTATCCTTGAGCAGCTCCGCCTGAGCCTTGAAGATCGCCGCGTCGGTTTCGCCCAGCCGCCGGGCCGCGTCATCCGCCAGGGCCTTGAGCCGATGACCGGTCGTCGTCAGGGCATCATGCAGTTGGGCGCCGCCTTCGGTCAGCGGGGCCGGGCGGTCCGGAACGGTCGTTTCGGCCGGCACCAGCACTCGCACGATACCGATGGCAACGCCGGGCGCGGCGCCGATGCCGGGGATGGCGACCGGTGCGTCCGGCGGAGTCCAGCCAGTGGTGGGTGCCGCCGCACGCTGCGCCGCGCGCGCTGCGTCGGCCTGTTCCTGCGCCGTCAGCCCGACGATCGTCGCTTGCATCCGCTTGAGGGCGACGGATGCGTCGCCGCCGTCGGCGGATACGGTCATAACGTCGCCTTGCCGCAGGCCGAGTTGCAGCAGCGATATGAGGTTCTTCGCATCGGCCGCCTGGTCGCCGCTGCGGATCCGGATGCGGGCGGCGAACTGCCGCGCGGTTTCAACCCAGCGCGACGCGGGGCGGGCGTGCAGACCGGCTGGATAGGCGACAGTCCAATCGAAGTGTTCGGACAGGTCGGCGACGGCGGGCCCGTCGGTGGGTGCCGCGGCGTCTTCGCTGAGCGCCGTGATCAGGTCGTTCGGGTCCGTGGTGACGAACAATTGCTCCAGCCGCGGCTCGTCCTGCAGCAGGCGGGTCAGCCGGCGCAGAATCGAGATATGCGCGTCGGACTGGGCGGCGATGGCGACCACCAGATGGGCCGTCTGGCCAGGGTTCCACTCGACACCTTCGGGAACCCGAAGGATCGCAATGCCGTTGTGCAAGACGAGATTGCGGTCGTCGCCCATGCCATGCGGAATGGCGACGCCATGGCCGAGGAAGGTATTGGCCACGGCCTCACGGCGGAGCATGCTGGTTTCATAGTCGCGGTCCACGTAGCCAGCGGCGATCAGCATCTGCGCGGCCTGGCGGATGGCATCCTGCTTGTCGTTGGGGTGCGCTTGCAGGCGCACCAGCTCGCCCGACAGCAGTTCAGTGGATGCGGCAACAGACATCACGCGCGCCTCCCCGGGCAATTTATTCCCGTTACTGGAAACGTTCTCAGCCAGCCAGTCAACGAGTTGTCGCTTCCCATTCTCGTGAAATCTGGTGTCCTGGCAGTTGAAACGGCTGGGGGGCGGGGCGAGACTAGATAACGTCGTGCAGGTCGTTGAAATCGATTTCTTACCATGACGGTCAGTATCAGGGATGTTGCCCGGGCGGCAGGCGTGTCGCCGGCCACCGTTTCGCGCGCCCTGGGAAACGGGCCGGTCAGCGATGCCCTGCGCGAGCAGGTCCAGGCAGCGGTTCAAGCGACCGGCTATCGTCCTAATCTTTCCGCCCGGCGCTTGCGCTCGCAGCGCAGTCAGACCATCGGCCTGATCGTGGCCGATATCCGGAATCCGTTCTTTACGGCGGTGGCGCGTGCCGTCGAGGCCATGGCCGACCAGGCCGGCATGCGGGTCATTCTGTGCAACACCGACGAAGATCCCGGCCGCGAGGCGATGTACGTGCGGCTGATGCAGGAGGAGCGGGTCACCGGCCTGATCTTCGCTCCGACCCTGACCATGATCGACGAGCTGCGGACTCTGAAACTGGATTTGCCCGTCGTGCTGATCGACCGCGTCGGACCGTCGGGCAGGTATGATTCGGTCGTGCTGGACAATCGCGAAGCCAGCGCTCAGTTGGTCGATCATCTGCATGACCAGGGCTACCGGCGCATCGCGGGCCTGTTCGGCAATACCAGCACCACGGGGGTTGAGCGGCACGAAGGTTACGTGGCGGCCATGGCGCGACTCAGCCTGCGGCCCACGGCGCGTTTCGTTGCGCCCTACACCGAAGCGGCCGAGACCGAACTCCTGGGCTGGCCAGAAAGCGCTGAACGGCCGGACGCGTTCATCACCAGCAACAGTCTGCTGCTTGCCGGCGTGATCAAGGCGCTGCGGGCGAGGCGTATGGCGATCCCTGGCGATGTCGCTGTGGCGGGGTTCGACAACGAGACCTGGACTGAACTCGTGGAACCCGGAATGACCGTCATCGAGCAGCCAACCGAGGATATCGGCCGCCAGGCCATGCTGATGTTGTTCGAGCGCCTGCGCGCGCCGGAGGCGCCGGTTCGCAAGTTGGTTCTGAGCGGGCGATGCATCGTGCGCGGTTCGACGGCCAGGTCTGCTTAGCCTTGCTGGGACGTCCGGCCGCCCGCTACCTGGCCGGGTCGATCGTCAGTTACAGCTCGCCAATCGAAACGGCACTCGGCTCAGGTAAACTAAAAGTTGACCGCAGTAACCGTAACGGTTACCGAAGGATCGGGGTGCAGTTGGTAACCTAAAACGTTGACACCGGACAACGTAGCGGTTACCATCTTTTCGTTCTCACGGCCGCCTCTTTCTGGCGACCAGTGACGAAACGAAAAGTGCCCGGACGAATAATTCTTTCGCACCCACCGGCCGCAGCAACAGCACGGTCGATCGAGAAACTTTGAGCAATGTCAGATCACTATCAAACACTGAGGTTGGCAATATCGATATTCCTCAATACCGTACCAACTTCTGGCAGGACGACGCGGTCACAGACTGTGTCGGCGATGAATGAGTAGCTGATCGCGCTCAGAATCGGCACCACCCACACGCCGATATTCGAACTGGTCGTCGAAGTCGGGCGGCCCTGGAGCTTCGACTGTCCCTGGGGCGGCAGTCACGTCGCTGGAGGTTCTTCGGAATGTGCTTGATTGATATAGTCGCGAACGGGCTCGCAAGCCGTGATCCCGTTTGGCATTTTCCTGCCGAGGGACGACAGGCCAAACTGTCCGAGTTTTGGGCAGAGGCCGGAGGGTTCGCGGCTGTTCTGCAGGAGCGTGGCCTTCGAGCGGGTGACCGCGCCGTGTTGATCCTGGAAAACTGCTCCGATTATCTGGCCCTGCTGTTGGCGATCTGGCGCCTGGGCGCCGTGGCCGTCCCGATCCGCCCCTCCGGCGGAAAGCATCTGTGGATCGGCACTTATCTGGAACATATCGATCGGATCAGCAACTTTCGCCTGGCAATCCACGACGACAAAAACCCCGACGCGTTCAGCGAGATCGGTCTGCGGCTGGGCAAAGAATTCCTTGGCTTGCCTGCGATGCGATGCAATGCAGCAACCATGGCCGGCCCACACCATGCGGCCGCCGACGCCGAGCTTGCCATAGTACAGTTTACCTCCGGCAGCACGGGGCAGCCAAAGGGGGTCATGGTCACCCACGGAATGGTTATGGCGCAGGTCCGGCAGATTTGCCGATGGTTTGAAGATATCGCGGGCTATCCCGCGCCTCGGTCCAATGCATCCTGGCTGCCCTTCTATCATGACATGGGCTTGTTTATTGGCCTGCTGACACCGCTATATGCTGGAAGCGATGCTATCGCTGCACCACCGTCGTATTACATGCGCAATCCTGCGCGCTGGTTCTCCATGCTATCCCAGCACCGCTGCGATCTGAGCTTTACCACCAATTCCGTCCTGGTGTCGTCGTTGCCTTGGCTACGTCGCCTGCAGGGGTCCGACTGCGACCTGTCGGCCCTCAAGCTTTGGGTAGCCGCGGAAAAGGTCAGCCCGCGCGTCATCGATTTGGCGACGGCAACGCTGATGCCACTGGGGTTGAACCCTGAAATGCTTAAGATCGGCTATGGAATGGCGGAGAATGGCCTCGGCGCAACCTCGTCGCCCCCCGGCCTCGCACGACGATTGCACGTACGCATCGAGGGCACCCAGGTGTGCCTGGCTGAGCCTGGTGCGCCCGGCGTCATCGAACTGGTTTCCGTCGGCGTTGCCTCCGACGGCTGCGGCTTTACCCTGCGGGACGAGAATGATGTGGTTCTGTCCGATCTGGTTCTGGGCGAGATCAACATCACAGGAACCTCGGTAAGCCCAGGCTACCTGAACGATCCAGAAAGTACCGCCGCGAAGCTTGCCGATGGTCGCCTTCGGACGGGCGACATCGGATTCCAGTACGAGGGCGAGCTGTATTTCGTGGTGCGCAGAGATGAGATGCTGATCATCTCGGGACGGAACATCATTCCCAGCGATGTTGAGATGGCGGTCGAAGAACTGCCATCCGTTGGTCACGGCCGCACCGCTCTGTTCGCCATCGACTGCAGCGAAACCGGGGTTTCCCGGCCGGTTCTCCTGGTCGAAGGCAACGCCGAGGCGGCGCCATCCGTCCACAAGGATCTGCGCGGGGAAATCCGCGAGCGCGTTCTCGACCAGTTCGGCTTCGTTCTCGGCTCAGTCATCTTCGTTGCGAAAGGTACCATCGAGAAGACCTCTAGCGGCAAGAAGCGGACCAATATTATCCGTCAACGCTACCTGGACGGAGAAATGACAATCGTGGATAGAACCGATGCAAAATAAACGGCCTTATTCGGACTACTGCCGTCCAAAGCTGGCTGACCTGCTCTCCGCCTTGAAGCTGGACACGGAATACGTCTCCGCCACCGGCTGTTATCTCCAGGATAAGGACGGCCGGACGGCACTCGACCTCATCGGCGGTTTTGGGGCCACCGTCCTCGGTCACTCGCACCCCGTCCTGGTCGCCGGGTTAATCGATGACCTTCGGCAAAACGTCCCGGTTCATGCTCAGGCGTCGTCGCGCAACGAGGCCGGACGGCTGGCCCAGCGTTTGTCGGAGCTGACCGGCGTGCGGAAGGGGTATTACGTCAATTTCAGCAATTCCGGTACGGAGGCAAACGAAGCGGCGATCAAGCATGCCTACAAAATCCATTTCGACAAAGTCCGTCGCGAGTACGAGCGTGTAACCCGCATCCTGCAAGACTTCTATCATCAGGCAGACGGGCTGGGGTCCGCACTGGTTTTGCCAAACGGCCAGAAAAAGTTGTGCGATTTCCGCGACGACCTCGACGAGTACAACCTGGCGGAGCTGGAGGGATTTCAGAACGCGCCTGTCGTCGTCGCACTCAAGGGATCCTTCCACGGAAAAACGACGTCTTCGCTGAAGGTTACATTCAACAAGTCCTACCGCGAGCCCTTCGAGGGGCTGTCCTCCGTGCGTCCGATATTCCTCGACCTGGACGCGCCCCATCGCCTTGCCGAAGTGGTATCCGACCACACCCTCACGTTCCTGATTCCGGTTCTGGCTGGGCATCAGGTCGAACTCCACGAGATCAGGCTGACCAAGGTCTTCGCCGTCATCCTGGAAGTCGTGTTGGGCGAGGGTGGCATGAGGCCGGTCGCCGACCAGACCCTGGCTGCCCTGGCCGAGGCGGTCAAGAAGCTGCACGTCCCGGTGATCCTTGACGAGGTGCAGACCGGTTGCGGCCGAATTGGCGCAGTGTTTGGGTACCAGCTCACCCCATTGGCAGTGCTTGAGCCAGACTACATTACCCTGAGCAAGGCATTGGGCGGCGGATTGGTTAAGATCGGTGCTGCCTTGATCCGCAAGGACGTGTACGATCCCGATTTCGGCATTCTGCACACCTCCACTTTCGCCGAGGACGAACTGTCCAGCCGGGCTGCGTCGCGCTTCCTCGATTTGCTGACCGCTGATCGGGAGGCGCTCCTCGGTGAAATACGACGGAAGGGCGAAAACCTTCTCACGTTGCTGCGCAGGCTGGCCCAGGACTTCCCCGAAGTGGTCAAGGACGTGCGCGGCCGCGGGCTGATGATCGGCATCGAGCTGAAGCCGTTGCTTGATCACTCCCCGTTTTTCCGTGCCACGGGCAAGCAGGGCATTCTGTCCCTGCTGGTCGCCAGCTACATGCTGCACCATCACGGCATCCGCATCCTGGCGCCGCTGTCGAGCATTCTGAAGGGCAACCCGGGCAAGGAACGGCTGTCCATTCTGCGGATCCAGCCGGCGGTCACGATCACCGATGCAGACGTCGCCCGTCTGGAAGCGGCCCTCCGCGAGGTTTTTGGGATCATTCGTGCGAACAACGAATACCTTCTGGTCGCGCATCTGCTCGGCGTCGAGGTCCCGCCTGCCGTTCGCCGCGATCCGCCGGCGTTTGCGCCGGGCTGGCCGGTTGCTGGCGAAAATTCTGGCCACATCGACGCCCGCACCGGCTTCGTGGTCCATCCGACGCGCCTGGACAATATCGTCGAATACTATTTCCCTTCTGCCAGCGGCCAGCCGTTCCCGATGGATGCGCTCCATCGCTGGTGGACCGCCGTCTGCCGTTTTCTCGAACCCGTCCACGCCCGCAGCACCATCGTCAGGTCAGGCTCTTTCGTGATCGAGAATAGCCTGGTGTTCGTACCCTACCTGCCCGACTACATCGTCGGGCAGACAGACCCCAGGCTCGTGCAGGAAGTCCAGGACAAGATCCAGGACGCCGTTACGATCGCCCGCGAAATCGGCGACGAGAACATTCCGGTCTGCATGGTCGGATTGGGCGCCTACACCTCTATCGCAACGCGCAACGGCGAGACCATCAACGACTACGAGGTTTCGGTCACCACCGGCAATGCCTACACCGTCGGGCTGTCGATCCTGGGGATCATGCGGGCCGCCGAGGAACGCGGGATCGAGATGGGCCACGCGGACGCTGCCGTCGTTGGCGCAACCGGCAACATTGGGATGGTCATCGCGCAGTTCCTGACCCTGTCGGTTGGGCGGCTGGTCCTTTTGGGAAGACCCGGCGAGACCGGGCTGGGCCGGCTGCAGATGGTCCGGCGCGAATGCCTGGACGCCGTCTTGCGCACGATTCGCGAGGAGCGGGCGTTGGGCCTGCGACCGGAAGAGACGGAAATGACAGGGATCGGTGGCGACCTCTACCGGCTGATCGCGCGCAACTGGGGAACGCTGACGGGCGGCGATGGCGCCCTGGCGCAATCCCTGAGCGGTGAACGGCACTCGCCGAAAGCGGGTGCCGATCTCGGTGCCTGGCTGGCCGCCCGCCCGGAGGGCGAGGCGATCCTTGACCGCATCAGGCTGGCCACGACACTCGACGCCATCGCAGACGCGGATATCGTTGCGGTTTCGACCAATTCGCCGGATGGGAACCTGATCCGTCCAGACATGATCAAACCGGGTTCGGTCGTCTGCTGCACATCGGTGCCATCCAATCTCAGCCCGTTGTTCCGCGACCACCCTGACATCACCGCGTTCGATGGCGGCCTGGCCAGACTTCCCAATGACACGTGCCTGGATTTCGTCGGCATGCCCGGTGACGGGCTGTCCTATGGCTGCGTCGCTGAAACCTTGGTGTTGGGATTCGAGGGCAGTGACCACTCATACTGCAAGGGAAAGGTCAACATGGAGCAGGTCCGTCAGATAGTGGGCGCGGCCGCATCCCATGGCTTCTCCCTCGGCCGCGTCAAACTGGATCGCCACGTCGCGCCGCTCGCCGCGTAGCTTTGACAATCGGGGGTAACAATGTTTCTTTCCCGTTCGTTCGGCCGCGCCGAACGCTTCAACCAATTCACTTCCTTATCTTCGGTCGCAGACATCCTGGATCATGTCGCCGCCTATGGCGAGCGTCCAGCGATCCGATACGATGACGGCTCCACCTACCATTCCATTACCTTCGAGGCCTACAACCGCCTGGTTCGCTCGACTGTACCGTTCTTCGCGGGAAGCTCGCAGCGAGTCATTGCCACCTTCTGCAAGAACCGTCCCGAATGGGACATGGTCGCGCTGTCGGTCCTGTACACGGCCAATATCCTGCTGCCGCTCGACACCAAGACCAACGATGTCGAACTGGTTCATCTGCTGCGGCTGAGCCCGCCAGAGATGGTCCTGACCACGTTCCTCCAGCGTGAACGAATCGGCCTGCTATGCAACGCAGCCGGCATTGCGCCGCAATTCCTGATCGCCGACTTGTACCAGGTGATGGAGGACGCTGGGGCGCCGTTCGGACCGGACCATCTGCGGGCCGGCGACATCGGAATGAGCGGGGTCGTCGCCAGCGCCGACCAGACAGTTCCGCTATCCGCCAGCCGGTTGCTGGATGATCCCCAAACCGTTCTCGCCCACTACCCGACGTCCGGCACGACGGCCCTGCCCAAGGTCGTCCGGATCTGTCACGGCGCCATCGTCACCGAAATCAACGAGGCGGTGGACATCATCAACCTGCGTCCGAACGAGGAAATCCTCAACATCGGACCGTATACGCACATCGCCACGCTGGTCGAGTTCCTTGTCAGCAAGATGCGAGGATTCCCGGTCACCTATTTCACCCGTGAACCTGACGATGACGACGTATTGGAAGACGAGATCAAGAAGCTGAAAGCCCTGGGCGTGCGCATCAAGGTGCTGCTGGCAGTTCCCAAGTTCTGGATTTACGTGCTGAAAGAAGTCCTCGAGGAAATGAAGAATAAGCCGGTTCTTGCGACGCTTTACTCCTATCTCATTGAAATAGAGAACCATGGCGCGCTGCACGATATCGGAACCATCGACAAGGCCAAGCTGGCGGCGGTGTGCATCCAGGTCCGCAATAAGCTTGGCGGCTACTTTTCCTACGGCGTTTCGTCGTCGATGAAGCTCGATGCAGCCATAGTCGAGATCTTTGGCAAGCTGGGGATCACCGTCATCGACGTTTACGGGGCCACAGAACTCACCGGCATCATTTCCCGCAACCGGCTGAATGACATCTCGCCAGGCAGTTGTGGCCGTATTATCGGCTGCCTGGAGTATAAGCTGCTCGACCCGCACCAGGCTCCTGGGCACTCTCAACCGGTGGGAGAGCTGCTGATCAAGGGGCCAACCCTGATGCATTCCTATGTCGGCTCGGAGCCGGGAAGCCACATCGATGAGGCTGGCTTCTATCACACGGGCGACATTGCGTGGGTTGATGAGGAACGGCGCGTACGGTTGATCGGGCGCCGCAAGGAACTGATCCAATGGAGCGACGGCACCTATATCGATCCGCAGCACCTTTCCAACCTTCTGGTCCGCAACATTTTCGTCAAGGACGCCATGGTGTTGCAGGTCAGTCCCGAGGATCCGTTCCTGAGCGTGTACATTTATCCGGACATGAAGCGAATCCATAAGGATCGCGATCTGGCCAGGCTTCTGGCAACCGGTGTTCCCGAAGACAGCATTCTACGCAAGGTCGCGGAAGACGCCATCGACTATGCGCAGTCCATTTCCCGGTTGTCAGTGCCGTTGTCGAAAGAGCGCATCCACATCCTGTCGAAGGCGCTGGAGCGCACGCCGACCCATAAGATCAAGTTCCTGTTCGAGCGGGAACGCATCCATCTCTCTCGGACAATATAACTCACCCGCTGGAGACAATGACAATGCCGCAGTTTCAAGAATCGTTGATCAAGAAAGAGCTTTGCCGCCTGTGTGTCGATAACGCGCTTTTCTGCGGTGTGGCACCGGGCGAACTGGACGGCATGGACCTGGCCGATAGCGGCCACTTCGACTCCATGGCGCTGACCTTCCTAAAGGGCGCAGTGGACGATGAATGGGGCGTCGAGATCGCTCCCGCCCTCTTCCTGACGAAATTGAGAACCCTGAGCGATGTTGCAAGTTTCATCCAAACCAAATTGAGCGGATCGCAATTTCACAGTTAGGCGATGGAGTGGTCATGCTGACATACCTTGCCAATTTCGTCATACGCCATCGAGCGCTGGTGATTTCCTTGATTATGGTGGTCACCTGCGCACTGGCCAGCCAGATCCGAAACCTGCAGATCATCATCGATCCGGCCACCGCGCTGCCCCAGCAGCACCCTTACGTCATCGGCACAAACCTGGCGGAGAAGGTTTTTGGCTCCAACTACATGCTGGTGGTCGCCATATCTCCCAAGGAGGGCGACATCTACCAGCCGGAAGTGCTGGAGCGGGTGCGCAAGGTGTCCGATGAATTGCTGAAGATCCCGGGCATCCAGAAGGACACGCTGATGAGCCTGTCGGCGCGTCGGGCGAAGGCCATCGAGGGTGTTGCAGACGGCATTGACGTGCAGCCTTTGATGGACAAGACTCCGACCAGCGACGCTGATATGGCGCGCCTTCGCCGGGCCGTTGCCCTGAACCCGCTCTATATCGACTCGGTTGTGGCGAAGGACGGAAAAGCCGCAGCCATCACGGTCACGATGCAGAAGGGCGAAGTTGGCTTTCGCGATGGTATCGAGAAAGTATATGCGCTGGCAGACTCGGTCAGGACGCCTGGAATTTCGGTGGCCGTCAGCGGCTTTCCCATGTACCTCGCGCAACTGGAAATCTACTCCCAACGGATGGTGTTGCTGTTCCCAATGGCGCTGTTAGTGGTCGGAATTCTCCACTTTGAGGCTTTCCGTTCGTTGCAGGGGTTCTTTTTGCCACTGGTGACCGCCTTGCTCTCGGTGGTCTGGGGTCTGGGCATCATGGGCCTGGCCCATGTGCCGTTGGATGCGTTCAACGCGGTTACGCCCATTCTTATCCTGGCCGTGACGGCGGGTCATGCCGTTCAACTTCTGAAGCGGTATTACGAGGAAAACGATCGGCTAAGCCTGATCGGCCATAGTCCCCGCAACGCCAACCGGCTCGCCGTGGTGGCTTCGCTGGAAAAGGTCGGGCCTGTCATGATCGCCGCCGGGTCGGTCGCTGTAGCCAGCTTCTTCTCCCTGATGTCGTCCCCGGTTGCCACGATTCAAACGTTCGGCGCCTTCACGGGCCTGGGCATTCTGTCCGGCCTGGTCATCGAGTTGACCTTCATCCCGGCGCTACGGTCATGGCTGCCGCCACCGCGGCCCTATGGCGCCCGCCGCCCAAGCCGCAGCCCGTGGGACTGGGTGACCGCGCGGGTCGCGCGCCTGACGACAGGCCGCAATCGCAAGACAATCTACCTGGTAACGGTCGCCGGTGTCGCGCTGTTTGCGCTTGGCATTTCAAGGATCACGTACGACAATTCCACCAAGAGCTATTTCTGGCCCAGCCTGCCGTTCCAGCAGGACGACCGTGCCATCAATTCAGAGATGGGCGGCACCAACACGTTATACGTCGTGTTCGAGGGTAAAGACGACGATGCCATCAAGGAACCTGGAGTCCTGCGCCTCATTGACGAGACTCAGGATTTTATCAACCACCAGGAGGGGGTCGGGAAGTCGGTATCGCTGGCGGACCTGATCAAGCGACTCAACCGCGCCATGCATGGCGATGACGAAGCATATTCCGTCATTCCGGATTCGAAAAACATGATCTCCCAATACTTACTGCTGTACTCTATGGTTGGCGAGCCGTCAGACTTCGACAGTTACGTTGATTACGGGTACCGAACGGCAATCATAACAGCCTACCTGAAATACGATAACAGCACCTACGTCAACAATCTGATCTCCACCCTGAACAGGTTCCTCGACCAGCACAACGACAGTCGCGTCAAGATTCACATCGGCGGCAGCGTCCCTGAAACCGCTGCCCTGTCCCGGGTATTGGTTGAAAGCAAGTTCCAGAACATCGCTCAGGTCGCGGCTGTGGTGTTCCTGGTCTCGGCGGTGATCTTCCGGTCGCTGGTGGCCGGGCTATTGGTGCTGATCCCGCTGGCGGTGACGGTCGTCGTCAATTACGGCTTCATGGGGTTCACGGGCATACCGCTCAACACGCCGAACTCCATCAGCGCCGCCCTCGGGGTTGGTATCGGAGCGGACTACGCCATCTATTTGCTATACCGGATCCGCGAGGAACTCTGCGGCGGCATAAGCGACATGACGGAGGCTGTCCGGTCGGCCCTACGATCAGCCGGCAAGGCGGTACTTTACGTGGGATCGGCTATCGCTGGAGGATATTCGGTGCTGACCTTGTCTTATGGCTTCAATGTCCATATTTGGTTCGGAGTGCTGATCGTTTTGTCGATGATCGTCAGCGTGGTGAGCTCACTGTTTCTGGTTCCCTCGCTGCTGATGACGCTTCGCCCGCGCTTCCTCACGCGGACGCTGCGTCAGGCAAGTCGGGTCGAGAGCATGGCTCTCCCGGTCCTGGTCTTCCTGATCGTGCTTGGCGGGATCGCGGCGAGCCCCACTGTTGCAGGGGCGGCTACGGACCCGACCGCCATTATGGACCGCAATTACGCGGTCACGCGTTTCGACAACTCGATCAGCGACAGCACCATGACGCTGGTCAGCAAGGGTGGCGAGCAGCGTGTGCGCAAGGTGCTGAGCGTTACCCGGCTGACAGGAAACGGCATCGACAACCAGCGAATGACCCGGTTCCAATCACCCCCGGACATCCGCAATACGGTAACCATGATGATGGAGCACTGGGATGGCGACGACGAGACGCTGATCTACCTGCCCGCGCTGAGGAAGATCCGGCGGCTTGCAGCATCCAACAAGAAGGATGCCTTCGTCGGAAGCGATCTCTCCTACGGCGATGTCATCGGCTACCGAACCGGGGACTGGGTCCATACCGTTTTGCGCGACGAGGTTCTGGACGGCGAACATTGTGTGGTGATCGCCTCGGTTCCAAAGAACGACTCTGTCAAAGCGACGTCGGGATACTCCAAGCGCGTCAGTTGGATCAGTACCAGGACCTATCTGGCCGTACGCACCGAGTATTTCGACCTTGGCGGGGACCTGGTTAAGATCGGCCTGCAGGGCAGTCCGCTCCAGGTCGATCGCGCAAAGGACCGGTGGCAGCCCATGCATATGGAAATGCGAAACGTCCAGACCGGCCATAGGACCATCCTGGATTTTAGCAATATCAAGGTTAACCAGACCCTGGGCGATGACTATTTTACGACACGCTATATGGAGCGGGAAGAGTGACGCCGCTGGGCGTGATTCGTGTACCTGAGAGGAGACGTGTTCGGGTTCGGCTTGCAAAAAGAAAGAGAATTTTCGAACCGGACAGAAAATCGTTGCTGGCGGCATTGCTGCTGCCGGCCCTGGCCCTGCCAACATTACCGATCTGGGCGCAGGACAACACCTCGCTCCCGTCCTGGCTTGGGAACGTCAGTGGCTCCGTTCGAACCGGCTATTGGAGCCGCTCGCTGTCATTGAACGGCGCCGAGAACATCTTCACAGGCGCAGTCTGGGCGCGCGACAAGCTTAACCTCGGCGCGTTTGGGCAGGTCAACGTTGATGGCTGGGCCGGCGGTCCGACCCAGGTGGGTAAGAATACCGACGGCGATCCGTTCCTGAATGATCACGTATATGGCCGGCTTCGCCAATTCGAATGGCAGGGCGCACTCGGCGATTTCGATATCCAGGTTGGGCGCCAGATGTTTTTTTGGGGCCGGGCCGATGGCATCAATCCGACCGATAACCTCACCCCACGCGATTACCTGCAGCTTACACCGTACGAAAGCGACCAGCGGTTTGGTGATTTCGCCGTCAGTACAACCTATCATCGTGGCGACTACGCACTCCAGATGATCTGGCAGCCCGAGTTCCAGACCAGCCTAATCCCGCTCACGCCGATTGCCGGAGTGACGTATGGCTACACGGGACCGCACGCAACGTTCGGTCAGGGAGCTCTGAAGCTCGAGCATACCGGGGGCAGCGTTGACTGGTCGGCCTCGTATTATAGCGGCTACGATGTCCTGCCCGACGTCGCACCCGCAGGGATAGGGCCAGGAGGGCTGGCCATTGGCGTCACGAATCACCGCGAGCAGGTCCTCGGTGCGGACTTCAGCTCCACAATCGGCGAGTACGTTCTGCGCGGAGAAATCGGCTGGGCGATACGCGGCGGCGAAGGGCTCGACGCCTTCTTTCAAAAGCGGTCCCAGGTGGCGCTGGTCATTGGCGGCGACCGCAATTTTGTCGGCCAATTGAACATCAACCTGCAGTACTGGGCGCAAAAGGTGATTGGTTACCAGTCCCCTGACAGTCTCCCGGACCCGATCCTGCGACAGATTGCGGTTTACGAGAGCGTTCTGGCAAACCAGGTCGATAGCTTCGAGCATGGGGTCACTCTAAGAGCTGCTTACAACTGGGCTAACGATACATGGTCTGCGGAGACCTCTGGTATTGCGATCTTTACCCCTGGCGGCTATCGTTTGCGCAGTAGGATAAATCATTCAATAACCGACCACTTCCAGGCTATCGCGGGCTTTGAATATTTTAACGGGCCTTCCCGTAGTATTTTCGGTTATCTTAATAAGACATCAACTGCCTACTGCGAACTTCGTTATGTCTTCTGATGTGCGGTATCGTCCAAGCATCGAGCCTCATACACCTTCGAATGCCGCGGCAGGGGCGCCCGTTATCTATTCACGGGTCCGCGGATCGTAGTTCAACAGCTCCGGCCGATACTCGAAATGCATGGTATCGAAATGGGACCAACGGCCGCCCCAGATGAACCCGTGCCGTTCGAAGATCGCCACGATCTCCTCCGGTATCCGGTTGGTGTAGGCGTCGGCAGGATCGCCCCGATGCCATAGCCAGCTATCCGCACGGGCCGGGTTGATGTCGATCGCAGCGCCCCATCCGTGCATGCTCGGCTGTCCCGTATCGGCCACGGTCCGGCAATTGTAGGTCCCGCCGAGTGGGTAGGCGTAGGCCTTGAGCGCCGGTGGCAGCGCGTCGATCTCGCGCGAGACTTCGGCAAGCCTTCGATCGACGCCGTTGACCGAGGTCACGGACACGGTTCGCCCCCAGGTGTTCGGCAGCCAGACCACCGGGACGAGATGGGGAGCGACCTCTCCCCGGTGGCAGTCGCCATACATCTTGTCGAAGAAGGCGCGGTTGCGCACGCGCCCGGGATCATCGCCGGGGGCCGGCGCCGCGATGGCGCTGCCGCTCGGATAGAACATGCTGAACTGGTCCAGGATCGATCCGGTCCGCAGCATCGCCTGCAAGCTCTTCCCGGGCCGGCCGTCGGTCACGGCCATCCGGGTGCCGTCCCGCCAGACAAGGTCGGACCCGTCGATGCCGGAAAGCGCATCGGGATAGGCCCGGACGAGGGCCTGAAGATGCGCCGGATCGTCGGCCGAAGCCGGTCCTGCAAGTGCGCCGGCGGCGAGGGCGATAAAGATCAGGAAAAAAGCCGCCAGCGTTCGGTGCAAATCGGGTCTCGTCGCAAAATTGGTATCGGGGCTCCTGCCGGCGGACATGGCCTCAGCGCCAGGCGGTTGCCACCGTATCGCCGACAATGCGCCGCAGCGCCTGGATGCCGCTATCGCGATGTCGCGATGGATGAACGCGATTCGTCAGCAAGGACCAGGCCAGCCCCCGTGCGAAGTCGATCCACAGCGCTGTCCCGGTGAACCCCGTATGGCCGAGTGTCTGGGCGGAACAGGCGTCGCCGCCGAACCAGCCATCGTGCCGCGCTTCCCATCCCAGCGTCCGCGTGGCGGTCTGCCGCGTGCGAACCAGGGCAAGCGCGTCCGCCGGCAAAATCGTGCCCTGCAGCAGACCCAAAGCGAAGTCCAGCACGCCGTCGATCTTTCCGAACAGTCCGGCGTGCCCGGCCGCGCCACCGAGCGCGTAAGCGTTCTCGTCGTGGACCTCGCCGCGCAGCATGCGGCCGCGCCAGGTGCAGCGTTCGGTGGCGGCGCACTCCCCGCGATCGGGGCGGAAGCTCAGGCCGCCGGGCAGGGGCTGTTCGTCGAACGCTTGTCCTGTCAGGCGCTCGATCGCGATGCCCAGCAGCATGAAGTTGATGTCGGAGTAGCGCGGCGGCCCGGCCTGCCAGTCGCGCTGCAGGATGAAGGCGCGCAGCGTCGCTTGGTCCTGGCCATAGGTGTACAGCGGCTCGACGGCCGGCAAATGGGTTTGGTGGCTGAGGCACTCGCGAAACGTCAGGCGCCGCTCGGGCGCGGACAGGTCGTACTGGCGCAGGTCGGGGAGCGCGACCGTCAGCGGATCATCGAGCGCGATGCGACCCTGTCCGACCAGCCGCAGGATCGACGGCGTCGTCACGATCACCTTGGTGAGCGAGGCGAGGTCGAACCAGGTTTCGCGCAACACCGGCACGTGCGTCGGCTCGGTCTGCGCAAATCCCGTGACCTCGACGGCCCGGTCTCCTGTCGCGGTCGTAACGCCGAACACCGCACCGGGGATCGAGCCCTGTTGGACGGCGCGCATCACCGGAGCGAACGCGGCGGTTGCGATGTCAGAAACGGTCACGTTGCCTCGGAGCCCAGCCGCATCGGCAGTTCGTTGTGCGAGCCCGACCGATCGTCAGGACAGGTACCGCGCGGTCAGATGCGCCTCGAAGGCCGCCGGGTCCAGCGTCTTGCCGGTGGCAGCCCGCAGCAGATCGTTGAACTCCAGCACGCTGCCTTTGCCATGGACATTGGTGCGCAGCCAGCCGAGCAGCGGCAGCAGGTCGCCTTCCGATAGCGCGGTATCCAGATCCGGAACCGCCCGCCGCGCCGCCGCCATGAGCTGTGCCGCGGCCATCGCCCCGAGCGTGTAGCAGGGGAAATAGCCGAGCGCGCCGTCGTACCAATGGATGTCCTGCAGGCAGCCGCGGGCGTCGTCGGGCGGGGTCAGGCCGAGCAACGCGGCAAACCCTTCGTTCCAGGCGCCCGGCAGATCGGCCACCTGCAGGTCCCCTGTCACCAGGGCCTGCTCCAGCCGGAAGCGCAGGATGACATGCGCCGGATAGGTCATCTCGTCGGCGTCCACCCGGATGAAGCCGCGCTCCACCCGCCGCCAGAGCCGGGCGAGGTTCTCCGGCCGATATGGCGCCGCCTCGCCGCCAAAGGTCGCGTGCAACTCCGGGGCAAGCCAGGAGAGAAACGCGTCGGACCGGCAGGCCTGCATCTCGACGATCAGCGACTGGCTCTCATGCGCCGCCATGCCGGCTGCCTCGCTCACGGGCTGGCGGGCGAATGCGGTGGGCAGGCCGCGTTCATACAGCGCGTGCCCGGTCTCATGCATGACCGCGAGCACCGCCTGGGTGAAGTCCGCCGCGTCGTAGCGGGTGGTGATCCGGACGTCGGTTTTCGTGCCCCCGGAGAACGGATGCGCCGAACGGTCGAGCCGGGCATGGTCGAAATCGAGCCCCAGCCGCTCGGCCAGCCGCCGGCACAGCGCCTCCTGTGCGGCGATCGGAAACGGGCCGCGCGGACGCTCGGGCTTCGGCAGCCGCGCCTGGCGTTCCTCGGCCGCCGGCAAGGCGCCGCCAAGGAACGCCTCGTAATCCGCGAACACCGGGGTCACGGCGGCGGCGCCGATGCCACGCTGGTAGCCGTCCATCAGCGCGTCGTATGGTGACAGACCCAGTGCGGGCGCAAGACACGCGGCGGCCTCGCGTACCAGCCGAACGACCTCCTCCAACCGGGGGCGCACGAGAGCGAAGTCCGATTCCCGCCGGGCGTGGCGCCACACCTTCTCGCAGGCTGAGTTGGCGCGCGCCTGGGCCTCCACCAGGTCCGGCGGCATCGCGGTCGCCCGCGTGTGCGCATGCCTGATCAGGCGAAGATTGGCGACGCGCCAGGGATCGAGTTCCCCATCCGCCTCGGCGTCGGCCAGGTCGTCGGCCACCACGGGCGCCGACAGCAGCGAATGCGCCATGCCGGCCAGCACGGCGAGTTGATCCCCGCGCGCCGCGCCACCGCCCGGCGGCATCATCGTCGCTGCGTCCCAGCTCAACACGGAGGCGGCTTCGTTGATCGTCTCGATACGGGCGAAACGTTCGGTCAGCAGATCATAAGCGGTCATTCGCGAAGCACCTTTCTCGACCAGACCGCGAAGATGACCACCAGTGAGGCCGCAAGGCCATACCAGGTGATGGCGTATTGCAGGTGGTTGTTCGGCGGTCGCGGCAGGTGCTTCGCCGGGTCGGGGAAGCCCTCCGGCGGCGCCGGACCCAGCGCCACCAGGATGAAGGGTGCGACCTCCGGCAGGCCAAGCGCGCCGCCGATCGCCGCCGGATCGAGAGTGAAGAACCGCCGCGTTGCCGCGTCGTCCGATGCGCTGAACCAGCTTTGCGAGTCTGCCGGATGCACATAGCCGGTCACCGTCACGTCGTGCGCCGGTTCGGCGAGCGGCCGGCCCCGCGACTCCGGCACCCAGCCGCGCTCAACCAGGACAGGCGGCCCGCCGGCGCGGATCAGCGGCTCGATCAGGAAGGCGCCGAGCACCGGGCCTTCCGGCGTGTCACGCACATCCGAGCCGTAAAGTGCGGCGAGGTCGGCGCGCAGCAGTCCGGTGACGGCGACCGTGGCGAAGGGCGGGGGCTGTGCCGGCCCAAGCGGCGCGGGCGCGGCGGCTTCCGCGCGGTCGATTTCCGCCAGCAGCGCCTGCTTCCACGCCAGCCGCCACACCTGCCAGGTGCCGAGACCGAGCAAAACCGCCACCATCGCACCGGCCATCACGCCGGGCCAAAGCAGCCTCCGAAGCTTGCGCGTCACAGCCCCATCTCCGAGGTGCGGTAGCGGTACTGCTGCGCGACCAGCGCGGCCTTCACCGTCCGGGTCATCAGCACCGCCAGCGGCACGGTGACGATCGGCCACACCAGGGCGTGCACCCATAGGGGCGGGGAGAAGCGAACCTCCACCCAGACTGCCAGCACCACGATCAAGGCCCCGAGGACCAGCGTAACCAGTGCGGCGGCGCCGTCGCCGGTATCGTTCTCGCGCAGGTCGAGGCCGCAGGCGGTGCAGCGATCGCGGACCTGGAGCAGGTTGCGATACAGCTTGCCGCGCCCGCATCGCGGGCAGCGGCAGGTCAGCGCCGCCTGCCAGACCGGGACCGAGGGCTCGGCCATGGCCGATCAGTGCGAGACCACGACCGCGCTTGCACCCCACCAGTAGATGCCGGTGAACAGGAACAGCCAGACCACATCGACGAAGTGCCAGTACCAGGCGGCCGCCTCGAAGCCGAAATGCCGTTCCGGCGTGAACTGGCCGGCGCGGGCGCGGAACCAGCAGACGATCAGGAAGGTAGTGCCGACCATGACGTGAAAGCCATGGAACCCGGTGGCCATGAAGAAGGTCGAGGGATACACCCCGCCGGTGAACTTGAACGGGGCGTCGGAGTATTCGATCGCCTGGAACATGGTGAACGACATGCCGAGCAGAATGGTGAGCCCCAGCGCCTGGATCATCGCTTTGCGGTCGTTCTCCAGCAGCGCATGGTGCGCCCAGGTGACCGTGCAGCCGGACAGGAGCAGGATCATCGTGTTCAGGAACGGCAGGTGGAACGGGTCGAAGGTTTCGATGCCGGCCGGCGGCCACACCGTCTGGCCGTTGCCCTGCACGTCCGGGAACAGGGCGAAGTTGAAGAATGCCCAGAAAAAGCCGACGAAGAACATCACCTCGCTGGCGATGAACAGCATCATGCCGTAGCGCATGCCCAGCCGCACGATCGGCGATTGCAAGTCCGGCGTGCTGCTCTCCCGGACCACGTCGCGCCACCAGAAGGCCATTGTGGTGATCAACACGGCGATGCCCGCGAGCAGAATGATGTAGCTTCCGTAGTGGGCGACGAAGATGATGCCGAGCACCAGCAGAAGGCCTCCGAGACCGCCCAGGATCGGCCAGGGGCTGGGGTCCGGCAAATAGTATGGCTGCTTAAGCCTGGCGGCGTCCGGCACCTGGTCCGGGCTATCGATCGCCGTCGCGGTTTGCGCGGTCGTGTCCATGGGGCTCCGTTCCTTTTTTGGGCCTGGGCTGCTCGCTTGGCATGTTTGGCGCTATTCTCGGCAATCCGGACGGCGGTTCAAGGCTGGCGCGGCGTGTTCAGGGGCGGCTTGGATCACTTATTGCGACCATGTTATGCCGCGCCCGTGAGTGCGCACGACAGGAAGGGCTCGGGATGACTTCGGAGATACCGTCCGGCGGGACTGTGCATGACACGCCGCCTGCCCTTCAGGGCCTGCGGCAATCCTACCCGCCTCGGCAGGTGGAGAGCGCTGGCCTGGTATGGGACGTGATTGACACTGGCAGCGCGCCCGGCTCGGGCGAGACCTTGGTGCTGCTCCCGGGGGCACAGGGAACGGCCGCGCTGTTCTATCGCCAGGTGGCGCTGTTGCGCGACGCCGCCCGGGTCCTGGCAATCACCTATCCCGCGGCGCCGGACGCCGAGTCGCTGGCCGACGGTCTTGCCGGCGTGCTGGACGCACTCGGCGTGGCGCAGGCCAGCGTGCTGGGGTCGTCCTATGGTGCCTATCTGGGACAGCTCTTTGCGGCGCGGCATCCGGCGCGGGTGCGGCTCCTGTTCGTGACCAACAGCTTCGTGGATGTGGGCGCGCATTCGTCCGGCCGGTTCGGCACGATGCAGCTCGATGCCATGCCGGCGGCGGCGCTGAAGGTCGGCGCCCGCGACCGGATCGTCGCGCAGCCGCCCAGCGAGCTGCGGTCGGCCCTGCTGGCCGAGATCGACGCACAGCCCGCCGAGGCGCTGAAGGCGCATCTGCTGGGGGTGGCTCACGCCCGTCCGGTCGGAAAACTGCCGATCCCGGATGAGCGCGTGGTGGTGATCGACTGCGCCGACGACCCCGTGGTGCCGGCCGTGATGCGGGAGGCGGTGGCGGGCCACTATCCGGGGGCGGCCCATCATTGTCTGGAGCAGGGGGGCCACTATCCGTACATCCAGGCAGCGGAGGCGTTTGCCGCCATCGTGCGGGGATATCTCGGCGGTGCCGGGGGCTAGGGTGGGGTAGATTAGCTGGTACAGCGTTTACGAGAAACAACCATATCTAACACCTCCACGAGGGCAGGCTTCGGGGCGCGAAGCAGCCACATGCCGCAGGACGGCGAATTTAGCCGCTCTGCGCCTGATGGCTGCTGATGCGATGCGCGGCACTGCTTCAAAGCGGTCGTTCGTGGATATGGTGGCAAACGGTCTGGCGGAGAGCGGACATTCAGCGGTTTGACGGCTGTCGGCCGGCAACCTGATTCACCGCATTTGGGCCTGCCTGGGACAACGCAACAATCCTCAGAAGCCGCGAGGCCTGGCACCTGACCTTGGTTGTCGTGCCAGGAAGTCGTTGGGAAGCGCCCCTCAACGCTGTTCGACGCCTGGACGGGTGACCATAATGTTGACTTATGCCAACATAACGGTTACAACCGCCACAGATCCTTCGGGCGCCGCTGTTGGGATCAGCGAAGGCCGGATGACGGGCCCGGACGAGCAACCTTTCGACTCGTCCCGCCAGACTCACAGCGAGGATGATCGGAGAATTGACCATGTCCGCGTCGCTATCAAATATCGAGCTTGGCGCCATCAACACCGCCCTGACCGGCGGCGTCACGCCAATCCAGAATGGTACTTATCAGACATATTCCTACACTTTCGTCGCGACCAGCGCTAACGAATACCTCAGTTTTCTCTTCAGGAACGATCCAGCGTTTTCTTATTTGGACACGGTGTCGGTGGTCGCACAAGGTCAGAGCACAAATCTGCTAACGAATGGCGGCTTTGCCTTGGGCGGCGACGGATATGCCCCGGACGGACACACCGTCGAGCCTTATATTCCGATCGGTTGGACGGCGATCGGGGTCCAGGGCCTTGATTGTGGCGGCCAACTCTACTCCTCGGCCTGGATGGACGGCGCCGTGGGCGGCTATGATGGCATCCAGCAGGAGATGGTACTCCGGCTTCGCACCACTTATACCAATCGCCCTAAACATTGACCTGTGCCCAAGCGCGGGTCCCGATCGAGCGGATGCGATCGGGATCGTTGATCAGGAACTCCCATGCCTTCCGGCATGCCTCGACAATGGCCTCGTAGCTGT
>Ga0302154_10000119_pt1 | contig 74876 bp, 61 predicted proteins | sample I_Bog_N2_3_FD_193507 | JGI IMG/M metagenome (GOLD analysis project Ga0302154, IMG submission 193507) | Peat permafrost microbial communities from Stordalen Mire near Abisko, Sweden - I_Bog_N2_3 | ecosystem: Environmental > Terrestrial > Soil > Wetlands > Peat | place: Sweden: Abisko, Stordalen... | reverse complement strand
ACAACTTAATCCAGAGATCCCCGAGCAGAACGTCATCGCGTGGAAGCTGGTGATCGCTATCGCCTGCGGCACGGCGGCCATTGGCTTTTTCTATGGACGGGAGTTCCTGGGCTGGCCGCTGGCTGCCTTGTTGATGCCGGTCGAGGTGTTTCTCGTGGCGCGGTTTATCTTCGGGTGGGAGCGTACGCGCTATCAGAGGGCGATGCTGGAGCAGATCCCAGACGTGATGGCCCTGATCTGCCGTGCGGTCAGTGCCGGTGTTCCACTGACCGAGGGGTTGCGCGCAGTGGCCCAGGAGGCGGCTACCCCCTCCCGCGAGGCGTTCATGCTCGTCGTCAGCGAGGTGGCGATTGGGCAGCCGCTCGAACGCGCCCTGTGGAAGCTGCACGAACGCGCCGGGCTCGCCGAGTATGCGTTCTTTGCGGTCACGATCGGCCTGCAGGCACAGACAGGCGGCAGCCTTGTCGAGACCCTTCAGAATCTGCAGGATCTGGTGCGCAGACGCGTGACCGTTTCCAGGCGCGGAAAGGCGCTGGCAGCCGAAGTCCGTATGTCTGCCATGATCATGGAAGCGTTGCCTTTTGTCGCGGGAATTGCTCTGATCTTCATTCGTAATGACTTTCTCGATTTCTTCCTGAATACGCCCGCCGGTAACCATATGGTGCTTGCTGCGTTCGGATTGCTCGGCGCGGGCATGTTGACAATTCGTTACATGATTCGCATGAGCCTCGCGCCGTGACCCAGGAGAAGCTTCTTCTGCTTGCGGCTATTGGCAGCGTGATCCTGGGGTTGGTCGCAGCCGCACTCCTGCAGTTCCTGCGTGGAGCCGAGGATCAGGAGTTTACCCGCCGGATCGTCGCCTTACGCCAAGGCGCGGTGCTGGAGCGGCGGTCGTCGCGTTTGCGGTCCAGCTTGATTTCGCTAATCCGGCGCCTCGGCGATGCGGTTCGCGACAGGCTGCAGTCCCCCCATGACGCCGAAGTCCTGGCGCGGACCATGTTGACGTCCGGCTTCGAGCCAACGAAGGCGATGCCGATATTCATGGGAGCGAAGGTAGCATGCATGTTGGGCTTACCCGCCATCGTCTATCTGGGGACCGATTTCCTCGGCTACCACCTGGGCAGACAGGTCATCTATTCTGGGATGTCTCTGGCGCTCGGGATGATGCTGCCGAACTGGGTGATGACGATGGTCCGTGTGCCCTACCAGAACGCGTTGCGACGCGGGATTCCTGATGCGCTCGATCTGCTGGTCGTCTGTGCAGAAGCTGGACTCGGGCTCGAATCGGCCGTGGATCGTGTGGCGCAGGAGATGACAAAGTCGAACCGGCCGGTCGGCGTCGAGTTCTCGCTGCTCAGCTATGAGATGCGTATTTTGCCGGACCGCAGGACCGCTCTAACCAATCTCGCCGAACGCAGCGGCCAGCCGGCCCTCAAGAGCCTCGCGGGAACCATCGGGCAGACCCTGAAATACGGCACCCCGCTGAGTCAGGGACTGCGCACGCTGGCCTCTGAGTTGCGCAACGAGCGGATGACCATGTTCGAGGAGCGGGCCGCCAGGCTTCCGGCGCTGCTCGTGCTGCCGTTGACACTGTTTATTGTCCCCTGCCTTTTGATCGTCCTGATAGGACAACCAATCAACCTGCTCCTGGCTTCATTAGCAAGCTTTACTCACTGACCGGTCGATCCTGTCACGGGAGAGTGGGGGCTGGTGCACCGGACGAGGCCAGGGCTCGTGTCAGAGCCAAAAGATCACCATCTGACACGCGGTCGCCCAGAATTTGTCGCGACCGCTCCGCGTTGCCGGTGGCGGCATAGAGAATCCCAAGGTTGACCCTGAGCCTCGGCGGCGAGGTATCAGCGTTCTCCATCGGTGCGAGCGTATCCAGCGCCTGCCGGGTCCGCCCCTCCAACATCAGCGAAACGGCGAGATCGTTTTTGGTGGCAGCATCATTGGGTGTCGTTGCCAGCACCTGGCGATAGATCGCCTGTGCCTCGGCATGATGTCCCTGAAGATCGAGTGCCACGGCCTTGTCGACAAGCGCGCGGATATCACCGGGGTTGGTCGCCAACACCTGGTTCAATCCGGCGATCGCCTGGGCCGGCTGCCCGGCCATAAGGTCGATCAGCGCCAGTGCCCGCACCAGGTCAGGCTGGCTGCCGCCGGTGCGCAGCCGTTCGGCCAGAAGCTGACGTGCCTCCGCGACCTCTCCGTTTCGGGCGAGCGCATCGGCACAGCGCAATTGCAGCGCAGTATTCGAGGGCTCACTTGCCGCAGCGGCCGTGTACATCGCGAGGGCCAGTTCGCTGTTTCCAGCGGTGTCGGCGGCTTCCGCCACCTGCAATCGCGCCTCAGCGCTCAATGTGGGCTGACGCCTTCCATTGCTCGATGCGCAGGCCGTCAACGCACTGGTCACCGCGACCGACAGACCAAGCAATAACCCTCTGGGCAAACGCATGACGAGCGACCTTCCGTGGCGTTACTGGACTGGGTTCGGATTGGCTGTCCCCTGTTGCGACGGCTCCGAGACGATGCCGATCGTCGATGCGTTCTCCGAGGGAAGCGGATAACGCTTGCCGGCGAGCAACCGGGCGACAGGCGGTGCCGCTTCCGCTCCGGCGCTCGCGCCCTGACCAGCGCCTTCGATGAGGTCATGCGGGTTGGCGACCATGACCTTTAGGTTCGCGTCATTATCGCCGGCCGGCCTCCAGGTCCCCGGTCGCTGGTAGGGATCAAACAGATCAGGGCCACAGCCGGTGACGAGCAGCGAAACGATAAGGCAGACGTGGCGCATGCGCTTCTCACTTCAGGATGAAACCGCCATCGAGCGGCGGCGTACCGGCGGGACCGGGAGCAAGTTGGCGGCCAAGCAGGATCCGGCTCAGGTCGGTTGCCGGCCTAAAACCGTCGGTCGGAGCATGCAACGCTGACGGCCCTGGAGCGGGCTGCACCACGTAGGGCGTAACGATGATCACCAGTTCGCTCTCGCCGCGCTGGAAATCGTTCGACTTGAACAGCGCGCCAAGGACCGGGACATCCCCGATCCACGGCAGGCCATTCGTGTTGTCGAGACTGGTCTTCTGCAACAGCCCCGCAATGGCGAAGCTTTGTCCGCTGCCCAGTTCGATCGTGGTCTCGGCACGCCTGACGGTCAGTGCTGGAATCGTCAACGTGCCGCCGGAGACGGGAACGCTGACCGCGCCGGTGGACGTTAGCTGGCTGACCTCAGGCCGGACGCGCAAGTTGAGGCGGGTCGAGGACAACACGGTCGGCACCACTGTCAGGCTGATGCCGAATGTCTTGAACTCGACGGTGATGGTGGTCGTGCCGTTGCTCGTATTGCCGGCGATAGGGACCGGGAATTCGCCGCCGGCGAGGAAGCTCGCGGTCTCGCCGGACAGGGCGGTCAGGTTGGGCTCGGCCAGAACGGTGATCAGTTGGTCGGATGCCAGCGCGTCGATGACGCCGTTGACGTCCCACAGTTTGTTTCCGGACGTGAACCCCGCACCGATTTGGTTCGGCGCCGCAGTAGCGTTGGTCAGCGGCGCAAGGCCAAGGGGGATAAGCGGCGAGATCGTGCCCGAAATGGCAGCGCCGGTGAGCAGCCCCATGCGCCAGCCTGGGCCACTGCCGAGCGCCTGCCAGTTGAACCCCAACTGGCGCGTGACCTGGCGGTCGATCTCCGCGATACGCACCCGGACGTTCACCTGGATGGCGCCCAGTACGGTAAGGTTGTCCACCACGCCGGCCTTGTCGCCCACAAAGCCACGGGCAATCGCCTCAGCCTGTTGGGCCGCGAGTCCGTTCGGCACCGTTCCGGTGAGGATCGCGTCGGTTCCCACGCCCCTGACGCGGACGCCCGAAGCGCCCTGCACCGTCTGCGCGATCGCCGCCTGGATCGCCAGCGCGGCCGCCGGGCTTATGGTGCCGGGAATGCCGCCGCCGGCCGGTGGGGAGGCAATCGGGGATTGGCCTCCGGCGCCAGGGGTAACGGTCACGTCATACTGGACGATCGCCGCGCCCGCATCCGTCGTTGCGATAACCGTTGTGCGGCCAGGCGCTACCCCCATGAGGAACAAGCTGGTCGGCGAGGCCGGCTGGACACGCGCGACGGCCGGTTCCGCCGACATCACGGTGGCCGCCGGCTGTGGCAGACGCAGCAGCACGCCGGTTCCGGCTTGCACCGAAATAGCCTGACGTTGGGTGGCACCGGGCGACGTTCCGGGCAAGGCGGGGGAGCCCGGCGGCGACCCAGGCGGAGCCATTTGTGCCGTCTGGAATGGACTCGCCAATGTGACGGGCGTCCGTGCATACGCGTTGACGAATCCGCAAAGCAGCATTGCGGAAAGCAGGCGGACCAGGCATCTCATCGGCAGGTCCCTTCGCCGGCCTGGTTTCCTTGCGTCCTGGTGCCGCATGGAAGCCTGGACGACGCCAGGAACCTTCGTCGGCGCCGACGGTCCCAGCCCGGCTGGCTGCGCACCGGTCGATGCAGCGAGGCTCGGCTGCCAAGGTTGACAGGCGGCAATATGGTCTGAAACCAGGCAGGGAGCAGGAATATTGGCATAACGGTCCAATATATACGCGTATTGAACCGAATCACACAGACCCGCGTCGCCGCAAGTCTTTTCTGGCATGCCTGCGACCCATCGTCCGCCGTTGGCGTAAGCTGGCACACTGGAACTTGATCGGTAACGAGTCCTTGGACGCAACCTCCTGCATGGCGTTCAGTGCATGTGACGAAAATCACGAGATTGTGCGGGCAGGTCCGATGCTGGTCCCGTCCCACATGCAGGCGGCTCTTCGCCGCCGCCGCGAAGGGTGGTCGCCGCCTCCGACCGATCAGTCGGGGGAATGGACCGACAAGCTGATGGCGATCATATGCGGGAAACCGCCCGGTCACTCGCACCGGAACGCCGCCCAGGAAAGCCGGCCATGGAACGCCCCAGACCAGCAGCAAGATGACGTCTCTGGGGGCAGAATCCGGTATGATCGACCCTCAGAACTGCTTCTGCAACAGGCTTGCACGACGGCTTGTCCTCCGGCACGGCGGCGGCCGCCGGGCGTTGCCGGCCCCGTTCGGAATCGGGTTGTGAGCCATGTGTTCTTGTCATGTTATGGCTGATGGTTTGTCTGGCAATTTAGCCCTCGTTGCGGTTACATGCGTGATCGCGGGTTCAATATGAACTCATGATCGTTGGGACGGATTTATAAGGCAGCTATTGAGATGTGCCGATCCGCGGCGTCTTTATTTCACCGACTGAGCGCAGACCAGCGTGGCGTCACGGGACTGATATTCGCCGTTTCGGCAATCGTAATTCTTGGTTTTGTCGGCCTCGCCGCCGAAGGCGGCACTTGGTACGTGGAGAAGCGGCGTGGCCAGAACACAGCAGACGCCGCCGCCGCCGCCGGCATGTTCGCCCTTGCCGCTGGCCAGGACGTTTTGAAGAACGGTTACGCGGTCGCCACGGCCATGGGCTATAGCAGCGGGGTCTCGCTCAATTCAATTACCCTGAATGGCACCCCGGGGGTGCAAGCAGTGGTGACCACCAGTTTTACGCCGCTGTTTTCCGGGATGTTCCTCAGCGGCCCCGTAACGATTAGCGAAAGCGCCGTGGCTGCGGTGGCGCCCACTGGTCCCGTGTGCATGCTGGCCCTGGAGGGAGCCATCACCTTCGAACCCGGTTCGAACGTCCAGGCAAACGGTTGCACCTTTGCGTCCAACTGGGTCAACGCTGGCGCAATGTTTCTGGACGCTTCTTCCCTGATGCGTGTGAGCCAGGCGCCTGTCAGCTCGGGCGGCTGCAGCGTCCAATGCGAAGCGCTGACTCCAGAGCCCCTCACCTATCAGTTACCAACGCCTGACCCGTTCGCCTCAACGATCGGCGTCGTGGCGCTGCCTAACAGGACTAGCGCGCCGTGCAGTAGCATACCCGTACCCTACGAATCGACTGGGAAAATCGACTGTAACGACTTTACAGTGGCGAGTGGTAGTGCTCCGGATTTACCGCCTGGAACATATTTCTTTGACGATTCGAACATCGTCGTCCTGACAGGGGGAACTCTGAGTGGCGTTGGCGTTACGATAATCATGACCGGTTCTTCTCCGGGCGCCATTGACGTACAGGCCGGCGCAACTGTAAACTTGGCAGCTCCAGACACAAGCGGCTTTGACCCTGCATTTAATGGCGTACTGTTCTATACAGACAAGACTGCGGCTGTTAACCTTCGCGGCAGTGGCAGCACATTCAGCGGCGTTATGTATTTCCCCAGCTCAGCCGTAACGTTTACTGGGGGATCGTCAGGCTGCAGCGAAATCATCGCCGGCTCATTGAGCCTTACAGGCATCTCGGAATTCAGTGCCAGTGGTTGTCCTGCAGTTGCTCAGGCGCAAGCTGTTCGGATTGTCCAGTGAGGTATCCGTGATAGACAAGATCAAAACACACCTCGGACGTTTTTGCCGCGACCGGCACGGCACGTCGGCAATCGAGTTCGCGATAATCGCTCCAGTGATGTTGCTACTGATGCTCGGGGCTTACGATCTGGGCAACAGGGCGCAGCAGGAGATCCAGTTGCAGCAGGCCGTGCGATCAGGCGGCCTTTATGCGGCCTACCGGCCCACGGATGTTAGCGGCATCCAGACATCTGTTTCCGACGCGCTGCCGACCGGCTGGAGTTTGAACAGTCCGGCGACCGTCGTGTGCGGTTGCGTGGCGGGTGCCGCCTTCCCCTCCCCCTCGTGCACCGCGGCCAATTTGGACACATGCACTGGGGCAGGTGCCGCAAAGCTGGTCACCATCACGGCGACGATGTCCTATGCGGCCTTGATGCCGCAATTCGCGTCAACCAACACGGCCATCTATGTTACCCTTCTTCAGTAGTAGCCATCGTCGGTCGCTGGGGCAGTCGGGCACAACGAGCCTCGAGTTCGCCTTGATCGCCGCGCCGTTCTTCTTCGTCCTGATCGCCGGGACGGATTTAGGCCGCTACTTCCTCACGCAACATTCCATGCGCACTCTGACCAGCGAAGCTGCGCGGTCGGCAGTCGTCAATTGTTTCGGCGTCGCTACGTGGTGTGTTCCTTCAATGGCCGTTCCATCCCCCTCGACGGTTTGGGCGAAGGTCCCATTCCTTGATTCGGCTGCGCCAGGCGCTTCGCTGACGGCAGAACAAACGACAAACCTAGCCGGCGTCAGGACAATTAGCGTGACTGCACACTATCCGTTCGAAGCCATTTGTCCGGGCTTGAGCGGCCTGAGCGGTACGATCGCCGAAACAACCAAGCTCGAGTATTAAGATAAGCGGTCATTGGTTGCGATCGTCGACTGCAATCGCTAACCCGCCGGACTGATCGGCATCCATGCCAGCGAGCGGGATCTGCGCGATGTCATGGACGGCAGTGTGTTATGGCAGTTCGACGGTCCCGGTATTCGGTGAGAAAGAATAAAACGGCAGCCTCACCGGATGCGGTACTCGACCACGAGCGGCTGGAGTCCAAGGCAAGGTCCGCGTCGCAAATGACAACGGTTTCAATCCCACCGCCCAGAATGGCCGTCACAACGCCCTGCCAGAAATCCGCCCGTTCATGGGCACACCAAAAGCGCGAGGTCCTGGCACTCGTAGACCAGTGTATCCGCGGCCCACAACGCGGCCTTCGCGACGGCGACAAGGCCCGCCGGGGTCGGAGTAAGCGAGGTCAGCTCGGTCTCGACGCGAATGCTGCCGTGGAAGGGCTGCACCTGTCCGCGGAAGCGGAGACGGACCGGATTGGTCGCGGCGGCCGGATACACACGCTGGGAAGGTGACGCATGCCCCCCTGCCAACAGCAGAAGCCATGTGGACTGCAGCATCGCTTCGACTCCCAGCGATCCCGGCTGCACCGGATCGCGGAAGAAATGCGCCTTGAAATACCAATCGTCATACCCGATCCGCCGAACCGCGCTGAGCTGGCCGAGCCCCGCCGAGCCGCCTGCCGCCGCGAAGCCCGTGATGCAATCGATCATGCGCATGGGCGGCTGTGGCAGGCAGTCGAGCAAGCCCGCAAGGTTCGCAGTTGCCTCCACCGTGAAATGATCATGCTCCACTGCCACAGTGGCATCGCTTGGTCCGGTCAGCGCCTGTCTGGGGAAGAGACCGCAGGCCATCTCCAACGACATCAGGCGACTGCCGTCAGCCTCGCTTTCAGCCGTCAGCCTCATCAGCAGCGTGCCCTGCCACCGGTGAGCGCTCTTCAACACGACCCGGTTCGTGAGGCTGCCCGCACGCGGCGGATAGCCGAACCAACGAATCTTGGCTTCGGTGACCCGGAACGAGAGATCATCGTCGCTTGATAGCGGTCCTCCGGCATAGGTGCCGAGCCAGGCGCATGCCTGCAGCGCCGTCTCGATCACGAGGCTCGCTGGCATGCGGCCATCGGGGGTCACCGACGCGTGGAATGGCTCACTCCCCACGTCGTAATGCACGGTCGCTGCCGATCCGGACTGCATCCCGCCAAGCGGGCCGTCGACCTGGCTGACGCGGGAGACGAACAGGAACGGCGGGGCGGCCATGCGTGGGAACGGGCGACCATCATCGAAGCGCGCGAACCGGGGACCGAAGGCCGCGCTCGGGCGGCCAAGCGCCCAGGCAAGCAGGCTGTTGCGGTCGAAGCGGACCCCGTCGCATTCCGCGACGGGACCAGCGTCGCCGACTTCGGTCCGATCATCCGTGTCGCGCGCGGGCAAGCCATCGGACAACGGCCAGTCCGGTACCAGGCGCAGGCCCAGATGACGGCAATGCAACGCCTTGACGCCGTCAACGCTGATCAGAACGTCGGCAACAACTGTCGGGGTTGGACCGTCGGCGACCTCCTCGATGAAGACCTCGGTCACCAATTCGCGCGCCTGCGGTGAGACCTGGCCGCTGCTGCTCAACTCGATAGATTGTCCCGGGACCGGCTCGAACCGGTACCCGTCGCGACGCAGCGTGAAGCCGCACGCCGTCATGTGGAAGGCGACGGCCTGCAGCGCGGCCTCCGCCAGGAGCGTTACCGGCATTGAGGGGTCGCTGAGAACGTGTGATGCGAAGAAGTCATCTCCGCTGATCGGCTGCACGGCGCGCGTATAGCCGCGCTGCCACGGGCCGCCCATCGGCTCGAAGGCGGCAATCGAATGGATGAATTGCATCGGCCCGCTCTGGATGGTCGGCGTGGCCGTGTGACAGAGCGTCTCAGCAAACCCCGCGCCGAAGCAATCAACCATCCTGCCCTCGGCGAAGGCCCGGACCTGCGCGGCGTCAAAGCAACCCGACTCAGCCGGCGCGGGAAGCGGATCGAGCCGAGCACCGGCACGCGGGGTTACGGAGGTGACGTCCCATCTCACACCTTGCGAACCGGCCAACTCCGCCTCGCTGAAAAACCCTGCCTGCGCATCGACAATCAGGCGGTCGTTGGATGTGGCCAGAAAGCCGTTCTCGATCGCGCCCAAATACTGCTGAAACCCCAGCTCGGATCGCGCCAGGTGACCGCCGTGCAGACGGTGCAACGTCGCGAAATGCTCCTGAAGCAAAAGGGCGAGCGGCGAAGTCCGCGAACCCGCGACGATGGCGCTGTCCTGCGATACCATGCGTAAGATGGATTTCGTTTGCTGCACGCCGTCGGCGTCGCTGCGCAGAACCGGCTGCCCCCCAGCCAAGCTGGCTTCACGCGCGCGGGCCGGTCTCGCAACCACCGCCCCACTCCGTCGTGGACGCGGCATCGGTTGGGGATTGGTCATAGGACCTCCTTATGTCGTGTTGGACGGGGACGCCGCCTGGTGGGCGGCGTCCCCGCCGTTCGACTCACGCGACGCCGACCGCCCCATGCGGTGCGGGCGAGAAGCCGGCAGTCCCGCGGTCCGCCGGATCGCGCTGCTCCTCATGTTGCCCTGCATCCATGGTCCCGACAGGCATCAGCTCGGCGGCAGGCTTGGGGAAGATGGCAGGAGGCTGTGCGGGCAGTTCGCTGCCGAGCACGACCTCGGTCTCGCCATCAAATCCGTGATCCAATTCCGCCAGGAACAGCGAGACTCCGGCATCGCGGCTGAGCAACAGGACGCCCTGCCGATTGAACCGGGCGGCAAGCTCCGGCGTGACCATGCCGCCGTCCCACGGTCCCCAATTAAGCGCCTTCACCATGCACGCAGGCCCGCGACGCAATGCTTCGGCCTGGGCGACCTTGTTCAACGTCTCGTTCGCCATGGCGTAGATCGACTGCCCGGCATTGCCAAATCGCGCTGCCACCGAGGAGAACAGGACGATTGCCTTAAGCTCGTCTCCGACCATGCATTCGAGCAGAGAGCGGAGTCCCTTCACTTTAGTGCCGAACACCTGATCGAAACGCGCATCGGTTTGGGCTGCCAGCAAGGCATCCGCCAAAACGCCGGCCCCATGCAGCAGCACATCGACAGGTCCCCAATCCCGTCTGACTGCCGCCAGGGCGGAGCCGAGTGCGGCACCATCACGCACATCGGCGGAAACATAGCGGGCCGTGCCGCCGGAAGCGGCGATGGCCGCCAGTGTGCCTCGGATCTCCCGGGCCGCCAGGATCTCGGCGCTGCGTCGCGAAAGACCCATTGGAGAGAGGGTCTCCCCCTGCTGTGCCGCGAGTCTCAGCAGCGCCCGTTTGAGCGCGGCATCGTCGGCGGCGTCCCGCAGCTCCGCGGGCTCGTCAATGAGCATCGACCGGCCGAGCAGCACGAACCGGCAGCGATAGCGGGCCGCCATCCCGATCACCACCGCAGCGGTCACGCCGCGCCCGCCACCGCTGGCCACGACGACAGCCGACGGATCAAGCGACAGTCCTGCGCCCGCGGATTCGGCGCCGATCGTCCGCAGAGTGACTCGCGTTCCGTCCGTGGGCAGCCCCACTTCGAGTTCGTCCCGGCCACCGTGCAGCAACTCTTCCTCAAGGACGGTCGCAAGAGAGTCCGCGTCCCGCCCGGCCTGATCGAGATCGATCGCCCGCGCAGCCACCTGCGGCCATTCGCGGGCGGCCGATTTGGTCACGCCCGCGATGCCGCCGAGCCAGCACCGGTTCGGCAACAACGACGTGGTGCCAAATCGTCCCCCCGTGTCCTGCACCGTGATGAAAGCGCCGCCGGGGTGCACTGCCGTCCAGCACGCCAGCCGGAACGCTTGCCGTTGAATGCCCAGCGCCTCGCCGGCGTCGGCGACTTCGGCCAGGCCACCAAGGAAGACGGCAGCCGCGCAGGGCTCGGAGGGCAGGTCCGCGAAGACGCGCACCGCGTAACCATGGTTGCGAAGCCGGCCAGCAAGCGCCTCGGCGACGGCCGCGGGGCCACCGACCAGCGCGACCGTCCCGGCGGCAGGAGGCGGCAGCGTGGGCTGACCACTGCCCGCGGCAGGAACCGCTCTGAGCACCTGCCGGCTTGCAAACGCTCTCCGGACGTCGGAGTCCTGCAAGCTCTGCGACGGCGCACCGCTGTCGACTGGCACCGGCATCGGAACCACAATCGTGGGCGACGGGCGTAGCGATGGCAAGCCTTCGCTGACCTGCAGTTCGCCAGGTCCGGCGATGCCGCTGGCCACGCTTTGTGCGGCCGCTGCTGATTGCGCATCCTCATCCTGCGCCGCCTGGGAAGCAAAGTAATCGGCGATCTGCCGAAGCGTGCGGCTTTGCACGAGCAGTCCGGTGTCGGATTCAAAAGTGCCGCCCATCTGCTCCTGCAGCGTGGCCAGGATCTCGACCTGGGTGATGCTATCGACCCCCAGATCAGCCTCCAGTTTCATCTCCGGATTCAGCATCTCAGCGGGGAAGCCGGTCTTCTCGCTGACCACGGCCAGCAACATCGCCAATACATCACGCTTGGGACCCGCCGCTGCACCAACGGTAGCAGGCGGCTTTGCCGGCGCGCCCGACACCTGCGTCTCGGCCACGCTTTGTGCGGCCGCTGCTGATTGCGCATCCTCATCCTGCGCCGCCTGGGAAGCAAAGTAATCGGCGATCTGCCGAAGTGTGCGGCTTTGCACGAGCAGTCCGGTGTCGGATTCAAAAGTGCCGCCCATCTGCTCCTGCAGCGTGGCCAGGATCTCGACCTGGGTGATGCTATCGACCCCCAGATCAGCCTCCAGTTTCATCTCCGGATTCAGCATCTCAGCGGGGAAGCCGGTCTTCTCGCTGACCACGGCCAGCAACATCGCCAACACATCTTGCGTGGGGCGCGCCGCTGCAACGCCGGTGGCAGGCGGCGTGGCAGACCGTGCCGGCGGGTCGGCGGCAGGCAACGCGGCATCGAAGCGCTTTGGCGGGGCGCTCGGCGGCGCGATTGACGTCTCTTGTTTACGGGATAGCGCTACGACGGGTGCGGCGTAGGCGCTGACCGGCGTAGGCACCGGAGCCGCCCCAGCGATCCCCGTCGACGGCAACGCAAGCTGGGGCGACGGGTCCGCCGGAACCGTGCTCGCCCCGAAAGCAGCACGAAAACCGCTTTCCATTGCGCTGATGATCGCTGCGTGGCTGCTTGCCATCGAGCTCTGGAACGACGAATGCGCTTCGCTCAGCGCTTGCTGATAGATGCGGAAGGCGTCCGCCGGAGCACCGTCGCCTGCGTGGAGCGGGCCGACATGCGGTCGTGTGACAGGAGCGTGTTCCACTGGGATCGATGCCTCTGCTTCATGGGTTGCGCGAGGCGCCCGCACCATCGTTTGCGGTGTGACGCTCGTTACTGCCATCGCCATCGCGACGTCTGGGACGCCCGAAACGAGAGGCTCCGGGGTTGCAACCTGCGCGGCGATCTCGTGCGACGCCGACGTGACGGTGGGAACTTTGTGCGGAGGTGGCAGCTTCGGACCGCCCGGCCGCTCTGGGTAGGCCCGTCCATAGTTCATGCCGTTGATGGCAACCGCAAACTCCGGTTTCGTCCGCTGCCGCGGATCGGCGGGCCGGGCGTAGCCGTCCCACAATGCCGCCAGATCGAGTGCGCAGCCAGATGCCGCAAGAGTCGCGAGGCCGCTCCAGAACGCATCCAGCCCGGACACGCCACGCCGGTCCAACGAGACGGCAAGATGAGGCCGCCCGGCAAGACAGGCGGTCGCCAGTCCGCCAAGGACCGAGCCCGCACCAACTTCGACAAAGTAACGTGCGCCGGCTGCATACATCGCTTCGATGGTTGAAACGAACTCGACCGGCCGCGCTAGCTGCTCCGCCACTATGGCGCGCACCGCGTCGCTCGGTCCGGCGGGATAGATGGAGGCGGTGGCACCGGCAAAAACCGGGAGCCTCGGTGCCTGGAGATCCAGAGTCGCGAGGAACGCCCCGAACGGTGCGGCGGCTGGCGCGACGAGCGCCGTGTGAAATGCCGTCGCCACCGGCAGCCGGCGGGCTCCGATTGCATGGCCCGAAATCCGCGACGCATCGAGATGGTGCTCGAACGCGGCAATGGCTTCGACCGGTCCAGCGACAACCACCTGGCGGGGCGCGTTGTGGTTGGCGATCACGACGCTCACGCCAGCCGCCGCGATCTCCGCCTCGACCTCCGCCCGCGTTGCCGCGACCGCGATCATCGCGCCCGGCACGGACGATGCTTCCGCCATCAGCTCGCCACGCCGGCGCGCGATATGCAGGAGGTCGTCGGCGCTGATGACGCCGGCCGCGTGCAGCGCGCAGACCTCGCCGAAACTGTGGCCGGCGACCATCTCCGGCACGACTCCTACGCGGCGGAGCACGGCGAGCATCGCGAGCGACATGGCGCCGAGCGCGGGCTGTGCCCATTCGGTGCGCGTGAGCGTCGCCGCTGCCGCGTCGCGTTCCTGGTCGGAAAAGACCGGGCGAGGAAAGACGACCTCGTGCAGCGACAGCGCCGGATCGAGCGCAAGATCGGCCGAGCGATCCCACACTGCCTGCGCCGCCTCGTCGAACATCGCGAGAGGGCCGCCCATACCCAGGTATTGGCTACCCTGTCCGGGGAACAGGAAGGCGACCGCCCCCTCGCGCGCGCCATATCCGGCTACGATGCCCGCTTCGGAGATGTTGGTATTCGGCGCCGCATCCAGGCGCTCCGCGGCTCGCATCAGCCGTGCGGCCAGTTCTTCGCCGTCAGAGGCGACCACTGCCACGCGGCAACGAGCCGCCACATCGAAAGCCTGCTGGGTGGAGTAGGCGAGCCATTCAAGCATCCCTGGCTCAGCCGCATCGTGGGCCATCGCCCGGCAGGCCTCGGCGGCGCCACGCGAATCAGCGGCGCACACCATAACGAGCGCCGAGCCTTCCGGCCGGACCTTAGCCGCCCTGCGCCCGCCCCCCACATACTCCTCGACAGTCAGGTGGAAATTTGTGCCGCCAAACCCGGACGCGCTCAAACCGCCACGGCGTGGGTGGCCCGACCCGCGTGTCCATGGGCGCGTCTGTGTGTTTAGATAGAATGGCGTCTCCGGCAGGTGCAAGTCAGGACTGGGGTGGTCCACCTTGATCGTCGGCGGCAGCACCTTGTGATTCAGGGCATAAACAAGTTTCATCAAACCCACCGCGCCAGCGGCGCCCTTGGTATGCCCGATCTGCGACTTCACCGATCCGAGTCCGCACCACTGCCGGTCTGGTCGTCCGGTCTCGTCGAACACGCTGCGCAGCCCATCGAACTCGACGGCGTCGCCGACCCGCGTGCCGGTTCCGTGCGCCTCCACCAGTTCGACACTCTCCGGACCGTAACCCGCAACGGCGTAGGCGCGGCGCATGGCCTTCGCCTGTCCTTCAGCCAAGGGCGCGAACAGGGTCTTGGCCCGGCCATCCGACGCTGACCCGATGCCCCTGATCACGGCGTAGATCGCATCGCCGTCCCGCTCGGCCTCGTCCAGCCGCTTCAGCGCCAGCAGGCAAATACCCTCCCCAAGCACTGTGCCGTCAGCGTGATCGGAGAAGGGCCGGCAATCGAACGTCGGTGACAGAGCCGGCGTCTTCGAGAAGCATATGAACATCGCCGGGTCGTTCATCGTATCGACACCGCCGGCGACAGCGACGCTCGCCTGGCCACTCTCCAACTCGTGGATTGCCATCGCCACCGCCGCCAGGGAGCTTGCGCAGGCGGCGTCGACAGCGAAGTTCGTGCCTCCGAGGTCGAACCGATTGGCGATCCGGCCTGGAATCACGTTGCCCAGAAGACCCGGAAACGTCATCTTTTGCCATGGCACGTAATGCTCGATGATTCGGTCGCAAGCCGCGTCGGCTTGATCCTTGGTCAGACCGATTTCGCGCATTGCCTTGGACCATATCGGTCGTTCCAGACGGTGCGACATATGACGAAGCAGCTCCGGGCTGCCGCACGCCCCGATAAAGACACTGATCCGGTCCTTGTCCGCCTCCGCAAAATGGCCGCCGAACGCATCGTCCAGAGCCTCCCGCGCGGCCAACAACCCGAGCAATTGCGACGTATCGGTCGCTTCCAGCTCGTTGGGCGGTATGCCGTAAGCCAGCGGCTCGAACAGCACTTCGTCCATGAACGCGCCAGTTTTGCAGTAGGTCCTGTCCTGACGTTTGGGGTCTGGGTCGAAATAGTCGGCGATGAGCCAGTGTGTCTCGGGCACCTCCCGAACCTGGTCGCGCCCGGCTACGACGTTTCGCCAGAAACCCGGCGCATTCGCCGAGCCGGGCAGCAGCGCTCCCGCACCGATGACCGCGATCGGGGTCATGACATGAGCTGCTTCCATTGGCTTTACTCCCAGAGTGAAGTGATTCATGGCACTATGCCTGCAGTGGCCGTGGCCGGAAGTCGAACGCCGCCACAGGGAGTTGCACGCCGAGCGCGCGCAGTTGTTGTGCCCGGGACAGCACGGCCGCGCCCTCCAGGAGATTGAGCGCGATTTGCACCACATCTCGGTTCGCCAGGGGCTCCAGGAAGGAGCCGCGGGCCCAGGCGTTGAACGCTCCCATGGCCGGTCCGCACCAGATCTGATAATCCATGACCCGGTCAGCGACTCCATCGATTGCCCAGCGGCTGGACCTGCCAAGGTACCAGCGGAAGACCAGCGCCATGCGGTGCTTTGGGTCACGCGCAGCGAGATCAAGCTGCTCCGGCGCCCTGGCTGCAAAGAAGCGCTGCGTGTCCTGCCACACTTCTTCGATCGGACGCCGGAAGTAGGTCTTTTCCAGTACCTCCCGCTCGGAGCGTGGCAGCGATTCCAGGTCGGGGTAGTTGCGATAGAGCTCGTAGAGGCGTGTGGCTCGCGCCGCGAACATGGTGCCGCGCTTCAGCACCTGCACTTTCGCGCCCAGTTCGAACATGTCGGCGGAGGGCGCCATAGCCATATCGGCGAACCCCGCGCCAGCCAACAGCGCCTTTGCGGCCGGTGACAGGGCCGCGTCAGTCGAGCACTGGTTGACCGACCCGGTCACCACATACGCCGCGCCCAACGCGAACGCCGCGGCAACAGAGGCTGGCGTCGCAAGCCCGCCGGCCGCCCCGACACGAAGTGGCTGCTTGTAGTCAAACCGCGTTTCCAGTTCGCGCTTGAGCGCGAGGATCGTCGGAAACTGCGAGACCAATGGACGATTGTCCGTGTGGCCGCCCGAGTCCGCCTCCACCGTAATATCAGCGGCCACAGGCAGCCCGGCAGCAAGGTCCGCCTCTGCCGCGGTGATCCGGCCAGCCGAAACCAGCCCGCGCAACACCTCCAACGGCGGCGGGGACATGAACACCGCCGCGACCTCGGAGCGCGAGAGTTTGGCGAACAAATGGTTACGCCGGATGATCTGACCGTCCGCCCGGCGCGTCAGACCTGTCGCGCTGTACTGCACGACTGCAGGCGTCAGAGACATGAACGCCGATGCCGAGACGCGGTCGACGCCATGGCGAAGGAATACGTCCACATTCGCGTGCTCGGTCGCCGGCTGTCCAGGCAAGTGGATCAGGTTGGCTCCCCAACTGGCGCCAAGCGGGTCAAGCGCCGCCTTTATTGCGAGGACGTTTTCCTCGATCACAGGAGGCGTCAGGCCGGCGGACCCCAAAAAGCCCAGCATCTGCGCACGGCCCATCGCAATGACCAAAGCGCGCGAGGAGATCCCGTTGGCCATCTCGCCGGCGACGTACGGGAACCGGACATTGTGTGCCTCCGTGAACGCGCGATCACCGAGCCATTCGGGGAAGAGCGGCGGCAACATGCCGATCACGTCGCCGGCGGCTTCCCCGTCAAGCGCCACACCAATGCGGCCCGTCGCGTCGACCACGACATACAGAGTCGTTCGGATCATCTGGATCCGGCTTTGAATGACCTCCGGATCGAAGGCGATGGCTGACACCGATGGCGAAACCGCACAAGGGGCTGGACGATTCAAAGTTGCAGACTCGGTCATGACTCAAAAACTCCGCTTCGGGGATCGGACTGGCGTCCACGTCATCGGAACTACAGTACGTTTATTGGAAGACGCTCTCGTATGCTTATCACGTTGATGGGTCTCATCTCGGACGGAAAACGCGTCGATATTCAATCGGACTCCCACCGCTTCAGGTATACGCACCTAACGTGCGGCGATACGCGTACGTCAGACCCCACCTGAGGCCGGCGCGCCGGTCCGGAGCGGCGAGGCGGCCGTTTCGAATGAAATATTCCATGTATCGGCCCAGCAACTTGCGCTGGGACGGGCAGCTTCTTACCAGCTCCGGCACTGCTGCACGAACGTTGTCCATCAGAAGGTGTGGAATCCGAAAGTCATGCGCCGTCCGCAGAAAGTCCGCATAGTCCGACAAATCGCTCCCGATCAGCCTATCAGGCTGAACGGCGGTGCTGCGCCAGGCCTCCCATGGCAGGACCCGGAATTTGAATCCGCGAAGCAGCGCAAGGCGTGCCAGTTCCCGGCCGGTGAATGGATGGGGGTGCACCACGTGATAGATCTGGCCGAGCGTGTTGCGTCCGCCGATAAGGCCCGCAACCATTCGTGCTGCAACGTCGACCGCAAGCATGGGAATCGGCCAGTCGAAATCGGGGAAGGCACCCATCTGGAGCGAACCAATGAGCATCGACGAAAGGAAATCGCGCGGCGCATAGGTGCCGGTACGAGACTCGCCGGAAACCAGGCCGAGACGGTAGAGGCTTCCTGGCAACCCCTGTCGGATGGCCTCTGCGACGATGCGATCTGCCACCCACTTGCTCTGGTCGTAGCCGTTCGCAAGCATCCGCGGATCACCTGGATCATCCGTCTCGGCCACAGGGGCCACATCACCGGGCGGCCGCCATATCACGCCGACGGTCGAAATATGATGGAACGGCTTCAGCCGCCCGGACGTGGCGAGCCGCAGCATTTCGACCGTGGCGTCGACGTTTGCCGCCTTTAACGCAGCGTACGGTGCGACAAAGTTGACTTGTGCGCCGTTGTGAATGATCAGGCCGATTTGGCTCGCCAGGCGTACCCAGGCGAGCTCGGACAAGCCAAGACGCGGAGCCGCCAGGTTGCCGCACAAGCCGGTGATTCGATCAGACCACGAATCCCGCCAGACACCGTGCGCCTGCAGATTGCGTCGTACGCGAACCGCGGCCTCGCCATCGTCCTGAGCGCGCGCCAGACAGACCACCCTATGATCCGTGCCACGCAGAACCTCGGCGAGAATGTAGGCGCCGACAAAGCCTGTCGCGCCAGTCATCAGCACCGGATGACCCTTCGGTGCCGGCGGGATAGCGCTCATCTTGATATCGGCAGGTAGCCGTGCATCCTCGGCGAACATGTTCATTGGACCGTCCTCACACCAGAGAATCCCCACTCAGCCCAACCCATTCGGGAAATCCGCCGCAACCAGAGCGGCCAAAGCACGAAAGCCCGCGTCGGTGTACGGGACCTTCCCGACGAGATCGCGCGCCCTATCGAGCATTGCCGGCGCAACGAAGCTGCCGTCTATCATGGTGATGTCGGCGGCTCCCGAGAGCGCTCCTTTGAACTCAACACGTGCGGCTTCTGTCTCCGAACCCGGGCAGAGGACCACGATCGAGGGTGTGAAGGCACTCGCCCACTCCTGCATCATCAGGCCGCGCAGACGCGCATTCGGCCGACGTCCCCAGTCGGATAGACGGATAGCCGCGACCAGCATGCAGCGCCCGTCTGTCCACATCGGCACGGGTGCGACCGGCGTATCAGCAAACTGCGAACAGCGAACGACCGCAGTGCGCTTGGCCACATCGAGAGCATTGCGAATCGCATCGGCCAACGGTTCGGGGCTGAAGCTTGCCCAGACCTGGACCTTTGCCACCGGCGCAAGCGTGCGCTCAGCCGCAGCGTCCGCAATTCGGCATGCCAGATCGTCGATCGACGTTGCGACGGCGAGCGTCGCAGGGTCCGCCTCTATATCCAACGCCTGCCTGAGATGCGCGAACGTTCGGATGACGAAGAGCGAATCAAGTCCAAAGTCCATCAACGGCATCTCGCCATCGATCATGTCCACGGATGTTCCGAGATAAGACGCTATTACTTGCTTGAGCCACGACGCAATTGCAGCCTTGTCACGTCCTGATGGCGGCGGTAATTCTGTTACCAACATAGCCCATTCGTCCTTTGAATCTGCGAGTCCGTCCGGAAGCAAGTCTCTAATAGCAATGGCATTCCCCGGACGCTGGTGCCAAAGGCTTGGCAACTTCGCTGTGGCATCTGTTACCGGGGATCTCCGGCGGGCCAGTCATTGAAGTGACTCCATCTCTTTCCGGATAAACACGGAGTGCACAGCACGCGCCAAAACGCCATCAAGAACAACGTTGTGTCGCGATAGCCGGATCACCAGCGCCCTTCTCGGTCGTGGAAAACCGGGTCAATCGCAGACGGATGAAGTCTGGGATAACGGTCGATAGGACCGCCAAGGTTTTCGGTATGTAACCGGGGACGAGGGTGCTGCTCCCGTGCTCGACTCGCTTCCAGGCCAGATTGGCAACCCGGGCAGGGGTTTCGAGGCCCAACAGACCGGAATATAGCCAGGTGGATGCAAGACCGGAGCTTCGAGCGAAGGGCGTGTTGACCGGACCCGGGCAAAGCGTCAGCACCTTCACCCCGGTTCCTCTGACCTCGTGCGCGACCGCTTCGGAAAGCGATTTCACGTAGGCTTTTGACGCAAAGTATTCTGCCGCGCCTGGACCAGGCTGGTAGGCTGCCAGCGACGCCACATTCAGCACCTTGCCCTTCCGCCGCGCGACCATGCCTGGCAGTACGGCTCTCAGAAGAAGCGACATCGCGCCGATGTTTACGTCGACAAGCGCCGCCACCCGCCTTGGGTCCGCATCGGAGAATGCGCCCATCAACGCGAAACCGGCATTGTTCACGAACGCATCGACCACGACATTGCCGGCGCGGAGTTCTTCGCAGAACGCCTCGAGCGCGCCCCGATCGCAAAGATCGAGGGGGCGACAGGTCACCTTCACGCCGTAGGCTTCTCTAAGCGGAGCGGCGACTGCTTCGAGCCGTTCCTGCTGGCGCGCCACCAGGATCAGATCATGCCCGTCCGCCGCCGCGCAGCGTGCGAACTCTGCACCTAGTCCAGAAGATCCTCCAGTTATCACGGCGACTGATCGTGAACTTCGCATTGCACGGTTCCCTTCAAGGCCATCGGCGCACCTGGCGCCTGCCGCGTCTCCGGATCAGGATCTGCCCTGTCCCTTCGGTCGCTCCTGACGCGATGGGCAAGCCCAAAGGCCGTCGGCACCCGCTTGGCGAACGAAGCGCCCCGCCAGGGCGCACGGACAGGGGCCGCCTTCGTTTCGTGATACCTCTGGGTTCCAGCGAAACTCCATGCCGCGCAAGGTAACTGATGTGCTGACCAATGTCAACGAAACGGTTTCGATAAAACCGTCGCGGTCACTCGAAACGGAGAGCGCGACAGGCCGACCCTCATCGTGGCCGCCCGCCGGTAGAGCGGAACCGGTAAGCTGGGCTTCGCCGCTCGCGGCGGTTACAAGTTGCGCTTCCCGCCATGCCGGGGGCGGCTGCGGTCACCATTGGTGGGCGCATCGGATATGAGGCTGCAACAATCTGCCAGGGGAGCATTTTCGGCTGAGGCAATAAGGCAACCGTGTTGATTGTCGCCGGACAAAGCGACTTGAGTGAGCCTCAAATCAGTCTTCGCCGATCAACGCGTCGAGGTCTAACGGAACGCGATGGGCGATCAGTCGCGCGGCGCCGCGAAGCAGCGTCAGTGCTGGGTCGGTATCTTTGACATCGAGCGAGACCGCGAGATGCCGCCTATCCCCGAGCGTCTCGGAGATCCATGAAGCGCACATCTGCCTTGCGCCAAGCTCGATAAAGATCCGCGCACCTGCTGCGTAGGCGGCTTCAATGATCGCAGGGTAGTCCACGTGCTTGGTATAGGTGTCGGCGATCGCCTCGGCGATCGTGTCGACTTGCTGCGGTATTGACGACCGATGTTGGCTGAATAAGGTGACGCCACGCTTGGGCGTGACCGGCAACCGGTGAAAGTCGACCAGGGCGGGCCATTCCGATGCCATCGCCTCGCAATGGATCGGAACGTTGAACGGCAACGGCATGCTCCGGCACCCCATCCGTGCGATCACGCGCTCACACGCGGCGCCGTCGCCGGCGATCACCACCTGGCTCGGAGAATTAACAATGGTCAAATAGACTCGAGGCTCTCCGCGGATCGCCGCGGCCACGTCTTCGCGCCCCGCCAGAACCAGGAATGTCCGCCAGAGATCGGCGATCGGTCCACTCAATTCGCCGTCGAGTCCCCATGCCTCGCGAACCGCAGCCATGTCGTTGCAGAGCCGTGCCCGGAATAGATCGCTTTTGATCCAGTTGGCATGAAGCTTGTCGACCTCAGGCCAGACACCGATCGAGGCCATCATCATCGATTCGCCGATGCAGTAGCCCATGGCGGAGCCGGGCGCGATACCCATAAGGTCGCGAACCAGATGCGTCAAAATCAGTGAAAAGAAACAGCTCCCGCTGATCTGCGACCAGGTATCGGCCGCCACCCGCCGTTCGAGCTCCTGGTGGCCGGCCTCATCGAGGTCGCCGAGATTGGACGGGTAAAGTGCCGCGGCCGCGCGATACCATTCGGCCCCATCAGGAAACCCGGCCTCGAAGCGCCGCATCAAGCCTGGAAACAACGCGAACAGATCGCTTCCCATGCCAGGATAGGCACTGCCTGCGCCCGGGTACACGAACGTCACGGGGACGTCCGGGCCAAGCGGGTTGAGGCTTACGATGCTGCCGAGCGGCGTCTTGCCGTCATTGCCCGTCCGCTGGGCGATCTGCAAGGCGCGGCGGAGGAACTTCGCTTCGCGCTGCGCCTCCGCCTGGCTGCGCGCCACGAGACCGGCCGCCAGCGGCAGTGGCCGGCCGGTCGTGAACAGCCGGCGGCATCGGCGAGCCGCTGCGTGATACGACTCGCCGTTTTCGAGTGCACCCGCCAACTCAAGGATCTGACGATCGAGATCGTCGGCATCCGTGCCGGCGATCGGGATCAACGCAGCGTCATGGCCGCCGAGACGGCTTTGGACGATGGCCGTCCGACGGCCGCGGTATTCGGTGAGAACGAAAACCGCGGCACCGTCGACGGATGCGGTCACCACCAGGCCGACCCGACCGCAAAGCGGCTGTATCCAAGGCAAAGGCCGCGTCGCAAATGATATCGCTTCCAGTCCCTCTGCCCAGCCCGGATGACGAGAGGCGAAGACGTGAGCACACCGCAGCGCTTCAATCGCGCGCGCCACGGCCACCAAGGGTGCGATATCGCCCGCTTGGTCGAACAAATGCGCCCAAACGCTCGCCCCGCACTGGAACAGCACCGCGGCGGCTTCCCGAGCCACCGAGTCGGCCCCGAGATCATCGCCTTCCGGCAACTCGGCGTAGCCGATCGCCGTGAGGGGGAGCTTGGCCAGGTCTGCCGCCTGAGACAAGGCAGACGCGACCGATTGGCCTGCTCCCGCTTGCACTGCTGCGACGAGCCATGCCAATGGCGTTTCAGCAAGTACGCCGGCGCGCTCTGCCGAGCGCAGCGTAATCGCCGCCGCGACGCACGAGCCAGGCGCCGTGCCGCCGGCGAGAAGCAACAGCACGGTGTCCATCTCGCCGGACTGAATTATCCGGCACGCTTCGATCAGCGCGGCCGTGGGGTTCGAGAACGAGGTGCTAAACCAACCGGCCGGAAGCGCGCACCCGGACCCGATTGGCCCCACGACCAACACAGCGCTCCGACGCGGATCCTCGGCGGCTAAATAAGCCACTATAGGGGCCATTACGCCATCGCTGTCAGGAGGCACGTATGTACCCTTGATCGACGGCGTCGGTTTGAAACCGGTTACGGCGACGCGCCTGTCCAGACCCGTCATGGCCGTAACACCGCCGTGCTCTTGACCCTCGCCGACGCCATATCCTGTACTTTGCCGGCCCGCCTCACGACCATGCCTGGCAGCACAGCCCGCAGAAGCAGCGACGACGCGGGGATGTTCACATTGACGGCCATCGATGCCCCTGGCGCCTCCCGCGCCTTCCGTTCAGGATTTGCCACCGCGCCTGCGGTCGCTCCTGGCGCCGCGGGAGAGCCGAAGGACAAGCGCCGACGCACCTTCATTTCGCAACCCTTTGGGTTCCATCGTTTCACATCAGTCCGACCTCATGTCGCGCATGGTAACGCGCGGATTGACCGCAGTCAACGTAATGGTCATCCGCTGACACGCGGAGCGCGCCGTGCCCGGCGCCTCACCGTCGCGATCGCTGATGCTAAGGCACCGCGACGGAGGGACAGGGCGAGCTTTATCGAGGCCTTCTGCAATCGCGGCGGCATGATCCGATCTGAATCGCCGCCATAAAACGAAACCGCCAGCCGCGCCTCAGGCGTCGCAAACCGGGTGGGCGGCCGGCGCCCCTCCCGGTTGGGCGACCAGCTCACGCCAGGCGACGATACCGTCACCCCGACGACAGCACCATGGCCGCGGCTCAACGCCAGCGGTAACAGCGAGAGAGCGCCTTTCTCACTGTTTCGCGCCAACCGGAATCGGAACGTTGACCTTGGTCATCGTTTTAGTTACCTTGTCCGATGTGCGGTCAGGCCATCGCCGCTTCGAAACGTACGCCTCATATCAGCGAGCTTCGCCGATACGGCGAATATCGCCTCGTATTCCTCCGGAAAGAAGGAGCAAAAGATGACCCCGGCCGCAGTCGCACAGGCAATTCGTGCCATCGCAGAGGCATTCGTCGTGGAATCGGCCGATACACCCGCCACGATCGAGAGTTGCTATCGCCTCCGATACGAGGCATTGCGGACCGATCGGCATTCGGCCGTCGAGCCCAATGGCCTGGAGCGCGACGAGTTCGACGAGCGTTCCAAGCATTTTGCCCTGATCTGCCGCCAAAGCGGTGGGATCGTGGGGACGATTCGCCTGGTGTTGGCCTCGGCGGACCAGCCAGGGCACAGTTTCCCGATGCAACAATACTGCGCAGTGCCGTTGCCCGCGGACATGCCGATCCTGCGTACCGCCGAGATTTCCCGCTGCGTGATCTCCGGACCGAGGCGGGACTACAATGCGACCACTCTCATGCGATTGGGATTGCTGCGGGGGGTCGTTCGCGTCAGCAGGGAACTCGGCCTCACGCACTGGTGCGCCATGATGGAGCCCACTTTGCTCAGGCTACTGGAAATGACCTCGCTCCACTTCAACCCGCTGGGACCAGTCGTCGAATACTATGGCGTTCGTCAGCCATGCTGTAACAGCATCGCTGCGGTTATGGAACGTCTCTACCATGATCGCCCGGAAATATGGGATTATTTGACAGAATACGGCCAGTATTGGCCAAGAAAATCTGCGCCTCGGTCGATGGCAGCCGGCGACGAGACAATGGGGCGCCTGTTGGCTCGCATCCCAACCATGGCATGACTTGACAGTTACAAGCGGCCCGAGGCGGAACTATCTGCCCCTTGGATAGAAAGCCCAGCGAGACTTGATTAAATTGGCTTGCGGATTAAAATCAGAACTTCCGCGTCCGAAGCCCCGCCGGCCGATGCGTACGAGCTAAACCAACTGCTCCGCGATATAGGGGGGCAGGCTAAACGCGCCGACGTGGATCTCCGGCGTCCAGTAGCGTGTGGTGCCGAGAATTCCGCTGGTTTCGGCTCGGCGGCGGATCTCGTCGGCCGCCACCCGTGTCAGAGCCGGGTCTTTCGCGGCCAGGCCAAGCGTCATGAAGCCCCCGACATAGGTCGGCACCGCGGCGACATAGGCGGTGACGTGCGGGAAGAACCTGCCCCGCCGCTTGCTGGTCTCGCGCAATTCGTCGGCCTGCATGAACGGCACGCCACACTGGTTCACCACCAGGCCGCGCGCGGTGAGAATGCGCGCGCAATTGAGGTAGAATTCGTCGCTAAACAGCACTTCGCCGACGCCGATCGGGTCGGTGGAATCGACGATGATCACATCGAATTCGCCATCCGCCGCGCGTTTCACGTAGTCGATGCCGTCGCCGACGATCACCTCGGCGCGCGGATCGGACCACGCCTCGCCGGCAATGCCGGGCAGGAATTCCTTGGCGAGCCGGATCACCTCGCCGTCGATTTCCACCATGACCGCGCGGCGCACGGTCCTGTGTTGCAGCACGCGCCGCAGCACACCGCCGTCGCCAGCGCCGACGATCAGCACATTCGCCGCCTCGCCATGCGCGAGCAGTGGCACGTGCGCCAGCATCTCCTGGTAGACGAATTCGTCCGCCTCGGTGATCTGGATCACCCCGTCCAGCACCATCACGCGGCCGTGCGAGAAGCTCTCGAAGATGACGATATCCTGGAAGTCGCTCTGCACGCGCGCGAGTTCGCGCTTGATCCGAAAGCGCTGTCCCCAATCCGGGTAGAGCGTTTCGTCGATCCAGCTATCGGTGGCCATCCTGTTCCCTCACGCGCCCGAACGGCCCGGACCTTCGCCCGGGCCGTTCGCAATGGCAAAACCCACGCGGGCTATACGATCAGGCCGCGGCGCTGTTCGCCGAGATTGATCGAGGTCGGCGCGAACGCTGTCTTCAGAACGGGCAGCGACAGATACGGGTCGCAACAGCCGCACATGAAGATGTCGATCGCCGCAAATGCCCGCTCCGGCCACGTGTGGATCGAGATGTGGCTCTCCGCCAGCACCACAACTCCCGACACGCCGCCATTCGGCGCGAAGTGATGGAAATGGCTGTGCAATATGGTCGCACCCGCAGCTTCGGCCGCCTCGCGCAAGGCGCGGTCGATCGACGCGGGATCGCACAAATTGCTGGCGCCCCAGAGATCCACCAGCAGATGCGTGCCGGCGAATTTCAGGCCATCCTTCTCGACAAAATAGTCTTTCTCATCCTCGACGCCCGAGGTTGACTGGATCTCGCTCGGGAATTCCGAGACCATCCCCAGTGGGCTGAGTGCGTCCATCGCGTACCCCCTACCAGCAGACGGCCTGTTGGGCATGCGAAGCCGGGACTGCAGGCGGCACCCGCCCCATCCGTTCTCGCCGCCCCCTGGGGCCAAGGCGGCGGAACATGGGCAAAGGGGGGGTGGGACGCAAGCTTATTTCGTCCTCTCGATCGACGATGCATGCATGCCGGCATCGCCGCCGATGCAGTGGCTACAGGCGAGGCCCCCCCTGAAGTGCATTGATCTGCTGCGGCAGCCCACGTGCCAGCCCAGCCTCGCGGCCGGCGCGCGTGAGGTCGCCGACGCCGCGCACCGGGTCGGCGGTCAGCAGCCGGAACATTTCGGCGATCGGGCCGCTTGCCATGCGAGGCTCGTCGCGGATGCGCAGCGACGACAGGGACGTTGCGTCGCCGGCACGCGCCGCGGCGGTCGCCAGCCGCAACAGCGTCGCCCGCTGCGCGTCGTCCAGCTTCCCCTCGGCCGGCACTGTGCGGGCGGCATAGGCGGTCAGGGCGCGCTCCGCGCCGGGCCAGTCACCGATGCGCTCCAGCATCGTGGCGCGCGCCTCGTCGGCTGCCGGGGTGGCGATAGCGGCAAGCGTGGCGAGCGCATGTTCCGTCTCGCCGCGCCGCGCCTCCGCAGCGGCCTGCGCCAGGCCACGACGTTCCGTCAGGTCGGCTGGCAGATCCGGTTCGGCCGACGCGGACAAGGCAGCGGCGGCACCGTCGGCGTCGCCTTCGCCAAGACGCAGCGCGGCCAGCCCGGCGCCGAGTTCCGCGCGCCCGGCGCCGGATGCCTGCTGCATGAGTTTCTCCAGCACGGGTGCGGCGCGCCGCGGCAGATCGAGGGCCAACAGCCGGTCGGCGAGCCGCCCGCTCAGCGCCTGGGCGTTCGGTCCGCTCCGCAGCAGGTCGGCGTTTTCATCCAGCAAGGCGACGAGATCGAGCGGCGACAGCCGATCAAGCGCGTCTCCGCCCACCAGGTCGTCGAACATCGACTGCAGCCGCGCGTGCAAGGCCGGCTTGTGGTCCGGGTCCAGCGCCTCGCTCTCACGCAGCAGCGCGAGGGCGGTGCGCCATGCCCCGGTTCTTGCCCGCAGCTCCGCGATACGGTGGCGGAGAGCAATCTCGGTCGCATCCCCTCGCCAGGCGTACAGCAGCTTGTCCAGTGCATCCGCTGCCTGGCCGGCGTCGAGCTTTGCGGCGGCAAGACGCAACTCCACGGCACGCACCGCGGCCTTGGCATGGCGGGCGCGGTCGTGACCGGCCGCCACCGTGTCGTAAACAGTCAGAGCGCCGTCGGTGTCGCCCTGCGCCTCCTTCAGTATCCCGCGGGCGAGGGCCAGCGCGGGGTCGTCCTTGCGCCGCTCGAGCAATTCCGTCACCGGCTTTGCCTGGCCGCCGGCTGCCATCGTCTCCGCCGCGAGCGGCAGCAGCAGGTCGCGCAGCTCTGCCGGGTACGATTGGACCAGCGGCAGTGTCGCCGCGAACAGGGCCGCCGCCTGCGGCGCGCCCGCCTGGCGCTCCGCCGCCAGCACAGCGCGCCACAATGCAATTTCGTCCGTCCCGTCCAGCGCCGGGTCGAGCAGCGCCTGCGCTTCCTCCGGACGGCCTGCCACCAGCGCGGCGACGGCGGTTAGCGCCTGTGTGCGCGGCGAGGCCGCCTCGCCTGGGTCCTGCGCCGCCGCGAGTTGCAGGATCGCCTGGGCTTCCGGACCGAGCCCAAGCGCGATCATGGTCTGGGCGGCATCGCGGCGCTGGGGGCCGCGCCGCATCGCCGGCGCATCGGCTGCGGCAGCCAGCTCAGCCTTCATGCGCTGAGCGAGCGCGTCCGCCCGCAGGGCGGGAAAGTCGAACGCGCGCGTCAACGCGGAGGCATCGGCCGGCAACGCCTCTGACGAGAGCGCAAGACCATCCGAGCCACCGGTCAGCAGGAATCTGTCCCGCCCCACCCGCAGCGCGAGCGAATCCGCCAGCGGCTCGATCGCCACGCCCTGCCACGTGGGCAGCAGCGTCAACTCCGGCGTGCACCGGCCGACCGCAACGCCCTCGCCCGCGCTCAGGGCTGTGCCGACCAGCAGCACGCCGCCGGTATCGGGATCGGCAATGGTCACCACCTTTCCAGGGGCGTGTGTCTTCAGCGCGAGCCGGCCGTCTGCCGCCTCATCCTGGATGGGCACCAGCTTGAGCGGCGCCGGCACCGCGGCAATCCGCCAGGCGGGGCCGGCGCGGGACAAAGACAGCGCCGTGCCGGCGGCCAATGGCAGGCGGATCAGCGTTCCGGCGGCCAAGACCTCCGCCGTGGCGCCGCCGAAGACCGGATCGTCGCGCAGGGGACCAAGATCGACCGGGCGGCGCTCATCGAACACCACGATCGCGGCGTCGCCGCGGCGGAATGCGGCTGCGCCAACCGCCGGACCGAACGGCACTGTGAACGCGGGGGCCTCGCCCGCAGGGCGCGCGGCGCTCGCCGCTAGCGGCTCGGGCGGCGGAGGTGTCGGGACCTGCGGCGCCGCAACCGGAACGGGGTCCACGCCACCGACAGTCGCGTGCGCAGCGTCAGCCGGCGAGCTCAGTCGGGCTGGGGACGCAGCCGATGGGGCTGTCGTTCCGGATGCGGTCGGCGGCACTGGGCGTTGCAAAGCCGCCGACCCGGGGACCGCGGGCGATGCAGCCACCGACGTGGGAACCGCGCGCGATGTGGCCGGCACCGACCTGACCTCGGACGCGGCGGTACCAGTCGATGGCGGTGCTGGACGCGGGGAAGCGGCCGGTGGAACCCTGGCCGCGGTCGTTGCGGCGGATGGCAGAGCCGCTGGTGGGACCGCCAACGGAGATCCGGCCAAAGGAGGCGAAGGACGCGGGAGGTCGGGCGAAGCACTTGGCACCGACGCCGTTCCCTGTGAAAGCGGCGTAGGAGCGGACCCGGGCGCAGAGCGCACGCGCGGCCGACGACGCTCGGCCGATGGTGTGGCTTCCAGTGGCGTGGCGGCCGATGGCGAGACCCCTGACGGCGTGGCTCCCGACAGCGTGGCTCCCGACGGCGCGGCTCCCGACGGCGCAGCGGCCGGATCACGAACCGGATCGAACACGTCGATCACCAGGCGACCGCCAGTCCGCCAATCGCGCAGAGTGGCGCCGGCAGCGAGCGTGATCTCCGCCCGGCCGATGCCCCCGGTCATCGACCGGACGTTGCGCGGCAATTCGGATGGCGGGTCGATCACCGCATCAGCGTCGAACTGCAGGGTGACCCGCTGCCCGTCCCTCACCACACGGGAGGGCGCCGGACGAGCGAGCTCGATCACCACGCGGCCAAACCCGTCATGGTTGCCGACCCGCACCTGCGCGGCCGCACTCTCCTCGGCCCTCACGGCGACCGCGGAGAGCACGACGGCGAGCACGGATGCCGGTAGATACCGCATCAATCGAAACTGGCGAGCAGCTTGTCGATGTCGGACTGGTCCATCGCCAGTGCGGGATGCTGCGGCCCGTTCAGGAGCGATGCCTCCGGCGACCCCACGGGTTCGCCGATTGGCCGGTCCAACTGCGACGGACGCTGGGCGCCGAAATGGGACGTGATCTGCGCAACCTTGGCTTCGATCGCCTTCAGCGTGCCAACGACCTTGGTTATGCGCTGGCCGGTGATGTCCTGGAAGCTGCAGGCCTCATAGATCCGCGTCGTCGCGTCCAGCAGCCTGGCGGCGGGCTCGCCATCGAGTTGCTCCATCACCGCATCAAGCGTCTCGCAACTCTCGAGGATGGCGTGCGTCGCCGAGGCGGTGTGGGCCACGATGGCGTCCAACTCGTCGGTGGCGAACGGGATGTGGCTCGCGGTGATGTCGTCCACGTGCAACGCCGCGATTTCCGCCTTGGCGGTCGCGATGGTGCGCCCCAGCGCTTCCACTTCGCCCAGCAGCGATGTTTCGGTCGCGGTTAAATCGCCGCTCATGGTCGCCAGCACCGCACGCACCACATCGGCGATGGCCTCGGGCTCGGCCACGGGATGGCGTTCCCGGATCGCGGCCAGGCGAGCGGACAACGCGCTGCCATCATCCATGGCCCAGCACCTTCTCGATCTTCTCGCGCAGCGTTTCGGCGTTGAACGGCTTGACGATGTAGTTCGACACGCCCGCCTGCTTCGCGGCGACCACGTTCTCGGTCTTGCTCTCGGCGGTGACCATGATGAACGGCATGGCCTTCAGCCGCGCGTCGGCGCGCACCTCCTGCAGAAGCTGCAGGCCGGTCATCGGGGCCATGTTCCAATCGCTGATCACCAGCCCGAAATTGCCGCCGCGCAGCTTGGACAGGGCTTCCGCTCCGTCGGTCGCCTCCTCGACGTTGTGAAACTCGATCTGTTTCAGCAGGTTGCGGATAATGCGGAGCATCGTCTTGTAGTCATCGACGATCAGCACCTGCATCGATTTGTCGATCACCATGGTCGCTGTTTCTCCATTCTCGCGTTCGGTGTCCTCATCCGCCCCCAGTGGCGCCCGTGGTGGCGCCACCGGGGGCGCTGCCAGCGGCACCCACTGGGGTGGCCGCAGGCGTATTGCGGCGGGTGCGCAAAGCGGCGATCTGCGCCGTCACCGCTCGTGCCTTATCGGCCTGCATCGCCGCGAGAATCGGTGCCGCCTTGGTCTCCTTCATCCGGTCCACCACCTGCAGCAGAACCGGCTGATCGAGGTCGTTGAAGATCGCCGCGGCGTCGCGCGGCTTCATCGCCTCGTAGAGCTTCACCAGGCCTTGCCAGTTCGCATCGTCCTGCTGCTGGCGGGCGGCCTCCAGCGTTTCCAGCGACCGCTGCAGCGATTGCAGCTCGGTGACCCGGGCAGCGAGCTTCTGCTCGGCCGCGGCAAGCACCGATTCACGTGTCTCCAACGTGTGTGCACGCGCATCAAGCTCCTGCCGGCGTTGCCGCAGCTCTAGCAGCACCGCTCGCTCGCTGTCGGAAACCGGTGCAGGTTCGTCCGGCTTCGGGTGCGGCTCCCCCGGAGACGATGAGGGAGACAGCGGCGGCGCCGATGCGGCCGCTGTCGTGGCAGGTGCCGGTGCGGGCTTCTCCACGGCCGCCTGGGCCGATGGAACGACCGTCGTGCCGGCGGCCAACAGCACACGGGCCAGTTCGACCGACCTCAGCGCCAGCACGCCGGCGAGCGCGAAGATTGTGATCGGCAACAGCCGGGGAGCGGGGATGCGCATCATCGCGACGTCCTGAGCGCCTTGATCAAGTCTCGCTCGGCCTGGCTGCGCACGCGCGGTTCCGTTGCATCGGAAACAGCCTGCGCCTGACGCGGCGGCTCGGCACCGAGCGGCCGGCCGGCACGCACCAGCGAGTCCAGCCGATCGGCCAGCCGGTTGCCGCGCTCGATCAGCAGAATCAGGTCGTCCTTCAGCGTTGTGGCGCCTTCGATTTGTCGCGCAATCTGTCGCCCGGCGCCGTCCACCGCGTCGCGCAGCCGCTCGATCCCGTCTTCGGCCTGCCGGGTGCTGGCGTTGAACCCGGCGATCAGATCATCAAGCACCGCGCGATCGCGCTTGAGCACCCCAAGCGCGCGTTCCAGACGCACGGCCTGAAACAGCGTCGCGGCCAGCAGGACGACAAGAACGACGTCGAGCGGAATCTCCATGCATCACCCTGGTCCCGGGCCGGTTAAAAAACTTCTTCTCGCGGGGAACTTGCGGCGCCGTCGCACGACACCGCCAGACTGCGCGACGGCTGCCGCCTGGCGGGCAATCATCGGTCCGCCGCCGGAGCGCGCGGCAAATCGCGCTCGATCCGCACCGCGACACGGCTCTGGCGTCGTCCGACCCGCCCCTCGAACAGCGTTACCGAGCCGCAGCGGAGCTGTACTGGCATTCCCGTGGTGGCATTCAGCACGATCCGGCTGCCGGGCCGCAGCGCCATCACGTCCGACAGGCGCATCATCTGTTCGTCGAGCACGACCGCCAGCTCGACCTCGGTGTTCCACAGCTCCTCGGCGAGATGCGTCTCCCAGATCGAATCGCGGCCGAATTTCTCGCCCATGAACTGCTGCAGCAGCAGTTCGCGCACCGGCTCCAGCGTGGCGTAGGGCAGCAGCAGCTCCATCCGGCCGCCGCGATCCTCCATGTCCACACGCAGCCGCGCCAGCACGGCGGCGTTGGACAGCCTGCTGATGGTGGCGAAGCGCGGGTTCACCTCCAGCCGTTCGAAATGGAACGTCACCGGGCACAACGGGTCGAAGCTCGCCGACAGGTCCGCCAGCACCACCTGGATCAGCCGCTCGACCAGCGTGCGCTCGATCGTGGTGTAGGGGCGCCCCTCGATGCGCATCGCGGCGGTGCCGCGCCTTCCTCCCAGCAGCACGTCCACGATCGAGTAGATCATGGCGCTGTCCACCACCATCAGCCCGTAATTGTCCCATTCCTCCGCCTTGAACACCGCGAGCATCGCCGGCAGCGGGATCGAATTGAGGTAGTCGCCGAAGCGCAGGCTCAGGATATTGTCGATGCTGACTTCGACGTTGTCCGATGTGAAGTTGCGCAGGCTGGTGGACATGATGCGCACCAGCCGGTCGAACACGATCTCCAGCATCGGCAGGCGCTCGTAGGAAACGAGGCCGGAGCTGATGATCTTCTGCATCCCGGTGCGGTTTTCGCTGCCACCGGGACCGTCGTCGAAGCCGAGCAGGCTGTCGATCTCGGCCTGATTGAGCACGCGCGCGGGTTGCGCCGGCGCGGCGCCCTCGCCGGTGTCGGCGCCCCAGGAAGCGGCCAGCTCCTCGTCCGACGGCGCTGGATTCCCGTCGCCGCTCATTGCATCAGGATCTGAATGAAAAGGATGTCGGTGACGCGGGCCGGCGCGACGGCGATGTTGGCGCGCCCGATCAGTTCTTCCCGCAGGCGATAGGTGCCGGACGACCCGCGCAGTTCCTCGGGCCGCATCTCGCGCAGATAGGTCTGGAACAAGTCCTGCAGCCGCGGCATCGCCGCTTTTACGTGCTCGACATCCGCGGCACGCGCCAGCTCCAGGCGCGCCGTCAGCTTGAGGTAGCTCTGCCGATGCGGGCCGCCATTGAGGTTGGCGATGATGTCGGGCAGCTCGACATAGACCGGGGCGGCTGTCTTCGTAGACTCCTCTTTCTTCTCCGTCTGCGCCATGCCGAGCATGCGCGGCAGTACTCCCGTGAACCACAGCGTCGTCGCGATGCCCGCCAGCAGCAGCGGCACCGCGAGCACAATGATACGCCGCTTGCCAAGGAACTTCGGCGCCGCAGATGCGGCTTTGCCGGTGCCGGCTTCCGCCTTCCCCAACCGCTCCGACGCCGCCGCGACGACCACATCCGTCTCCTGTGCACGCTCCGGTAAGTAGATGGCAGCGAGGCGTTAACGAATGCTTGCCCGGCAGGAGACGCCGAAATCGGCAGTTCCTGCCGAGTGGATGCAGCCGATCACCCGGTTCCCCGCATGTCGGAGCAAGCGCAACAATCGCGCGCCGGTCGCGCCCGCTGCGGCGCCTGGCTGAACCGCTGCCAGCCGCCTGACGAACCGCCCCGCTGGCACGCTGCTTGCGCTGTTGCTGGCCGACACGATCCGGACGCTTCGCATGGACCTTCTCGCCAGCATCGCCGCCTCCCGCCTCGCCGCGCAGCAGCGGGCCATGGAGGTGACCGCCGACAACTTCGCCAACGCCAACACGCCGGGCTACAAGGAGCACCGCGTACAGTTCAGCGACTGGCTGAGCCGGCAGCGCGGCGCCACCATCGCCTTTACCCAGGACCGCGCCACTTGGCGCGAGCCGCAGCCCGGCACGCTGAGCCACACCGGCAACCCGCTCGACGTGGCGCTGACCGGCGACGGCTATTTCACCGTCGGAACGCCGCGCGGCCCGCGGCTGACGCGCGATGGGCGGTTCGGGCTGCTGCCCGACGGTCGAATTGCCGATGGCGCGGGCAACGCTTTGCTCGACACCAACGGCCAGCCGATCCGGGTCTCGCCGGCCGACACGAGGCTCACCGTGGCCGGCGACGGGACATTGTCCAGCGAGAACGGGCAGCTTGCCAAGCTGGGCGTGGTCACGCCCAGCGATCCGATGCGGATCACCGCCGAGGGCGGCACGCTGTTTCGCGCCAACACGCCGACCCAGCCCGTCACCACACCGGCCGTCGTGCAGGGCGCGGTGGAGGATTCGAACGTCAAGCCGGTGCTGGAGCTGACCCGCATGATGGACGGGCTGCGCCAATTCCAGTTCGTCAGCCAGTTCGTCCAGGCCGAGTCCGACCGCCAGCAGCAGGCAATCGATCGCCTGCTGCCGGCCGCCGGCGCCTGATCGGGGGAAGAAAACGATGCGCTCGCTCGATATCGCCGGCACCGGGATGCAGGCCCAGCAGACCAACGTCGAAGTCATTTCCAACAACATCGCCAACATGACCACCACCGGGTTCAAGCGGCGGCGGGCCGAGTTCCAGGACCTGATCTACCAGAACCTGCGCCGCGTCGGAGCCAACAGCTCGGACAACGGCACGATTGTCCCGTCCGGCGCGCAAGTCGGGCTCGGCGTGAAGACCGCGGCGATCTACCGCATCAGCGAGCAGGGCAACCTTCAGCAGACCTCCAACACGCTGGACATGGCGATCCAGGGCAACGGCTATTTCGAAGTCACGCTGCCCTCGGGCGACACCGCCTACACGCGCGACGGCACGTTCGGCCTGGCGCCGGACGGCACGATCGTCACCGCCGACGGCTACACCGTGTCGCCGGGCCTGCAGATCCCCAGCAACGCCACCGGCGTCACGGTGAACAGCTCGGGCCAGGTGCAGGTGACGATCTCCGGCCAGACCGCGCCGACCACGGTGGGACAGCTTCAGCTCGCGGTGTTCCCGAACGAGGCGGGGCTGGAGTCGCAAGGCGACAACCTGCTTCTGCAGACGTCCGCCTCCGGCCAGCCGGTCACCGGTAACCCCGCGAGCCCAGGGTTCGGCACGGTGATGCAGGGCTTCATCGAAACGTCCAACGTCAACGTGGTCTCCGAGATCACCAATCTCATTACAGCCCAGCGGGCCTATGAGATGAACAGCAAGGTGATCACATCGAGCGACGAAATGCTCTCCACCTTGACCAACCTGCGGTGACCGACATGCGCACTCTGACCCTTGCGGCCGTTGTCTTGTGCCTCGGCACCGGCGCCGAAGCCGCGACCCTGCGCAACGCGACGTCCCTTGCCGCGCCGGTGGTGCGGCTGTCGGACCTGTTCGACGACGCCGGCACCAATGCCGACCGCGTGCTGGGTCCCGGGCCGGGGCCAGGCGGGCGCATCGTGGTGGAATCGGCGCAACTCGGGGCGATCGCGCGTCAGTTCGAGGTGGATTGGCGGCCGGTCTCCAGCGGCGACCGCGCGGTGCTGGACCGGCCCGGCCGCACGCTGCGCCTGGAGGAGGCGCTGGAGCCGATCCGCGCCGCGCTGGCGGATGCCGGCGCCCCGCCCGGCTTCGAGCTGGAGCTGACCGACTTCGTGCCGCCCCTGGTGCCGCCCGAGGGCAAGCTCCGCGTTCAGGTCACCAAGCTCGACTACGACACAACGGCCGGCCGTTTCGGCGCCACGCTGTCGGTCGCCGGCGAGACGATGACGCCGCTCGCCCTGCGCGTCGTAGGGAGAGCGGAGGAAACCGCGGAACTGCCGGTGGCCGCTTCCCGGTTGCTGATCGGGACCGTGCTGCGTGCCGACGATCTGCGTATGGCGCGCGTGCGGGTTTCGCAGTTGCATAACGAGATGGCCCGGCGCCCGGACGAGGCGGTGGGCATGCAGATCCGGCGGCAGATGATGCCGGGACAGCCCCTGGCGGTGTCGGACCTGACGCGGCCGGCTCTGGTACAGCGGAACGCCACGGTGCTGATGCAGCTCGACACCGCCGGCCTGTCGCTGACCGGGCAAGGCCAGGCGCTGGAGGCCGGGGCCGCCGGCGAGCGCATCCGGGTGCTGAACACGGTCTCGCACGCGGTGATCGAAGCCGAGGTAACGGGGCTCAACCGGGTCCGGGTCGATCCCGACGGCACACCGATCATCGCCGCCGCACGCGCCTCGCAGGTGGTGGTGCGATGAGACGCGCCCTTGCCCCCACGCTCGTGCCGGCGCTGGCGTGCCTGCTGCTGGCCGGATGCGGCGGGCTGACCCGGCTGTCGGAGGTCGGCCGTCCGCCCGCCATGACGCCGACCGAGGACCCGACCCAGGATCCGAAATGGCGGCCTGTCACCATGCCGATGCCGGCGGCGCAAGCCGCGAGCAGCGAGGCAAACTCGCTGTGGCGCTCTGGCTCGCGCGCCTTCTTCAAGGACCAGCGCGCCGCGCGGGTGGGCGACATCGTGACCGTGACGGTCAACATGAACGACACGGCCAATATGAAGAACGTCACGGCGACCACGCGCAGCAGCGCTGAATCGGCCGGCATGCCGCAATTTTTCGGCATGCAGACGCTGCTGCCGAAGACAATCGTTGACCCGTCGAAGCTGCTGTCCGTCTCGAGTGGCAACAACAACAACGGCGCCGGGCAGATCCAGCGCAACGAGGCGGTGACGGTGCGGCTCGCTGGCGTGGTGACCCAGGTGCTGCCGAACGGCAACCTGGTGGTCGCCGCGCGACAGGAATTCCGGGTGGACAGCGAACTGCGCGAGCTTTTGGTGACCGGCGTGATCCGGCCGGAGGATATCGCCAGCGACAACACGGTGCCGCACGACCGCATGGCCGAGGCGCGGATCTCCTACGGTGGCCGCGGCCAGGTCACCGAAGTGCAACGCGCCCGCTGGGGGCAACAGTTGATGGACATCCTGCTGCCGTTCTGATTCTGTGGACGGAAGTCGGAAGTCGGACGACGGAGGACCGAGAAGAGTCAATATCAGAGGCTGGGCTTCTGGGCCGCGATCGGCGTCCGTTTTGCGTCTGAATGGCTGACCGGTGTGGGCTGACCGGTGGGCAACGGCCGTTGGGCGCCCCTGCTGGCGGGTACAGCGGCGGATGCCGCTGATCCGCCCCGCGCGAACGCCTGTTCTCCAACCAAAGTGGCGTGGCATCAGAACGATTATGGCATGGCCTCGCACGGCCCCAAGGTCTAGATGCCGTAGCCGCCGCCAGGAGCCTCCCATTTCTCGCCCCACCGCCCTTCTTTACGACTGGGACAACACCCTCGTTGACGCTTGGGGCGGCGTCACCGCCGCGCTCAACGCTGCGTTCGCCGCCTTCGACATGCCGCTCTGGACCATCGAGGACACCAGGCAGCGCGCCCGCGTCGCGGTCCGCGAAGCGTTTCCCGCTACATTCGGCGAGCAGTGGGAACATGCCCGTGACCTGTTCTACGCCACGCTGGAGCTGGAGCACTTGAAGCATGTCCAGCCGATGGCCGGCGCCGCGGACGCGCTGGTTGCCGGCGCTGCGTTCCCGCAAGCGGTGGTCTCGAACAAGACCGGGCGGTTCCTGCGCGCCGAGGTGGAGCATCTCGGCTGGACCGCCCATTTCGGCGCCGTGATCGGCGCCGGTGACGCCAGCGCGGACAAGCCCGACCCTGCCCCGATCCACCTCGCGCTCGATCGGCTGGGCCGGGTCGCCAGTGAGTCTGTGTGGTATTTGGGTGACACCGCGCTGGATATGCAGAGCGCGCGGGCCGCCGGCGTCACCGCGGTGCTGGTGGGCAACGCCGAACATGACGGCGGCATTGACCGAGCCTGCCCCGATCTGCATTTCTGTTCCGCATCTCGCCTTGCTGCACGTCTTCATGAGCTTGCCTAAAGGGAGTGCGCTGTTAGACTGTGCTGGAGCCGGCGGCCGTGCCACGCCCGCGCGGCTCCGAAGCAAGAACAACAGTAAACGATAAAAAAGAAGGATCGGGCCGTGGCCAACGAGAAGTCGCAGAACGTGCAGGACGTGTTCCTGAACCACGTCCGCAAGAACAAAACCCCGGTGACCGTCTTCCTGGTCAACGGCGTCAAGCTCCAGGGCATCATCACCTGGTTCGACAATTTTTCAGTCCTGCTGCGGCGCGACGGGCACACCCAGCTCGTCTACAAACACGCCATCAGCACGGTGATGCCAGGCGCGCCGATCCAGCTCTTCGACGCGGCCAAGGCGGCAAACGACGCACCCGCATCCGCGACGGCGCGCGAGATGAGCCCCGCCGGGGACGCCGGCTGACCGCGACCCTATGACCGACCGGGCGGACGGCAACGGCGTCGTCCCAACCCGCGCCGCCGTCATCCTCCCCTGGGAGCATGCCGGACACGGGGAGCAGGCGCGCGCCGCGGAGGCGCGTCTGGCGGAAGCGATGGGCCTGACCGCCTCCATCGGGCTCGTCATCGCCCATTCCGCGATCCTGCCGCTGCGTGCGCGCCGCCCCGCCACGCTGCTCGGCACCGGCCAGGTCGCGTCGCAAGGCGAGGCGATCGCCGGGAACGAGGTCGCGGTCGTCGTGGTCGATGCCACGCTATCCCCGGTTCAGCAGCGCAACCTGGAGCGAGCCTGGTCCTGCAAGGTGATCGACCGGACCGGGCTGATCCTGGACATCTTCGGCGAGCGGGCCGCCACCCGCGAAGGCACGCTGCAGGTCGAGCTGGCGCACCTTGAATACCAGCGCTCCCGCCTGGTGCGCTCCTGGACCCATCTTGAGCGCCAGCGCGGCGGCTTCGGCTTCCTGGGTGGCCCAGGCGAAACCCAGATCGAGGCCGACCGCCGGCTGATCGGCGACCGCATCGTCAAGCTCAAGAAAGAGCTGGAGCAGGTGCGCCGCACCCGCGGCCTGCATCGGACGGCCCGCCGGCGCGTGCCGTTCCCGGTGATCGCCCTGGTCGGCTACACCAACGCCGGCAAATCGACGCTGTTCAACGCACTGACCGGCGCCGACGTCACGGCGCGCGACCAGTTGTTCGCCACGCTCGATCCCACCATGCGCGGGCTTCGCCTGCCATCCGGGCGGCGGATCATCCTGTCTGACACGGTCGGCTTCATCAGTGACCTGCCGCATGAGTTGGTCGAGGCATTTCGCGCCACCCTGGAGGAGGTCGCCGAAGCCGACGTCATCCTGCATGTCCGCGACGCCGCGCACCCAGAGACCGTCGCGCAACGCGCCGATGTGCTCGAAGTCCTGGACAGCATGGTCCGCGACGGCACGCTGGACGACGAATGGCGCGGCCGCAGCATCGAGGTGCTCAACAAGGCCGATCTGCTCGGCGGCACGGATAAGGTGCCCGCCCGGAACGGCAGTGTCGCGGTCTCCGCCATCACCGGCGAAGGCCTTCCTGCGCTCAAGGACGCGATCGACGCCCGAATCGCGGCCGGCATGGAAGAAGCGGACTACGACATCCCACCCGAAGACGGCGCCCGGCTCGCCTGGCTTTATGAGCATGGCGAGGTGGTGGACCGGACCGATGCGGACACCGCGGTCCGCCTCCGCGTCCGCCTGCTCCCGGCCGACCGCGCCCGGTTCGAACGCCTGAGCTGATGGCGGAGGCTCGATAAGACCGAGGGGGGCCGCCCGGGCAGAGCCCCCTCGTCCTACAACGCCCCGCCGCGGCGTCCTGCCAGCGCGCCCAGCCGCAGCCGGAGCGCATTCAGCTTGATAAACCCCTGAGCGTCGAACTGGTCATAGGCGCCCTGGTCGTCCTCGAAGGTCACCACCTTCATCGAATACAGGCTGTTCGGCGACTCGCGGCCGATGCACGTAACGTTCCCCTTGTACAGCTTCAGCCGCACGCGCCCGCTAACCGAGCTCTGGCTCGTATCGATCAAGGCCTGCAGCATCCGCCGCTCCGGGCTGAACCAGAAGCCGTTGTAGATCAGCTCGGCGTAGCGCGGCATCAGGCTGTCCTTTAGATGCGCCGCCTCGCGATCCAGGGTGATGCTCTCGATGGAGCGATGTGCCACCAGCAGAATGGTGCCGCCGGGGGTCTCGTACACGCCGCGAGACTTCATGCCGACGAACCGGTTCTCGACCAGGTCCAGCCGGCCAATGCCGTTCGCCTTGCCCAGTTCGTTCAGCCGGGTCAGCAGCGCAGCGGGTGACAGCCGCACGCCATCGATCGCCACCGGATCGCCGTGCTCGAAATCGACAGCGATGACAGTGGCTTTGTCGGGCGCGTCTTCCGGACGGATGGTGCGCTGATAGACGATCTCGTCCGCCTCCACCGCCGGATCTTCCAGGATCTTCCCCTCGGACGACGAGTGCAGGAGGTTGGCGTCCACACTGAATGGCGCCTCGCCGCGCTTGTCCTTGGCGATGGGGATCTGGTTCTGTTCCGCGAACTCGATCAGCCGCGTGCGGCTGGTAAGGTCCCATTCGCGCCAGGGGGAGATGATCTTGATGTCGGGGTTCAGCGCGTAATAGGACAGTTCGAACCGCACCTGGTCGTTGCCCTTGCCGGTGGCGCCGTGGGCCACAGCGTCTGCCCCGACCTCCTCGGCGATCTCGATCTGGCGCTGCGCTATCAGCGGGCGGGCGATGGAGGTGCCGAGCAGGTACTGGCCCTCGTACACCGCGTTGGCGCGGAACATCGGGAAGACGAAGTCCTTCACGAAGGTCTCGCGCAGGTCGTCTACGAAGATCTCTTTTATGCCGAACATTTCGGCCTTTTTCCGCGCCGGGCCGAGTTCCTCACCCTGGCCGAGATCGGCTGTGAAGGTAACGACCTCGCAGCGGTAGGTCACCTGCAGCCAGCGCAGGATCACGCTGGTATCGAGCCCGCCGGAATAGGCGAGCACGACCTTCTTCACATCCTTGACGGCCATTTGCGGCGGTTCCTCTGGTCGGGCTCAGCGGGAGTAACCCCGGGCGCGGGCGTCGCGCAAGCAGGCGCGCGGCGACAGGGGCCGGGGCGTGCTGTCAGCCGGCCCGCTTGATCGCGAGCGGCCCCGGCGCCTGGCAAGTCGGCATCATCTCAATCCGATTGATGTTGACGTGCGGCGGCAGGCCGATCACCCAGGCGGCCGCCTCTGCGATGTCGTCGGCGTTGAGCGGGATGGTGCCGGCATAGACGGCCGCCGCCTTGTCCGCATCCCCCAGGCGGACCTGGCTGAACTCGGTGCCGCCCACCAGACCGGGCTCGATCGAGGTCACCCGAACCCCGGTGCCGATAAGGTCTGCCTTAAGATTCAAGGTGAACTGCGTCACAAAAGCCTTCGATGCGCCGTAAACATTGCCACCCGGATAGGGGTAGCTGGCGGCGGTGCTGCTGAGATTGACCACGTGCCCGCGGTTCCGCTCGACCATGCCGGGCAACAGCGCCCGGGTCAGGTGAATGAGTCCGGCGACGTTGGTCGCGAGCATCCGGTCCCAGTCTTCCAGCCTGGCCTTTTGGGCCGGGTCCAGGCCGAGCGCGAGGCCCGCGTTGTTGACCAGCACGTCCACCTCCTGCCAGCCCTCGGGCAGGCTGCCCGGCAGCGCGTCGCAGGCGGCAAGGTCGGTGACGTCCAGCGGGAACGGCAGCAGCGCGGGACCAAGCTCGGCGCGCAGCGCGTCCAGACGACCGGTCCGCCGCGCCGCGCCGATCACACGATGGCCGTCCCTGATGAACCGGCGCGTCATGGCAGCGCCGAAACCGGCGGTGGCGCCAGTGACAAGGATGGTGAGGCTCACGGCAGGTCTCCGCGGTTTGGATAGGCGAGACTATGGCCGGGTGGGTGAAATCTCCGCAAGCTCGCCGCGACGGGTCGATTTGCTGCTTGAATGCATCGGCGTGACAAGTGGACTATGGTTGCGTGATGAGCGAGTTGCAGTCCCCAGCCACGCTGGACAACGGCCGGCGGCGGATCGGCCAGGAGCGCCGATCCCCGGGGGCGGCGTTTGCCGCGCTCGACCTTGGCACGAACAATTGCCGCATGCTGGTTGCGGTACCGTCGGCCGATGGCTTCCGGGTGCTGGACAGCTTCAGCCGCATCGTTCGCCTGGGGGAGGGACTGCACGATACCGGCCGTTTGAGCCCCCTGGCGATGGACCGGGCCATCGACGCGCTGAAAGCCTGCGCCGCGCGGCTGGCCCGCCGGCCGCTGTGCCGGCTGCGCGCCGTCGCGACCGAGGCGTGCCGGCGAGCCGCCAATGGCGCCGAGTTCCTGGACCGTGTGAAGCGCGAGACCGGACTTGCGGTCGGTGTGATTTCCACCCGCGAGGAAGCGGAGTTGGCGCTGGAAAGCTGTGCCCCGCTGCTCGCCGGGGTGGGACGGCGGGCGCTGCTGTTCGACATCGGCGGGGGCTCGACGGAGCTCGCCTGGGTGCGGCTGACCGATGGGAAACCGGAGCTGATCGGCTACGACTCCCTGCCAGTCGGCGTTGTGACGCTGGCCGAGCGCTTTGGACTTTCAGGCTTCACGAGCGCCGGCTTCCAGGCGATGGTGGAGGATGTCGCAGACCGACTCGCCGCGTTCGAATCCATCCACTGTATTGCGCACGAAATCCGCCATGGCGGGGTCCATCTGCTGGGCACCAGCGGGACGGTCACGACGCTGGCCGGCGTGGCCCTGGGGCTGGCGCGCTACCGCCGGCCTCTGGTGGATGGCCAGGCTTTGACCAGCCAGGTGGCTCACCAGGCGGTGGGGACGCTGCGCCGGTTGGGGCGCGAGGGGCTCGCCGCGCATCCCTGCGTCGGGCCTGACCGTGCCGACTACGTGCTGCCTGGCTGCGCGGTTTACGCTGCGATCTCAAGGGTTTGGCCCGCACCTCGGGTGGTCGTGGCGGATCGCGGGCTGCGCGAGGGCATGCTGCTGCGGATGATCCGTGGCGATCGCCGGCGCCCGCCGACCTCCTATCGGCCGCCCGTTAGCCTGCCGGTATGACCAGCAAGGGACCGCCGGGAACGCGCGGACTGTCTATCCCGGTGCGCACGGCCAAGAGCCGCAGCGTCGCGTCGCAGCGCTGGCTCGCGCGCCAGCTCAACGACCCGTATGTGCAGGCCGCGAAACAGCAGGGATGGCGGTCGCGCGCGGCGTTCAAGCTGATCGAGCTAGACGACCGGTTCCACCTGATTGCCCGAGGCTCCCGCGTTGTGGATCTTGGCGCCGCGCCCGGTGGATGGACGCAGGTGGCGGTCAAGAAGGGCGCCGCGCAGGTTGTCGGCATCGACCTGCTGCCGGTGGAACCGGTGCCGGGCGCGACCATCCTGCAGGGCGACTTTGCAGATCCTGCCTTGCTGGAACGCTTGCGGGGGGCGCTCGGCGGGCAGGCGGACCTAGTGCTGTCGGACATGGCCCCGAACACCACGGGCCACAACGCGACCGACCATCTGCGCATCATGGCGCTGACGGAACTGGCGCTGGAATTCGCGTTGGAGGTGCTGGCCGAGCGCGGCGCCTTCGTCGCCAAGGTGTTCCAGGGCGGCTCCGAGCGGCAGCTTTTGGATCGGCTGAAACGCCACTTTGCAACCGTCCGGCACGCCAAGCCACCCGCCAGCCGGAAGGAGTCCAGCGAGCTATACGTCGTTGCGCTCGGGTTCCGCCCATAGGCACCTGCGGCCGACGGGCTCCGGACGAATCGGGCAATTGTCGTCGAAACTGTCACGGTCACAGACCCGGCCACGCGCGTGGCCGGGGTTATGGATTCCTGGCCTCCGGGCGCGGTAACAAAACGAGAAGTGGCGCCAACCGTATCGGCGGCGCGCCCCCAACCACGCCGGACCGGACTTGCAACGTCGCGGGTCGGCATCTTGGATGTTCACGATGAACGAGCTGGAATCGTCCCTGCTGCTGTTCGCGATCCTGATGGCCTGCGCCGGCGCCGCCGTACTGATCCGGCCGCTGCTGTCGGAGCGCCACCGCAGCCGGGAGACGATCGAGCTGCTGCAGCTTGTCGTTACCATGATGGTGACCTTCGCGGCCCTGGTGCTGGGGCTGCTGACCAGCTCGGCGAAATCATCGTTCGATACGGTCGAGGCCGATATCCGCGGGTTTGCCGTGGAACTGATCGAGTTCAACCGCTGCCTGCGCGAATACGGACCCGACACCGGGTCGGACCGAGCGCTGCTGCGCGTCTATACCGCGGCCGCCATCGCGACCACCTGGACGGACGAGATCCCTCCCTCCGGCGACTTCTACCCGAAGATGCTGCCGAAGAAGCCGTTGAATTCGGGGATCGAAAGCACGGACCTGACAAGGATGCTGGCCCAAATCGAGTTTTCGCTCCGCCGGCTGGACCCACCTGACACGGTGCACCGCAGCCTTGCCGCCGATTGCGTCAGCACGTTCGATCGGTTGTCGCAACAGCGCTGGAAGCTGATCGAGGAAGCGCACCCCTCGATCGCCAACCCCTTCTACATCGTGCTGGTCTTCTGGCTGGGGGTGGTGTTCTTGAGCTTTGGGCTGACCGCGCCGCGAAATGCTCTGTCGTTGACCATTCTGGCGCTGGGGGCCGTGTCGATCGCCTCGGTGGTGTTCGTGATCCTGGAGCTGGACTCGCCGTTCGGGGGCTACCTGGCCGTGTCGAGCGAGCCGTTGCGGGACGCGCTGGCGCATATCAGCGAGTAAGTGCGCGGGACGGCCGCGTCGCTTCACACCGCCATCGTCCGGGACCAGCCGGCGATGCACCACGGCAAGCTGACCCTGAGCTGCGGGACGCCGCCAGACCGTGATCCCGGCGATCAATCGCCCGTGCGCCCGCGACGTCTTCCCGGTGCCGAGCCCATGCGGCGGGTGCTCCGCGCCGGCTTGTAATCGGACACTATAGACGCTCGACCACGGGAGAAGTCCCTCGGCACTGGACTCGCGAGTCTAATCTACAACATATAGCATCAGAACTTTGACCGATTTGTGACCGCCGCTGGCCGTTGTCTCAATGATATACACGGATCGCTAGCCAAACATGGCAGCGCCTATGGCCAATTTTGACTGTCAGTTGGGAGGTTCACAATGGGCGAACACATGCGGTTCATCGTCGATCCCGGCACTCTGACGATCAACCAACCCATCGGCTATCATACGACGGTCGAGCTGGACCCGTATGACGCCGTCTTAATAATCAACCACCCCAAAACATTCCATGGCGTTATCACCAACGAGAATCTGGGGCCGCCGGCCGGAATCCCGGAGGGCACCACGATCGACCTGGTGGGGCTGGCGAAGCATGCCGCAAGCTGGTCGTTCAACAACGATCTGCTGGCGATCTTCAACGCCCATGGCAGGGTGATCGATACGGTCCGCACCACCGGCGGCTACCAGGTGCAGGAGGTCGCCACGGCTGGCGGGAACCTCTACGCCACCAACGGAATCGCCAATCTCAACAATATGACGCGAACGCTGCTGCCGGTGCATACCTGACTGCTACTTAGTGTTCTTATAGGGCGGGGCAAATCCCGCCCTTCTTCTGGCGTCGCATTGGCTCCCTTGCTTCCCCACCCCGCCGCCCCATCGCTGGACAAAAGCGTAACGCGACCGGCACAGTTGCGCAGCGCACCAGCAAAGGGGCCCCGATGGACGCAGTGACGACAAGCCTGATCGTGGCAGCCTGCGTGTTCGCCGGCGGCATGGTGGGGCTCGGGCTGAGCCGCGTGCTGCCCAAATCGCACCTGTCCAGGGAGACGCAGGACGTGGTGCGGCTGGGCACGGGGATGCTGTCCGTGCTGGCCTCCCTGGTGCTGGGCCTGCTGATCGCGACCGCCAAAAGCGCCTACGACAACACGGACTCCGCGATCCGCACCTATGCCGCGGACCTGATCCTGCTGGACGAGACACTGCGCGACTACGGCGACGGTGCGCTGCAACCGCGGCGGATGCTGCGCGACTACACCGCATTTCTGCTGCACGACGTCTGGCCGGAGACCCATGGGCGCCAGGCCATGCAGGAGAACCGGCACATCGGCACCATGCTGGAACACGTGCGGGAGTCGATCCGGGCGTTGCAGCCGGTGGATGCGGGACAGAAATGGCTGCAGGATCAGGCGCTGGACGTGCACATCTCCCTGCTGCGCCAGCGCTGGCTGCTGATCGAGCGCAGCGGCCGGAGCGTGCGGCCCGCCGCCATCGCCATTCTGGTGTCCTGGGTGTGCGCGATCTTCGTGAGTTTCGGGATGAATGCGCCACGCAATGCGACGGTGGTGACGGCGTTTCTGCTGTGCTCGCTGGCAATAGGGAGTGCGATCTTTCTGATTCTGCAGTTGGACAGCCCGTTCGACGGGGTGCTGCGGATTTCCAGCGACCCGGTGGCGACGTCGCTGGCGCATATGCTGCCGGCGGGGAAGTAGGGGGGCCGGCGCGACGGTGCGGGTTGGGCGGACAAGTACAACGGACCACCCGGACTTTTGATCTCCCACCAAAGCGTCGGGTCAAAACATGGGTTCTGCGCCAGTCGCGCGCCGATCAAACTTCGGCGACTTCGACGATCGCTTCTGCAAACTCGTGCGGGGCTTCCTGGGGAAGGTTGTGCCCGATGCCGCCCTTGATGATCCGGTGCAGGTATTTGCCCGAGAATTTCCTGGCATACGAACTGGCATCCGCGTGCGGTGCACCATTGGCGTCGCCCTCAAGGGTAATGGTGGGCACGGTGATGACGGGACCTTCGGCAAGTCGCTTTTCCAGCTCGTCATATTTCGGTTCGCCGACAGCCAGTCCAAGCCGCCAGCGATAATTATGGATGACGATAGCGACGTGATCGGGGTTTTCGAAGGACGCCGCCGTGCGATCGTATGTGGCATCATCGAAATTCCACTTCGGCGAGGCAATCTGCCAAATGAGCTTCGCAAAATCGTGCCTGTATTTGTCGTAGCCGGCCCGGCCGCGCTCCGTGGCAAAATAGTATTGGTACCACCATTCGAGCTCACCCTTTGGCGGCAACGGTATCTTGCCGGATTCCTGGTTGCCGATCAGATAACCACTCACGGACACCATGGCCTTGCAGCGCTCCGGCCAAAGCGCCGCTATGATATTGGCGGTCCGCGCGCCCCAATCAAAGCCGCCCATGGTCGCCTTCTCGATTTTGAGTCCATCCATCAAGGCGACGATATCGACAGCGACCACCGATTGCTGGCCATTCCGGAACGTGTCGCCTGAAAGAAATCGCGTTGTGCCATAGCCACGCAAATACGGGATGATCACCCGGTAGCCGGCCGATGCCAGCAGCGGCCCGACGTCGACATAGCTGTGAATGTCGTAAGGCCAGCCGTGCAGCAGAATGACCGCCGCACCGTCGGCCGGGCCAGCTTCAGCATATCCGACATTCAGGACGCCGGCATCGATTTGCTTCAGCGAGGCGAACGTGGTGTTCGTCCCCGGCTTGATTTTTGGCAGATCCACGGGCTTTGTCTTACCGGGTCGGGCGTCCGCAAAACCGGTCAAGCCGAGCTGGACGGCAGCAATCGCAGTGGCCACATTGCCAAGAAAGCGGCGACGACGATGGTCGATTTCCCCGGAGATTTCGATCCTATCCATTGTGAGTCTCCTTGGTTCGATGGTTCACCGGGAAGTGCTCTCAGCAAGGCGGGCATCGTCAGTGAGCTTTCATCGTTCCCCCGATCGCGTCCGCTGCCGAACTTTGGGCCGGTCGTGCTCCGACCACATGCAACCCCCGGAGGAGCAGAGTTTCGCCGCCGTTAGGTCCGCGTCCCACCCAAAGCGGCCATCCGCTACCGCCTACCCCAAATTCTCCCCCACCAGCCGCGCCACATCCCCCGCCCGCCCGCCGAGCAGCGCCTTCACCGAATAAAGTGCCGTCCCGAACACCTCGCTCGCCTCGATCACCGGCGGCATGACCAGCTCCATCCGGTCCGTCGTCACGTCCAGCAGCGCCGGTCCTGGCTCGGCCAGCCAGGCGACCACCGCCGCCTCCAGCTCCTCCGCCTTTTCCACCCGCCGCGCCCAGAAGCCGCAAGCCTCCGCAACGCGGGCGAAGTCCGGGTTGTGCAGGTCGGTGTAGGCATCCAGCAGCCCCTCGACCTTCATCTCCAGCTCCACAAACCCGAGCGAGCCGTTGTTGAACAGCGCGATCTTGATCGGAATCGACTCCTGGATCGCGGTCAGCAGATCGCCGAGCATCATGGCCAGCCCGCCATCGCCGCTGAACGCGATCACTTCCCGGTCGGGCAGCGCCTTCTTCGCCCCCAGCGCCTGCGGCATGGCATTGGCCATCGTGCCGTGCGTCAGGCTCAGCAGCGTACGCCGCCGCCCGTTGGCCCGCGTGTGGCGCAGCGCCCAGACCATGCAGGCCCCGCCATCGGCGGTGAACACCGCATCGTCGGTGGCGTGCGCGTCGATCAGCCGTGCGAGATATTGCGGATGGATCGCCCCACCGCGCCCGACCGTCGCACGCTTGTCCAGCGCGGCCAGCGCGTTCCGGTGCCGCGTCAGGCAGTCGTCCAGAAATCCCCGGTCCTGGCGCGCATGCAGAAGCGGCAGCAGCGCCTCCAGGCTCGCGCGCACATCGCCGACGACGCCGATCTCCACCGGATGGCGGCGCCCCAAATGCGTCGGGTCGATGTCGATCTGCGCGATGCGTGCGTGGTGCGGATAGAACTGCCGCCACGCGAAGTCGCAACCCAGCAGCAGCAGCGTGTCGCAGCTCTGCAGCGCGTGATAGCCTGACTCGACGCCGAAGATGCCGGTCATCCCGACATTGCAGGCGTTGTCGTATTCCAGAAAATCCTTCGCCCGCGAGGTATGCGCGACCGGCGCTTTCAACCGCTCGGCCAGGGCGACGACCGCATCGTGCGCCCCCTCGCAGCCGGAGCCGCCATAGATCGCAATGCGCTCCCCGGCATTCAGCACCGCGGCAATGCGGTCCAGCTCGGCATCGTTCGGGCGCACCATCGGCGCGGCGATATGCACGGCGAAGTCCGGCTCGTCCGGGGCCGGCGCCCTGGAGACGTCCACCGGCACGATCAGCACCGCCACGCCGCGACGGGACAGCGCGGCCTGCGCCGCCATCGCGGTCTTGCGCCTGGCCTGTGCGGGCGAGCGGATTTCCTCGCAAAACACGCTGCAGCCTTTGTACAGCGGGAGAAAATCGACTTCCTGCGGGAAGTCGAAGCCCAGTTCGTCGGACGTGACCTGGCTGGCGATCAGCACCACCGGAGCTCGGTTGCGGTGCGATTCGAAGATGCCGTTGATGAAGTGCAGGCTGCCCGGGCCGCAGCTTCCCGCGCAGGCAGTCAGCCTGCCCGTGAGCAGCGCCTCCGCGCCGGCCGCGAACCCGCCGGCTTCTTCGTGGCGCACGTGCACCCATTCGATGTCGCTGCGCCGGATTGCGTCGGTCACGTGGTTGAGCGTGTCGCCGGGCACGCCCCAGCAATGCTTCACGCCAGCCGCCTGCAGCGCAGCGACGATAACTTCGGCAACCGTCCGAGCCATGGGGTTTCCCCTTGTTCCTGGTTCCTCCGTCGGATCGTACTTACGTCGGCGGGTTAACCGGTCAAGCGTGCGGACGCATCGGATGGCGGGGGGCTATGCGGCCTTCGGCATTTGGGTTTGGCCGTGATCCTCGCTGACTTTCGGAGCAATGCAACCCCGCCCCGCCCACGCACGAGCTAGACCACCCCACGCGCGCCCGAGCTAGTACGTCACCCCGGTAAGCTGCTCGGACACCTCCCAAAGCCGCGCCGCCACATCCCGATCGTTCGCCTGCGTGGGCACTTTCGCCACCCCCGGCGGTCCCTTCAGTTCGATGAACCCGGTCGGTCCGTAGTAGCCGGCCGGCTCGGCGTCCGGCGAGGTCGCCGCGTACAGCACCGGCAGCGCACCGGCCGCACTGGGCTGGCCGAACACCGGCGACACCGTTTTCGCCACCCACCTCATGAGCTTGTTCGCCTTCGCCCCGGGGCCGTTCGCGAAAATGTTGGTCATCGCCCATCCCGGATGAGCGGCGTTGCTCAGCAGGCCCCAGCCGTTCGCATCGCTGCGCCGCTGCAGCTCGAACGCAAATATCATCGTTTCCAGCTTCGTCTGCTGATATGCGCGGTACGGCGCGTAGGCCCGCTCGCCCTGCAAGTCGTCGAAGTTGATCGCGGCCGGACGCGCCGCCAGGCTACCCAGGCTGACCACCCGAGGCGCGCGCCCGCGCCGCAGCAGCGGCAGCAGGCGCCCGGTCAGCGCAAAGTGGCCCAGGTAGTTGGTCTGGAATTGCCGCTCGAACCCGTCTTCGGTGGTCTGCCGCGCCGGCAGCCCCATGACGCCGGCATTGTTGACCAGCAAGTCGATCGCAGCGCCATCGGCGGCCAGCCGGTCCGCACAGGCGGCCACGGACCCAAGGCTCGCCAGGTCGAGCAGCTCAAACCGGATGTTCGCCCGCGGGTGAACTCCCCTGATCCGAGTGAGTGCGTCGCGCCCCTTGAGTTCGCTGCGCCCCGCCAGGATGACCTCGGCCCCGGCGCCGGCCAGCGCCAGTGAGGTCTCATACCCCACGCCGCTGTTCGGCCCGGTGACGACGGCACGCCGGCCGGTCTGGTCCGGGATATCGTTGGTGGTCCAGTCGGACATCGAAGGCGCCTTCCGCTGTACTCGTTGGTCTTCCGTTAGGAGCCCGGCGGTCCCACGTCAATTCAACGCTGCGGGCGCGGGGCCAGGGATGGTATGACCGCTTGGTGCGCTCTTCTCCGTGCACTCCGTGTGACCTCCGCGTCCTCCGTGTTGAACCTTATCTTTTCTTCGTCTTTTCTTCACGGCGCCAGGAAAGCAAGTCTCAACACGGAGGCCACGGAGGAGGCACGGAGGTCACGGAGAAGAGTCGGGGTTCCCGGTCAAGTGTCCTTGCTTCGCGGCCCCGTGGCGCGGGCTGGATTCCGCGCTACGCTGGCGCCGCGCGTCCGGACGGTCGGCTGCGGGATATCGGAGGAGGCGGTATGGCGACGGCGATCGTCAGGCACTCGAAAGCCGCCACGGTTCTCCGGGTCACGTCAGGCAACTTCCTGGAGATGTTCGACTTCTTCCTGTTCGGCTTCTACGCGCCGTACATCTCCGAGGCGTTCTTTCCCGTCGGCGACAAGTTCTCCTCGCTGATGCTGACGTTCATGACGTTCGGGGCGGGGTTTCTGATGCGTCCGCTAGGGGCGATCGTGCTTGGCGCCTATGTGGACCGGGTGGGACGGCGCAAGGGGCTGATCACGACGCTGGCGATCATGGCGACGGGCACGATCCTGATCGCCCTGGTCCCCGGCTATGCGGCCATCGGGCTGGCGGCACCGGTGCTGGTGCTGATCGGCCGGTTGTTGCAGGGGTTTTCCGCCGGCGCCGAGCTTGGCGGCGTGTCGGTCTATCTGTCGGAGATGGCGACGCAAGGGCACAAGGGGTTCTACGTCAGTTGGCAATCGGCCAGTCAGCAGGTTGCGATCATCGTCGCCGCGACGCTCGGCTACACGCTCAACCGGACGCTTGCGCCCGCCGAGATTGCCGCGTGGGGCTGGCGAATTCCGTTCTTCATCGGCTGCATGATCGTGCCGTTTCTGTTCGTGATCCGCCGGTCGCTGCAGGAGACCGAGGCGTTTCTGGCGCGGCAAAACCGGCCGTCCACGCGCGAGATCGTTCGCTCGATCGTGGGGCACTGGGCGATCGTGCTCGGCGGAATGATGCTGGTGGTGATGACGACGGTGTCGTTCTACCTGATCACCGTTTACACGCCGACATTCGGCCGAAGCGTGCTGGATCTGACCGACCGGGACAGCCTGATCGTGACGTTTTGCGTCGGGGTGTCGAATTTCGCCTGGTTGCCGGTGATGGGGGCGGCGTCGGATCGGGTTGGCCGTCAGCCGCTGCTGATCGGCTTCACGGTGCTCACGATCCTGACGGCGTATCCGGCGATGGCGTGGCTGGTGGCGGGTCCGACGTTCCAGAAGATGCTGCTGGTGGAGCTCTGGCTGTCGTTCCTGTACGCAAGCTACAACGGCGCGATGGTGGTAGCGCTGACCGAGGTCGTCCCGGTGAACGTGCGAACGGCGGGGTTCTCATTGGCATACAGCCTGGCGACAGCGCTGTTCGGCGGCTTCACGCCGGCGGTTTCGACCTGGCTGATCCAGGCGACCGGCGACCGGGCGGCCCCCAGCCTGTGGATGTCGTTCGCCGCGATGTGCAGCCTGGTAGCGACGGTGCTGATCTACCGCCGGAGGTCCGAGCCGCGCATCGCCCTGGCCGGCGGCTAAAAAACCCCGAGGGGTCAAGGGGACCACTGTCCCCTTGCGGGGCGCGGGGCAGAGCCCCCGCCCTTGTTTCCTTGCGATTTTCCCCCCGTGGGCCTATTTCGGGCCGCCAAGGTAGCGGAAGGACCCGCCCATGGCGTTCGAGACTCTTGGCTCCGCGGCGGCGCACGTCGTCCGTGTTGAAGACGGCCTGGCATTCGACGATGTGCTGGTGATTCCAGCCTATTCCCAGGTCCTGCCGTCAGCCACCGACACGCGCACCCGCCTGACTCGTTCGATCGGCCTGAACATCCCGCTGATTTCCTCGGCGATGGACACGGTGACCGAGTGCGAGATGGCGATCGCCATGGCCCAGCTCGGCGGCCTGGGCGTGATTCACAAGAACCTGACAATCGAGGAACAGGCCGCGCAGGTGCGCCGGGTGAAGAAGTTCGAGTCCGGCATGGTGGTGAACCCGCTCACGATCCATCCGGACCAGACTCTGGGCGACGTGAAGACGCTGATGACGACTCACAAGATCAGCGGCATTCCGGTGGTGGAGCGTGAAACGGGCCGGCTGGTCGGGATCGTGACCAACCGCGACGTGCGGTTCGCCAGCGACCTGTCGCTGAAGGTCTACGAGCTGATGACGAGGGAGAACCTCGTCACGGTCACCGCCGATGTCGGGCCGGACGAGGCCAGGCGGTTGCTGCACCGGCACCGGATCGAGAAGCTGCTGGTGGTGGACGAGGTGTTCCGCTGCGTCGGGCTGATCACCGTGAAGGACATGGACAAGGCGCAGGCGCATCCGCTGGCGAACAAGGACGAGCTGGGGCGGCTGCGGGTGGCGGCGGCGACGGGCGTCGGGCCGGACGGCGCGGCGCGGGCGATGGCGCTGATCGCGGCCGAGGTGGACGTGATCGTGGTGGACACCGCGCACGGGCACTCGCGCGGCGTGCTGGACGCGGTGGAGGCGATCAAGAAGCACTCCAACGCGGTGCAGGTGGTGGCCGGGAATGTGGCGACGCCGGAGGGTGCGCTGGCACTGATCGAGGCCGGAGCCGATGCGGTGAAGATCGGCATCGGGCCGGGAAGCATCTGCACGACAAGGGTGGTTGCCGGCGTGGGGGTGCCGCAGTTCACCGCGGTGATGGAGTGCGCGGCGGCGTGCCGGGAGCATGGCGTCCCGGCGATCGCCGATGGCGGAATGCGGACCTCGGGCGACATCGTGAAGGCGATCGCCGCCGGGGCGGACGTGGTGATGATGGGCAGCTTGCTGGCCGGCACGGACGAGGCGCCTGGCGAGGTGTTCCTGTATCAGGGGCGCTCGTACAAGTCCTATCGCGGCATGGGCAGTATCGGCGCGATGGCCCGCGGCTCGGCGGACCGGTATTTCCAGCAGGACATCAAGGACCAGCTCAAGCTGGTGCCGGAGGGTGTCGAGGGGCGGGTCGCCTACCGGGGGCCGGTGGCGGCGGTGGTGCACCAGCTTGTGGGCGGGCTGCGCGCCGGGATGGGTTACACCGGCAGCGCGACCATCGAGGACATGCAGCGCAACGCGCGGTTCCGGCGGGTGACGGGAGCCGGGCTGCGAGAGAGCCACGTCCACGACGTGGCGATCACCCGGGAGGCGCCGAACTACCGGCAGGAGTAGTACGACGGTGCCTTGCTGACCCGCGGCGGACCGAGCAATGCTGCACCGTAGGGTGGAAAAGCGAAGCGTCTTCCGCCTCTTGCGGTGCCGCATGCAGCGATAGCGGTTGGCTCAGCCCTTATACGCCCACCGATACCTATGCGAGGAATGCGGACTTGGTCACGGCCAATCAAATGCGGCCCGTCAACTGCAACGCCGCAATGGCTCCGCATTCAGACGCGCGCGGTGGCCGCGCGGTTCTTCCGCCAGTGCCGTCGCGACAGGGCGAACGCCTTTTCAACCAGGTCCAACAGCTCGCTATCCTTATAGGGCTTCCGCAGAAGCGGCACGTCCCAGTACTGCCGCGGCAATGCTGCCCCACCATAGCCGGTCGCGAAGATGACCGGGACGCCGCGCGCGATCAAAATGTCGGCCGCGGGATACACCATTTCTCCGTTCAGATCGATGTCAAGGATGGCGATGTCGGCAATATCGGCTTCCGCCAATGCCAGCGTCTCCTGAAGGGTCGCGGCGGGTCCGATGATGCCGATGCCGAGGCGCCCAAGGACCGCCTCCAGATCGAGCAGGATCAGCAAACTGTCTTCGGCCACCAGGGCGCGTCGGTCAGTCATGATCAGTAAGCCCATTCTCGTCGGCAACATATTCGGATGGCAATGAGATAATGCAGCCGACACCGTCGGCGGCAAATGTCAGGGTGCATTCGCCAGCAAGTTCGTAGCGCAGGCTTCGTTCGATGATCACGGAGCCGAAACCGCGCCGCGCGGGCGGCGCGACCGGTGGACCGCGAAGCTCCTTCCAGGTCACCACGAGAGCGCCATCACCCGGGTCCAGCCGCCAGCTCACGCGAACGCAGCCAGCGGGCGTGGACAGCGAACCATATTTGGCCGCGTTGGAGGCGAGTTCGTGAAGGACCAGGGTGAACGGAAGTGCCGCCTTGGGCGACAGCATGATATCGTCGCCAGAGAGTTGGACGTTGCCCCCGTTGGCCGCCCGGTATGGCGCCAGTTCATCCTCCACCATGCTCCGCAACCGGGCACCGTGCCAGTGGTTGGCGGCCAGCAGGCCGTGAGTGTCTGCCATGGCGCGTATCCGCTGCTCCAGCGCCTGGGTGAAGTCTTCCAGCGAGCTTGCTCCCTTTCCGGTCTGCCGCACCATGGCCTGGATGGAAGCCAGGATGTTCTTCACGCGATGATCCAGTTCGGCCATCAGCCTGTCCTGGTAGCTGATCGCGGCATCGCGCTCGCGCCGGGCCAGATCGACCTGGCGCAGCACGGTTTCCAGCAACGACACGCGCAGGGCGCGGGCCGTTTCGCAGTCCACTTCGTCCCAGGGGACCGATTGCTCCCTGACTTCCTCCTGCCAGGCTTCGAACGACGTCCGCGGCGTCAGCCTGTCACCGACCATCTTCTCGGGATTGCCCGCCCATGTGACGGTGCGCGCGACCTCGGGTCGGAACCACATCACGTAGTCGGTGATTTGGCGCGGCAGCGAGACGGCCAGCAGGCCGCTTGCCGTCGCGGAGTGGGCACGGGCCGGTGGAAACAAGGTTCCGAGCTGGTAGGTCTCCAGGATCGGCTTGGCCAAGCCATTAAGCCAGGCCACCAGCTTCATGATAAAGTCCGGCGGCGGTGTCGCGCCGGCGACATGCAGCTTGCCGTCGATCCACGTCGCGACGCCTCCGGCCGGGATCAGGTTAACGAGCGTCACCTCTCCGGTCATCAACCCGGTCGTGATGTCGCTGGCCAATGGCACGCGGGCGGCCAGCGTTTCCAGGACGCGCCGGGCCGCGAATCGCCGCTGGGACGCATCCGCCTCGATCTTGGCATCCAGGTGCAATGAGAATATCTGGGCAAAAAGCTCGCAGGCAATTCGCAGATCAGCCGCCACGTAGCGCGGGGCGGAATGGTGGCAAGCGATCAGGCCCCACAACTCGTCGCGGATCACAATGGAGATGGACATGGAGGCCCTGACCTCCATGTTGTGCAGGTATTCCCGGTGTATGGGCGACACGTTGCGCAACGTGCAGTTGCTCATGTCGAGTGGCGGGCCGCCGATGGAGGCTGTTACAGCCGCTTCGAGCGGCGCCGGCATGTACGCGACGTCGGGGATCAGCCGCAGCCAATTCCGCCGGTACAGTTCGCGTGCCTGTGCGGGAATATCGGACGCCGGGTAGCGCAAGCCAAGAAAGCTCTCGACGGCGTTCGTCCTGTCCTCGGCCACCACCTCGCCACTGCCATCATACTGAAATTGATAGACCATGACGCGGTCGAAGCCGGTAATCGCGCGCACCTGGACGGCAACGGCCCGGCAGTAAGCCTCGAAACCCTTGGCCGAATGCAGCGCCGCCAGCATGGACTTGACCTGGGACAGGGGATCGCCTGTCGTCCCCTTGCTGCGCCGCGCCGGTTCCAACTCGACGATCGCGATCTTGCCGTTGGCATGGACGGTGGCGTCCAGCGGCAACAGACCGGCGCGCGAATTTATGCCAAGAAAAATGCAGGGAACGACGGTTTGTGTCGGTGTCCGAAGGTGCTCGACAATCGGCAACAGCACGTGCTGCTCGAACAAGCTGAACAGCGTCAGTTGCGGCAGCCGGCGGGCCTCGACCCCGACCAGGAATCGCGTGTCGCCGGCAAATTGCAGGACCGCAAGATCCTGGCGGCTAACCACCAGCAGCACGCCGTGCGGTTGGATCGAGCCAGGGATGTGGATGGGCTCCCGGTCGCAGGAGGTCAACCCCGGGAGGGGTTCAGCCGTCATCTGTACTCCCTTCTTGCGTCCACCCACATTCCCTCCTTCGTCTTCCCCTGGCCTCCGCTGCCGAGTCTCGAACGAAGAGGCCGTTGCAGGAGAGGCCCCGGTATGGCTCAGGCGTTGCATTTTGGCCGATACAAGACAGTGCCTCACCAGCAAGCTCAGGCCGAGCAACCGCCCTGCGCCGCGGGAAAGCCACCTGGCTCCGCGGCACGATGGCATCGACACAGAACTTCAAACTCAAGCGCTACACCGTCCCCAGCCGGGGTGGCAAGACTTAACCCTTGGCTGCAAGAGCCAAGATTTTTATTGATTGGAAATTGACGATATATATCGTCGAATTAATTGAATGCAGGCGGGCATAGTCCGGCCGCGCATGCTGGGCCGTTTTGCGCACGGGTGCATGAGCCGGATCGATCGGCGCCACTCCGATCATTGGGGCGGGTCTAGCATTGGGCCGCGTTTGGCCACCTTGGCGCTGCGCCGCCGCTGCGCAATGCCGGCCAGATACGACCCATATCGAGGTCTTGTCCTATTGGCGGGACAGGAGGCAGGAGGTGTGGGTTGAATCCGTTGACCGTGGTTTTGAATGCCGCCGTCCAGGCGGCGGACTGGCACACCGCCCAGCGGCGGAAGGGTGCCGCGCAGGAGCCGTACGTGAACCACCTGCTGGATGTGGCTTGTCTGGTCGCCGAAGCGACCGGGGGCGAGGACGTGAACCTTGTGGTGGCCGCGTTGCTGCACGACGCGATCGAGGACCAGCAGATCGCCCCCGCCGTGATCGCCGAAGCGTTCGGCGAGGATGTGGCCGCTCTTGTGCTGGAGGTGACCGATGACAAGGCACTGCCGAAGCCGCAGCGCAAGCGCCTGCAGGTCGAGCACGCGCCGCACGCATCGCCCCGCGCGGCGCTGTTGAAGCTGGCCGACAAGACCAGCAACCTGAACGCTTTGGCGTCGAGCCCGCCGGCGGAGTGGCCGGAGCAGCGACGGCTCGATTACGTGCAATGGGCGCGCGACGTCGCGGCTGGGTTGCAAGTCACCAACGCCTGGCTGCGCCAGCGCTTCGAGATTGCCGCCAACGCCGCCGAGCGGTCGGCCCGCAGCGGGTGGGAACCAGATTTGGACGTGACCATGAACGCGAACGCGCACAGCGGCGCGCAACAGGATTGAATGCGGTGATCAAGCAACTCGATGCCCTGATATTCGACGTCGACGGCACGCTCGCAGAGACGGAGGAGGCCCACCGGCTCTCGTTCAACACGGCGTTCGCTGAAGCCGCGCTGGATTGGGATTGGTCGCAGGCGCTGTATCGCGAGCTGCTCAAGGTTACCGGCGGCAAGGAGCGCATCCGGCATTTCCTCGAACGCGAGGCGATTCCGGTGGGTGATGATACGGCGTCCCTGATTGGCCGGCTTCATGCCCGCAAGACCGAGATCTACACCGCACGCGTGATCGCGGGCGAGGTTGCATTCAGGCCTGGTATCACGGAGCTGATCCAGCAGGCACGCCGTCGCCGCGTCGCTCTTGGCATCGCGACAACCACCAGCCGCACAAACGTCGAAGCGCTGATCACAGCCTGTCTTGGCGCCAGGGCGATGATCTGGTTCGATGCGGTCATCTGCGGCGATATGGTGCCGGCCAAGAAGCCGGCGCCTGACGTGTATGTGGCGGCTCTCGAAACGCTTGGCGTGCCGGCCTCGCGCGCTGTTGCCGTCGAGGATTCCGAGAACGGCATCCGCGCCGCGCGCGCCGCCGGTATTGCGGTGATCGCGACGCCCAGTCTTTACTGCGCGGCCGACGACTTTTCTGAAGCGACCGTGCTCGTCAGCGATTCAACGCAAATCGGATCCGCGTTGCGCTGGACATGACAGCCGGCACGATCAGCGCAGTGCCGACTGAGTATCGGGCGGCGCCAGTCGCGTGAGGCGAACTCGCCCGCCAGCCGCCGCCGGCGCGTCGCGCTTTGCGCTGCTTGTATTGCTGTTGAGAAGTGCCCATGGTTCGTTGCTCAGGTTGGACATAGCGCGGCCCGATTCGCGCGAAGCTTGGATGAATGGGAACCGCGCCATTGCGGCACCGACTGCATCAACAGGGACGTTAACTCCATGGCCGTCAAAGCTACCGCAACAACCCGCGCGCCGAACGGGACCAAGACGCTGGTGCAAGCGTTCTTCGCCGCGGCCGACGACATTCCTGAACCTCGGCGCGATGCGGTGGTGAAAGCCGCATTGGCTGCGATTCGAGATCAGATCAAGGACGCTCGCGAACAGCAGAAGGTCGCGAAGGCCAACGCCAGGGCGAAGGCGGGCAAGGCCGCTGCCGGTCGCCGTCCCAAGGTTGCCTCGCCAGCACCGAAGAAGCAGGCCGCCGCGGCTGCCCGTGGCAAAACGGCACGCGCGAAGCCGGGACGGCCAAGGGCGTCGCCCAAGCCGGCACCGCAAGCGACATCCGAAACGTAAAGCCACGATTGTCATCGCCCGGCTTCCGGCCGCGACCGCATTCCGGACGCCGAGGCTGGTGCATATGTTCAACGTGCTGATCCAATCGGGGATCAATATCGCGGCGGCAGTGCGGGTGGCGAAGGCGACGGGGCCTGTGGCTCGATACGGACCTCCGGATGGCGCTCGGCCTGGCCTGAGGGCGTCGTCCCCTCAGGCCAGGCGCAGCCGGCAAACGTGCTGGCGGGACCGGCCGCCGTTGCTAGCTAGGGATCAGTCGTGTAGAGTTTTCAAATAGGCGATCACGTCGCGCCGCATTTTCTCGTCAGGCAGCCCATCGAACGACATCTTTGTGTTAGGAACGACGAGGTGCGGGTTCTTCAGATATTTGAATAGGACATTTTCGGTCCATGTGATTCCAGATTTCCTATTTGCATCAGAATAGTTAAAGCCTGGAACTGAGGCCGAATGACGACCGACCACTCCGTACAGAGATGGAGCTAGATAGTTCTTATTCTTTGCGTGAAGGTGACACCCGTGGCACATTCCATCGAATATATCTTCTCCAGCCTGAACATCTTGAGCGTGGGCAGCGCGCATAAAAGCCGGCGTAGAAATCAGCAGGAGAGCGACAACAAGAGCAGCTTTCATGGCCATTTCCTCCGAGCGGTTTTGTTATGTTATTATATTTTTTGCCTCGCCCCCTACGCGTAGAAAACCATCCGACGTCAACCCTCGTAGAGCGGCTAGGTGTCATAGTCTAGCGCCCAGCGGCACGCGGTGCTACTGACAAAAGCCCGCGGCTGGCCCGGTGAAAGTGTTAGTCACAGACTTGTCCTCTGACGTGACAGGGTGTCACAACGGCGATGTGGACGAAACTTTCAGAAATTTCCCTTTTTGCGCCAAAGGTCGCACCGCGCGAATCCTTCCATGTCAATTCGAAGATTCGGCTAGACCATCGACATGCAACTTTTGGGTAAATCGTGCCTCGGCCGGTCTGAAGCGGTTTGACGCGACACTGTCAACATTGACACGCATTACCTTGACGCCAGCGGACGACGGCGCCGCGCGGTCGCGTCGAAGCCTCGATCGCGTGTCCGGACCAAGGCTTGGACGGCGGCGTTCATCGACCCGACACATGGCCCGCAATCTCTTGCGTCCGACGACATCACCGGATATGTTTCCAGAAATGTCCCTTCGGAGTTTGCCTTGACCAAGGCCAAGGCAAAACGCTGTTGCCGCACACCGCAAGCGGCTGCGTGGCCGAGGGCTGCAGCGATTGGAATTGAACGTGCGCCGCGAAGACGCCGGGCTATGGCGGTGGCCCTCACGGACCCAGGACGGGCCGCCGCGGCGCGCGCCCTGCTACAAGCCCAGTTCGGGCCGGCGCCGCCGCGCAGCCTCAAGGACCTGCTTGCCGCCGCTCCACTCGACAGCACGTTCCGCTGCGGCCTCATGAAGCACTTCAGAACATCCCATCCCTAACCAACAGGCTATGTTCTAATGACAGGCGGCTAGGCTAGGCTAAATTCCAATTAAATAACCTTCGGCGATGGCAACCTGCCGCGACTTCGCGAATCAAGGACAAGTTTTACTACGCCTGAAGGCGACGTCTGGTTCGTTAATCAGGTTGGGTTGCGGCTACGGAGGACCGGGTTGGGTCGGAAGCGGCCATCGCGGCGGCCCAAGCACCTGGAAAGCCCTGACCTTGGGGCGCTCTGCGCCGCTGTATTCCTTCAATATGCCGCTGTATTCCTTCAATATGTAGAGCCTTTGACACCACGGCCCCACGGTGTACGCTTTCAATGCGCACGAACCGGAGGCCGTCATGCCAAGAGCCGCAGTCGACAACAGCAGGATGTCGCTCAGGATTCGCCCTGACCAGAAGGCGCTGCTGATGCGCGCCGTCGCCCTGCAGAACACCGACCTCACCGATTTCGTCCTCGGCAACGCCCTCCGCGCCGCCAGGGACATCATCACCGAAGCCGAGCACGTGCCCCTCTCCGAACGTGACAGCCTGCGCGTGCTGAAGCTGCTGGAACACCCGCCAGCACCGAATGCCAAACTTCTCGCCGCCGCCGAGGCACTGCCGCCCGCGATATGACGCTACCGGCCTGGCATGAAGAGGCGATCTGCAAAGGCCACGATCGCCAGGCGTTCGATTGTGGTGACGCGGCGCTGAACGAGTTTCTCCGCCGCTATGCGCGCCAGAACCACGAGCAAGGCGCCGCGAAGACCTTCGTTGCGGTCCGCGACGACGATAGCCGAGCTATGCTCGGCTTCTACAGCGTCAGTCCGGCCTCCGTGGACTATGCGCGCACACCGTCCATTGTCCGGCGCGGACTGGCGCGGCACGACCTGCCGGTGTTTCGACTTGGACGACTGGCCGTAGACCGTTCGGTCCAGGGCAAGGGGCTCGGCGGGCAGTTGCTGCTCGCTGCCGGCTGGCGCTGCATCCTTGCCGCCACCGAAGTCGGCGGCGTTGCGCTGCTGATCGACGCCAAGATCGAGGTCGCGGCGACCTGGTATGCGAGCTACGGCGCCGAACGGCTGCTGGATGCGCCAATATCCTTGCTCCTCCCACTCGCCACCCTGCAGACCGCGCTGGCCGCGAAGCGGAAGCGTTGACCGGCACGGTGTAGGACGCAGTGCGGCCGCCGTGCCGGTGCTGGATGCCAGCCATCAGCTCAGATCCACCGCATACCGCTTGAGGTCGGCAAGCTCGCAGTAAAGCAGCGCGCTCTGCTCGGTCGCAGCCAGCACGACCTGGGGCGCGGCGCCGGCATCCAGCGCTTCCCGCCAGCGCGGCGCGCACAGGCACCAGCGATCGCCCGGCTGCAACCCGGGGAAGCCGAACTCCGGCCGCGGCGTGGACAGGTCGTTGCCGGCGGAGCGGCTGAACGCCAGGAACTCGGCGGTCATCACGGCGCAGACCGTGTGGCTGCCGACATCCTCCGGCGTTGTCTCGCAGCATCCGGTGCGGAAGAAGCCGGTCGCCGGCTGTTCCGAGCAGCTTGCCAACGGGCCGCCCAGCACGTTGCGTGATCGCCTGCCGCCGCCATCCCAGGGCATCGCTTTCTCCTCACTCTGCCGCTGCACCGGCCCGCCGCACGACCGCCCCCGGCCGCAACGCCCGGGCGAACCGCCGCAAGCCGGCCCGTTGTTGCTGCACATAGCCGCCGCTGTGCAACGCCTCCTCGCCGGACGGGTCGCCGGTCCGCACGTAGGACCGGGAGAAATCCGCCGTGCCGAACAGCATGTCCCACCAGGGCAGCACCGCGCCGTAATTGCAACTCTGTTGGCCGGCGGCCAGGACCCCGTGATGCGCGCGGTGGAAGCTTGGCGAGATCAGCAGCCGCTCGCCCAGCCAGCCGAACGACAGGCGGACATTGGCGTGCGACAGGCTCTCCAGGAAGCGCAGCAGCAGTACCAGCAGAGGAAACTGCAGCGGCGGCACGCCGATCAGCAGAGCAACGGCACCGAACCAGACGAAGGAGATCAGGTCGTCCAGCAGATGGTTGCGGTCGTCCGACCAGAACGTCATCTGCCGCTGCGCGTGGTGCAGCGAATGCAGCGCCCACCACCAGCCGATTCGATGCGACACCCTATGCCGCCAGTAGTCGGCAAAATCGAGGATGATCGCGTACAAAACGAACACCAGCGCCTGATGTCCCAGCAGGCCGGGCAGCAACCGCTCCAGCGTCGGAGGCACCCAGCCCTGATCCGCCATCCAGCCGTTCAGCGCGACCTGCGCGCGGTAGAACAGCACGAAGGTGACCAGCGGCAGTACGCCGACGCGGGAGACCACGGTGTAGAATGCATCGACCCACACCGCCTTGCTGTCGGGCCAGCGCTCGACCGGCCGCCAGCGCTCCAGCGGCAGGCAGACAGCGAAGGTCACCGCCACCTGCACGGCGCCATAGACGGCAAACAGCGCCCAGCCGTAGGCGGTGTCCTCCCACTGCATCATGTCGAGCTGATACAGCAGCGGGATCAGAAGGTGTTCCTGCAGCCACCCCGCGGCGAGGTCGAACGGGTCCATCGCTACCGTTGCGCCAGGCTTGCCGCCGCGGTGCCGTGCGGGTTGAGGTAGATCCCGTGCGGCGAGCGGCCCACCACGATGGTTTCGTAGTCACCGGTTGCCGGGTCCAGCACCGCCACCTTCTCCGCCCAGCGGCGAGTGATCCACAGCTTGCCGTCCGGCGCGAAGGCGATGTCGTCGGGGCCGCCGGGAATGTTGCAGCTGCGAACCGGCGCGAGCGTCGCGGCATCCAGCGCGACCGTGGTGCCCGCCACGCGGTTGTTCACCCAGATCAGCTTGCCGTCGGGTGCGGGAAAGATCTGGTGGGCGCCTTTGCCGGTGTGGACATGGCCGATCACCCTTCCGTCGGCGGGATCGACCACAGCGATCGAGTCCTCGCCCATGTTCGCGACCAGCAGCTTGCCGTCATGCCACAGCACGCCGGCCGGGGTCTTTCCCACCTTCTCGTTCCAGACCACTTGCATCGTGTCGAGGTCGATCGCCGCCAACCGGTCGGTGCCCTGCAGCGTGACGAACACCCGGCGCGAGTCCGGCGAATAAGCGAGGTGGCTGGGCATCGATGACAGCGGGAAGCGTTTCACCAACTGCAGGTTGGCGTCGTAGATGTCGACCTGGTTGCGCGCCAGGCCGTTCACGACCAGCATCTTGCCGTTCGGGCTGAAGCCGAGCTGATACGGATCGGCACACGGCACGCGCCGCTGCAGCGCGCCGGTCGCGGGATCGAGCAGCAGCAGCTCGTTGCCCCCGGTGTCGCCGATGAGCAGGCTCTTGCCATCGGGCGACAGGGCCCAGTGGTGCGCCTCGCGCAGCACCGGGATGCGCCGCACCTCCTGCCCGGTCCCCATGTCCACGACGCTGATCGACGCACTGCCGGCGTTGATCACGAGCGCGAGACCGCTCGCCATCGCCGGGTGCGCGGACAACGCAGCGATCAGTCCAAGCGGCAAGAGCAGGGCGAGGCGCGAACGCGGCATCAGGCGGCACTCCTCTGTTTTGGTTGATCGTGCCTACGCCACCTGCCCCGCGCCCAGCAAGCGCGGCGTGCGGGCTGGCGTGACGGCCGCCCCTGATTCCAATGCGCCGCGCGCAAACACGGCGGAGACGAAAGCGAACAGCACCGAGGCCGAGGTGGAGATCAGCACGTTGTCGGTGATGGCGTGGCAGGCAAAGGCCGCGAACACGAATCGCATGATGCGGCGCTCGCTGGGCCGCAGGCGCGCGGTGTGAGTCCATGCCCACAGCGTGAACATCAGGATCAGCAGCGCGCGGCCGAGTTCACCGCCCTCCACTGCCATCCGCAAATACTCGTTGTGTGCCGCCCAGGTGTGCATTTGTTTGGCGATCAGGCTGTCGGGCGGGATGATCGCATTGCCGGCGCCAACGCCCCAGCCGACCCAGGGGCTGCCCTCGGCCGCCGCCGCGAACAGAGGCCAAAGCTGTTCGCGCCCGCTGAGGTTGGCGGCCTCGCCATCGAGCAGCGCGAACAGGCGCAAGTCGGACAGGCTGCTGGCCAGACCAGCGAGCATGGCGCCGGCAAGGGCGCCGAACAGCAGCAACGGCAGCCGGCGGCGCCACGGAAACTGCGGCGTATCGACGCAGACCAGCGTGAGGATCGTGACGGCGGCGGCATAGGCGGTCGGCGCGCGCGCTCCGGTCAGCAGCAGGATCGTGCCGTTTGCCGCGAGCAGCCAGAGCAGCGGGCGGCCGCGATACAGCTCGATCAGGCACGCATAGATCGCGGTCAGGCAGAAGCCGGCGAGGAAGGCGGGATGCCCAAGCCCGGCCAGGCGCATCCCGCCGCTGTCCACGAACATCGGGTGCAGACCGGCCATGTCGAGCACCGCCGCCGCCGCCACGGTGATGGGGGGAATCCAGGTCGTCATGCGGATCATCGCCCGCGCCCAGCCGCGCGACAGCCGGCTGAAGGAGAAGGCGTAGGGCGCGAAAGAACCAATCAGCGAACGCAGGCTGTCGGATGGGGTGAGGTTCGGGTGCAGCCCGTGGACCATCCCAGCCAGATAGATCACGACGAAGGCGATGCCGGGGTTGAACAGGTCGAGGCTCGGGCCGTAGCGCAGCACCGAGGCTGCCGCGAGAGCGAGCCCGGCCCCCTTCACGATCGCAATCGTCGGCTGGAAGGCCTCGGGTCCGATCAGGTCACCGAGTGTCATTTCCAGAGTGGCGCCGGCGAGCAACAGCCACATGGCGCAGGCGGTGGCGGTGTGCCGGAGGGCGAGTAACGCGACGCCAGCGGCCAGGGCTGCGGCGAGCAACAGCCAGAACAGCGCGGGCGCCACCGCCGCGCAGCCGAACAGCGCGGCAAGGCTTGCTGCGATCAGCCCCCGTGTGCGCCACCATGCCGCGTCCATTTCGCGGAGCTTAGTGTGGCGCGGTTAAGGGATGCTTGCCGATCCGTGACGGTCCTTGTCCTCGGGGCTTTCGGCTACCGTTGCCGGAACCACCCCGAGCCAGAATCACAGGCCAAGCTGGCTGTGCGAACCGAGACGCACAAGTTCGAGAGTGTCGTCGTCCCGGTTTGCGATAAATCAGAATTAGGTCCGGCCTGATGTGGCAATCGCGATGATCGTTCCAGTCACCGGTCAGGGAATGGTCGAAGTTGCGACGGGGCAGCGGCTGATCCGATGCGAGCAGGTTCACAACCTCCATGAGGAGGGAATCCAGCATCTTGGGGTGGCGTCCGGCTTTTTCTTTTCGGTAATCCGCTTGAAGCGGCTGGTATACTTAACAGTCCGCATTCAAGCTCGCGATGAGAGAACCGGGCTTGCCGGCCGTAACCACCTCGCCGCGACGAGCCGCCTTCATGGCCTCGATGGTTTCGGCATTCGGCACCAAGGGTTCAAAAGGCAGCGCCTTGTCCGCGGCCACCCGCTTAAGCAGCAGCCGAAAGGCATCGGATAGGGAGAGCCCCATGGCGGCCAGCACCGCGGCGGCCTCAGTCTTGGTCGCTTCGTCAATGCGGGCGCGGACGACTGAATTGTCGGTCATGGCTGCACTCCTTGGGCCACATTGTAGCCCATTTTCACGATCTGTCCAGCCGGATTCAGACCACTCAGTGCCTCCCCGGTGCCACGACAAACTCTGCTGTTTCCCTTGCTGAGAGCGGAAAAGGTTGAGGCTGTCACAAATGGACCTTTAGCGGCCTAGTGACGGTCGAGGCTTCCAAAAAATCCCAGGTCGCACCGGAGCCAATGTTGTTACCATCTTATAGCGTTTGCGGTCGGGCCCGAGCGCATCTTGATCAATGACGCCATCGCCACTATGTCCAATCGCGCGACCGGTATCGGCAGCCGAGCCGCTATATCCCATTTTGACAAGAAGACTGACTATCAGCCGTTCAAAGAAACCCGACGGCGCGGACGGATGGGGTCCAGGCGATACATCAATCTGCTTATGGGCCAGGCGCATCATTTTTTCCTCGGACGTATCGATCTGGCGCCTGGAGGCTTCGTGGAGACGGCCCGCGGGTGGGCTGTGACGAAGGCGAAGCTACATTCCGTGACCATTCACGGCAGAGCCGAACGAAAGCGGCGCGTGACAGGAAATACAAAACAGAAGATAAGAGGAGTAGAAATGGCCGAAGCGGAACCGATCGTAAACTCGACCGCGCGCGAGGAAGTGCGGCGGTTGGTCAAAGACTACTGCTCAACCGAGCGACATCCGTCCCTGTCGCCGTTCAGGATCTGCGGTCCTTACAGCAAGGAGACGCTGTGGCAAACCGAAGTCAACGACGGGCCAGGATGCTATGCAATTTATGGAGAAAACGGCTCTCTGATATACATCGGCGCCTCGGAGACGGGGATTCGTTCGAGAGTGCCTTCGCACTTCAGCAAGTCGGTTCAGCAAGCGGAGTTCTGGAAGGGACAGCCGTCACCAGCGAAATCTATCGACCTCATTTTCGTTACGCAGCGCTGGGAGCCCCTTTCTCTCGAAAGCTACCTCACCATCAAAACCAAAACTCTTCGAGGGAAACCGTTGTCGAGTGCACAATCGCCTTAAATAGCCCGCACCAGCCGGTGGTGCTTCCGCCCAGCGGACAGCTTGATCACGTCGTCCTGCAAGTCCCCCGCCGAGACCGTGTGCCCCTCATCCCGCACCGGCTGGTCGTTCACCCGTGCCCCGCCGCCGCGGATCAGCCGGCGAGCCTCGCCGTTGCTCGCCACCAACCCCGCCAGCACGAACAGCCGAAACGCCGGAATGCCGGCCTCCAGTTCCGCACGCGGCACGTCCACACCGGGCAGCGTTTCCGCTGCCTCGCCCAGCTCGAACGCCTGGCGTGCCGTCTCGGCCGCAGCGACGGCGGCATCGGCGCCGTGCGCGAGCCGCGTTGCCTCGGTGGCCAGCAGCTTCTTCGCCTCGTTGATCTCCGCCCCGCCCAGCGCTTCCAGCCGCGCGATCTCGGCCAGCGTCAGGTCGGTGAACAGTCGCAGGAAGCGGCCGACATCGGCGTCCTCGGTGTTGCGCCAGAACTGCCAATAGTCGTACGCCGCCAGCCGATCCGCCGTCAGCCACACCGCCCCCTTGGCGGTCTTGCCCATCTTGGCGCCGGAGGAAGCGGTGATCAGCGGCGTTGTCAGCCCGAGCACCGTCTTGCTGTCGGTCCGCCGCACCAACTCCATGCCGGCGACGATGTTCCCCCACTGGTCGGACCCGCCGATCTGCACCGTGACCCCATGCCGGCGGAACAACACGCGGAAATCGTAACTCTGCAGGATCATGTAGTTGAATTCGAGGAACGTCAGCGGCTGCTCGCGATCCAGCCGCAGCCGCACCGCGTCGAAGGTCAGCATGCGGTTGATGGTGAAATGCGTGCCCACGTCGCGCAGCAGCGGAATAAAGCCGAGCGCGTCCAGCCACTCGGCATTGTTCAGCATGATCGCGTCCGACGGCCCGGTGCCGAAGCGCAGGAACGGATCGAAGCAGCGGCGGATGCCGGCCATGTTGGCGGCGATCTGCTCGTCGGACAGCATCTGCCGCGACTCGTCCTTGCCCGAGGGGTCGCCGATGCGCGTCGTCCCCCCGCCCATCAGCACCACCGGACGATTCCCATGCCGCTGCCACAGGCGGAGAATCATGATCTGCAGCAGGCTGCCGACATGCAGCGAATCCGCGGTGCAGTCGAAGCCGATATAGGCGGAGACCGGGCCGGCGCACAGCGCCGCGTCCAGCGCATCGAGGTCGGTGCACTGGAAGACGAAGCCCCGGTCGGTGGCCTCCTGCAGGAAGTCGCTTTTCGGCATGATGCAACGCCCGTATTCCAAGAACGGGTCGGGCTAGCACAGAGCGAGGCGAGGGCAAATGCTGCGAACCATCGGGCTGATGAGCGGCACCTCGCTGGACGGCGTCGATGCCGCCTGGCTGACCACCGACGGCGAGCGAATCGGCGAACTCGGCCCGGCGCTGACGATCCCCTACGACGACGCGCTGCGGTCGGCGCTACGGACCATTCTGGACCGTGCCCCGGGCCTGCCCGAGGACGATCCGATGCTGGCACGCGCCGTCGCCCGGCTGACCGAGTATCACGCCCGGGCGGTCGCGGCGCTCGGCCGCCCGGCGGACCTGATCGGCTTTCACGGCCAGACCATCCTGCATCAGCCCAACCGCCGGCGGACCTGGCAGGTGGGCGACGCCCCCCTGCTCGCGCGGCTGATCGGCCTGCCGGTGGCGTTCGATTTCCGGTCGACGGACGTCGCGGCCGGCGGCCAGGGTGCGCCGCTCGTCCCGGTGTTTCATGCAGCGATGGCACGCGGGTTGGAACGCCCGCTGGCGGTGCTGAATATCGGCGGCGTCGCCAACGTGACCTGGATCGGGCCTGCCGACCGGCTGGTGGCATTCGACACCGGGCCGGGAAACGGGCCGCTCGATGACTGGACCATGCGGCACACCGGCGAGCGCTTCGACCGCGACGGAGCACTGGCACTGGCCGGACGGGCGGACGAGGCCGTGCTCGGCCGCCTGCTCGCCCATCCGTTTTTCGCGCGCCCCGCGCCCAAGTCGCTGGACCGGCTGGACTTTGCCGCGGCGCTGGCCGCCAGCGGGGTTGATTCACTATCTACCCCCGATGGCGCCGCCACGCTTGCCGCCTTCACAGCCCGCGCGGTGGCGATGGCGCGCTTTCCCGCGCCCCCGCGCCGTTGGCTGGTCTGCGGCGGCGGACGGCACAACCCGGCAATCATGTGCGCGCTGCGGACGGCGCTCGACGCCCCGGTGGAGCCGGTGGAAGCCGTCGGCTGGGATGGCGATGCGTTGGAGGCGCAGTGTTTCGGCTATCTCGCCGCTCGGGTGAGTGCGGGACTGCCGATCACCTTCGCGGGGACGACCGGCGCACCCGGTCCGCTGTCAGGTGGACGGATAGCAAGGCCCGGGGCTCTGCCCCTGGACCCCGCTGGGGCCTGAGGCCCCAGACCCCCATCACTTAAGTAGTGGGTTCTAAGGGGCGTCGCCCCTTAGCGGGGTTTGGGGCAGAGCCCCAATCTTAGATCGGGCAAACCCCGTTCGCGCATTGCAGGTGCGCCAGATCAACCTCCTCGCGGATGTGCGGATCATTGATCGCGGCGACCATGGCAGCGAAGTGCTCCGCCGACACTTCCTCCTCGGGCAGATACTCATAGCCAAGCTCGTGATCCGGCCGAGTGGGCAACACGGCGCAGCACCGCACCTCCGGCTGCTCAGCAAGCACGATCTGGCGGAACGCATCCAGGTCATGCCGGTCGGTGAACAGCTTGAGCGTATAGCTAACTTGGTTGCCCTGTTCCGCCCCGATCCAGTAGCGCTCCATCAGACGCAGCCAGCGATAATGCTGCTGGGGCGTTGCCTCGGACGCGGTGACCAGATCGTCGCCCATGCCCAGCTTCATGATCAGCGGCACCGTCGGGAAGCCGACGATGGTCATGCCCTGGAAGCTCTTGAGCTCGCGCAACGGGTAGCCACGCGCCTCATAGTCGGCGAGCAGAGGATCGGAACTCGGCATCCAGGTGCCGGTCTCCGGGTCACGCGTGCCCCTGAACTGCACCCAGCGCAGGTATTGGTGCCGCGCCGGCAGATGGGCGCCTTCGGTCAGGCCGAACAACTTGCTGGTGGTGCCGGCGGGCTTCACCGTCGTCACCGTCACTGGCCGGTTCAGCCCCAGCTCCACCGAATAGAGGTCGCCCTCGTCCTTCGCCGCCGCGGACAACCGGTCGAGCATCGCCCAGAACGGTCCGGCGCGCGTCTCATCGAGCAGGTCGTTGAAGCCCAGGCCGAAGCGCAGCCAGGCGTATTCGTGCAGGCCGGTGGGACCGATGCCCATGCGGTTCGTCCGCAACACCTCATCGGCGTAAAGGCTATCCATGGTGTTGGCGCGCATCAGGAACCGGATGCCGAGGCGGACCGAATCCTCCACCCGCTCGTCCCATAGCGCCGCCACGTCCGGCTCCGGCGCTCCGGGCAGGACTTCGTCAAACGGGACCGGGCAGGCGAGCAGCGGCGCGAAGTCGGCGATGACGCAATAGCCGCCGGTGACGTGCAGGGCGATCTCGCCGCACGGATTGGTGGTGACCGGGAAATCGGCCACCGCGGCACGCCGGGTGATCTCGCCCAGCATCAACGCCCCGTGATCGACCTGATAACGGTCGCTGCGGAAGCTGGTCCCTTCGTTGTCCACCGGCCGCCCGCGCGCCGCGCCCGTGCGGAAATCCTCCAGCCGGTCGCCGTTGATAAACCCGGGCTCGCCGTTGACATAGGCGCAGCGCGTGGCCTCGGCGAACACCGCGGCGGCATGACGGGCGAGCGGATCGGCCGCATCGCCATCGCGCACCAGACTCCAGAACGTGGCGTCCACCATGACGGAATTGTTGGCGGTCCATAGCCCGCCCGCCTCCTTGGCCCGGATGAAGCGCAGCACGCCGGGGTCGCGCCAGGCCTTGGTCGCCATGCGGGCGGCGCGGCGGGCGCCACCGATCTGCACCTCGACCGACAGGTGGTGGTCAAGCAGCAGCGCCTGCTCCCAGGGCTGCAGCACGTCCCCGTCCGGGTCGCGCGCCCGGGCAGGCTCGATCACCTGTTGCCGGATGTTGATGAAGGCGCGCAGCAGGGACACCGGGCCGGAGGCGGGGCGCCCCTGCATGCCGCGAATCGGGCTGCCATAAGGGCGGACAATGGAGAGATCGAGCACCAGCACCTGGCCGCGCGCCTTCGCAAAGGCCAGCGATTCCAGGATTTCCACCGCCTTGGCCCAGCCCTCCCGGCTGTCGGCGATGCGGTGGACAACCGCCCCATCCGGCGCATGGTCGAGGTCCGTCAGCATCTCGCCCGCCAGAAAAGCGTCCACGGCGGCATCGTCAGCCAGGCCGAATTCGTCGGCGAAGCGGTGCCGCGCCGCTTGGTCCCGGGGATAGTCGGGATGCGACGGCGAGAGGTACAGCATCAGCCCCGGCGCGTTCGCCCAGTCTACCGCCATCAGCCCGTCGTCGTACGACCGGCCAACCCCCGAGCCGTTCAGCAGCAGGTAGAACTTGGCGAAGGAGGCCGCGGCCGTGGCGCAGTTGGTGAACAGCTCCATGTTGCGTGCCGCCTGCCCGGCATCGCCGTGCTGCAGATGGCGGCCGGAGGTCAGCAGCGCGCCGGTAGCGATGGCGTTGCGCAGCCGCGCCTGCTCGATCCTGGTCGTCGGATCGTCGCGGCCGAGCAGGGAGACATTGCCCGCCGCCACCCGGTCAGCGACGTTGCCGAAACTCTCGGCGTCGTCGGCACGGAAGACCGTGCGACGGGCGACCGCCACGCCCATGCCGGCGTCGAGCTGCCGCGGCGGAAGCTTGTCTTCCCCGAACGCGGCTCCCGGCAACCGGCAGCTTCCAACGATCGAAACGTGGCGGAAGAGGTCACCGTCCATGCCCAACGAGTCCTGTGGTCAGGCACCAAATGTGGCCCTGAACAGGCGGTCAGTCAACGACATCTTGTGTTTCAGAGCGACCGCCGCCCCGAAATTAAAAAGCCCGAAACCAAAAAGGCGGCGGACCGCCGTCCGCCGCCTTCCCGGAACCGGGGGTTGGAGGCTGGCCGTTAATCAGCCGCCAGCGCCATTGCCCTGCGGGCGATCGCCTTGCCGCAATGGTCTTCCACCGCGTCGGACACCTTATCGGCGTGGTCGGCGTAAACGTGGTCGGCACCCGCGAACACCCGGTAATCCACTTGCACGCCCTTCTGGGTGTTCAGCTTGTCCACGAGCTTTCGCACGGCGGGCTCCGGAACCAGCTCGTCCACGTCGCCGTGGATCATGAGCCCGCCGCATGGACACGGCGCCAGGAATCCGAAGTCGTAGTGATTGGCCGGTGGCGCGACGCTGACCCAGCCGGAGATCTCCGGCCGGCGCATCAGAAGCTGCATGCCGATGAACGCGCCGAACGAATAACCGGCGATCCACAGGCCGCCCGCGCTCGGGTTGACCGCCTGCATCCAGTCGAGCGCCGCGGCGGCGTCGCCGATCTCGCCGATGCCGCCGTCGTAGCGGCCCTGGCTGCGTCCGACCCCGCGGAAGTTGAACCGCATCACCGAGCAGCCCAGACGCTGGAACGACTGGTACATCGCATAGGTGATGCGATTGTTCATCGTTCCGCCATGCAGAGGATGCGGATGCAGGACCAGGGCGACGGGCGCCCCGGTGTCCTTGGAATGATGGTAGCGACCCTCAAGCCGGCCGTCAGGGCCAGCAAACATCACCTCAGGCATGGCGATTCTATACCCGTTCCTGTTTTTGTCCGACGGAACCTGATCGATGGTCCTTGCGACCTTCGACCCTCCGCCGGCCCCCGTTCGATTCACGCGCCAACCACAAGCCTGCCCCGCAAGTCCTGTCGCGAAAGATCATAGCAGGAACACAGTCCCCAGCGTTCAGTTCCGCGTCATTGCCTACCCGGGCCACTTTGTTGACTGCCTGGGTCGGAAAACCTAGTTTCGCGGAGCGGCGGCTGCCGCTTGGGTGCTAAGTTGCCATCCATGCGTTCGGCGTCGGGCGACATTCCCGGGCTGAGGCTCTCAGAGCGCCGGGACAGGGGCGGACTATAGTCAAGATTGGCCGCTCATACATAACGGAATTGTCGCATGGCTTTCATGTTCTTGCGGGAGACGATACGAACTTACCGGGAGCGTGACCCGGCCGCCAAGTCATCGATGGAGGTGCTGCTTTGCTACCCGGGCGTTCACGCCGTCATGTGGCACAAGCTGTCCCACGGACTGTGGCGGCGTGGGTTCTGGCTGCTGGGCCGGTTCTCCTCGCATCTCGCACGATGGCTGACCGGGATCGAGATCCACCCGGCCGCCAGGCTGGGACGGCGGCTGGTCATCGACCACGGCATGGGCGTGGTGATCGGGGAAACGGCGGAAATCGGCGACGATTGCTACCTGTATCATCAGGTGACGCTCGGCGTGGCGCGGACGATGACCGGCAAGCGGCATCCGACGGTGGGCAACAACGTGATTATCGGCGCGGGGGCGAAAGTGCTGGGACCGATCACGGTCGGCGACAACGCGCGTATCGGCTCGAATTCGGTGGTTGTGGACCCGGTGCCGCCCGACACCACGGTGGTCGGCATACCCGCACGCCCGGTCTACCGGCGCCTGCGGCCTGCCGAGCCGCATTTCGACCCATATGGCATGCCCTGCGACGACGCCCTGGACCCGCTGATGCGGGACCTGGAAGATTTGCGTACTGAGTTGCATGAGGTGGAGGCCCGGGTTGCGCGGCTGGCCCGGCAGTCTTCGTCAAGTCAGACGGCGGCGGAGTAGGTCATGCAGATCTCGACCCGTGGACGCTATGCGGTGATGGCGATGGCCGACCTCGCCGCCCGGCAGGCGGACGGCTGCCTGTGTGGCCCGGTCTGCCTCGCTGAGATCGCAGCTCGTCAGCAACTTAGCCTGTCCTATCTCGAACAGCTCTTCGGCAAGCTGCGCCGGGCCGGTCTGGTGGCATCCGCGCGCGGACCTGGCGGCGGCTACCGCCTGGCTCGCCCCGCCGGCACGATTGCCGTCGCCGACATCGTCGCAGCGGTGGAGGAATCGATCCGCACGACACGCTGCGACCTTGAGGCGGGCGGCTGTATGGCCCGCGCCGACGGGACCATCGGACCCTGCCAGACCCACGATCTGTGGGAGGAGCTGGGCCAGCAGATCCGGTTTTTTCTGGAGGGCGTGACGCTCGCGGATGTGGTGGCGCAACGCGTGGCCGGCCGCGCGGTGCGGCTGCCCGCCCGGCCGGGACAGCTCGTCCCGACCTGCTAATGCTTTATCTGGACGCGAACGCCACGGAGCCGCTGCGGCCGGCAGCTTGCGCCGCCGTGTTGGCGGCGCTGGAGGTTGTCGGCAACCCGTCCTCCGTGCATGCCGCCGGCCGGGCGGCGCGGCGCCTGATCGAAGATGCACGGGAGACGCTGGCTGCACGCTTCGGCGCCCGGCCGGCCGATGTCGTGTTCACCTCCGGCGGGACCGAGGCCGATGCGTTGGGTGTCCATGCGCTGCGTCCGGGGCGGCGGGTGATTGTCGGCGCGACCGAGCACGATGCTGTCCGCGCCGCGGCCGGCGGCGATGCAGCGGTGCTGCCGGTGGACCGCGAGGGGGTCGTGATGCTGGGCGCCCTGG